>Ga0315279_10005071_pt1 | contig 17290 bp, 11 predicted proteins | sample YL17G06_20_MG_FD_203694 | JGI IMG/M metagenome (GOLD analysis project Ga0315279, IMG submission 203694) | Sediment microbial communities from Yellowstone Lake, YNP, Wyoming, USA - YL17G06_20 | ecosystem: Environmental > Aquatic > Freshwater > Lake > Sediment | place: USA: Wyoming | collected... | reverse complement strand
GATGGGAACCATTATGAGGAAATCAGGAACCATCGCTTTGATACAATACGCCGCCATCAGCGCGCTTGCATCCTGCATGCTCCTGTGCGCGCCGCAGAACAGTCCGGTTTGGCCGCCGGAAGATCAAGCCGCACCGCTCGATCGGCAGACCTCGCAGCAATCCGTATTCGATGCCACATCCGCGCAGGCTGCGGACCCTGCGATCATCTATTGGGACCCTATGAGCCCCTGCGCGCCCCCGGAAAACGCGGGGTGCTATAAACCGGCGAATTATGTGCCAACAACGCCGACCGTGACTGTAACATCGGCCAATGACAGCGGCGCGGGTACGCTGCGCAATGCCCTTGCTGCCGCGGCAGCGGGGGGCGTCATCGGGTTTGCCGCCAATCTGGCGGACTCTACGATCCGCCTCAAGACCCAGCTTGTCATCAGCAAGCTGGTCACGATCGACGCCATGGCCGCGTACGGCGTCACACTTGACGGCGGCAATAAGGTCCGCATCTTTACCATCAACGCGAACATGACCGCGGCGTTCATCGGCCTGCGCATGATACACGGCCGCGCGGCGGGGAACCAGAATTCGCCGGGCGGCGCCATCAGCGCCGACAACGCCTGCAATTTGACAATCCGCTACTGCTCTTTTGAGCGCGACACGGCCGATATCGGCGGAGCGGTACGGGCGGGCTACCAGACCATCACGCTGATTGAGGACTGCACGTTCGCGTTCAACGACGGCGACGGCGTGCATAACGGATTCAGCGCCGGCGCGGTTTCAACCAACGGCAGCGGGGATCTGGTGGTCCGGCGTTCGCTTTTCGTCCGCAATTTCGGCGAAGTGGGCGCCGCCATCTATAATTTGCTGCAGCCGGTCACGGTGGAAGGCTGCGTATTCATGGGAAACCAGTCGGTCAAGGGAGGCGCGGCGCTTTTTTCCGATGAAGGCAATGCCGTGGGGCCGTCCGCCACGCGCGGCGGGCATATTACGGTCCGTCAATGCTGGATGGAGGACAATGTTTCCAACCAAGTCGGCGGCGCGCTCTTTTTATGGACATCGGGGCTCGATACGGTGACCGTTGACAAATGTGTGTTCCGCAACGATACGCTGCGCAAGGCCAACAACATATCGCAGGGCGGCGCCGTGCGCACGCGCGGAAAGCTCACGATCAGCAACAGTTGCTTTACCGGATGCCTGTCCCAGGGGCAGGGCGGCGCGCTGTGGCTCGACGGCGACGGTCCGATCTCTATTGTCAATTGCACCTTCTACCGCAACCGGGTCACCGACGACCAGGGGGGCGCCATGACGCTCAATACGGGGACGGGTGTTGTGGTGAACATTCTCAATTGCACGTTCGCCGAGAATTTTTCCCAGCGCGCATGCGGCCTTTTGTGGTTCGGGGATGCCGGGCTGCCCATCACCGTCACCAATTCCATTGCCGTCAACAACAAGGCCGGATCAGACCACAGCCAGAACCAGGTGGGATACCAGCCTATCGATGGGGGAGGGAACATTGAGTATCCCTCGCCCTCGTCCGGCGCGCGCAAAGTGGCGCAGGGGAGCACGGTCAAGGACCCGTTGCTTGACTCACTGGTTACTTCGAACGGCATGTTGATACTTCCGCTCAAAGCCGGCACGCCGGCAATGGGCCTCGCCGTCGCTGCGAAAGCGCCGGCTCTTGACGGCCGCGGCATCACGCGCGATGCGGCCCCGGATGCGGGCGCTTTCGAATATGCGGCAAACGACAACACCCTTACGCGCTGCAAGGCCGCGTCGGTCCATGTGATCCAATGATCGTGTGTGTGCCGCGATGCCGGGCCTGCGGCCCTCGCATAAGATGGGAAAGCGGTGATGTTTGATCATTTTCCGGAGCACCGTAGGTGCGGCATATTTGTAGCGACGAACAGGAAGAATGGAGAATCGTGAGGTCCGTAGGACCGGCATATTTCCGAGAAGGGAGAGAAGCCGAAGAGATATGCCGGCCCTGCGGGCCTCGGGGCATTTTCATTTTCCCGATATCCCCCGCAAAAGATGCCCTGTTGCACTATTTGGTGTAATATATTATACTATATGGTATAACACCAATCAGTGTAAAGGCGGGCGCCATGAATCCTTTCAAATACGGCCGGGTCGTTTCGAAGCTCAACTACTGTCCACGCCCCGATCTGGAGGCGAAGCTGAAATCGCGGCTGCTCTCCGCCCAGAACATCTATATGGAAGGCGAGCGCCGCACCGGCAAAACATCGTTGATTTTCGAAACCGCCGGGAAGCTCAAATCAAAGCGTATCGTCTATATCGACCTTCTTGAAGTCAAAACAATCGAGGACATCCACAAAAGAGCGCTCAACGGTGTGGTGAAGGCCGAGGAAAACGGAAACGTCCTTCAGAACCTGTTGAAGAAGACGGCCGCCCTCCGGCCGGCGATGACCTTCGATCCCATGACGGGAATACCTTCCCTTTCAATTGACGCCGCCCATGGGCTGAAGCCCGAGTCGCTTGACGGGTTGCTTGACCTTTTCTCCGGCAGGGAGTTTCGAAACGCCGTCATTGTCATTGATGAGTTCCAGGACATTCTCAATCTCCAGGATTCGCGCCAGGTCCTTGCCGTGATGCGGAGCAAAATCCAGTTCCTGGAAAGCATTCCATTTGTGTTCTGCGGAAGTCTCCGCTCGAAAATGAATATGATCTTTAATGATCCCGACAGTCCCTTCTATAAATCCGCGCTCCCCATGGAAGTCGGGCCGATTGATCGCCGGTCTTTCAAGGAGTTCCTGGCGGGCAGGTTTACTGAAGCAAAAATCGGCATATCATCCTCCACCATCGACCGGATTCTGCAGCTTGCCCATGATAACCCGGGTGACACGCAGCAACTCTGTTCGGCGATTTTTGACATCACCAATCCGCGCGGACAGGTGGGGGAGGAGACGATCCGCGAGGCGTTGCAGTATATTTTCGCCGAAGAACGAAAGGGATACGAAGCGCACCTTGCACGGATTACGGGGATCCAGCTTAAATGCCTTGCGGCGGTCGCCAGATTCGGCGGTATAAGCACGCTGTCGGGAGACTTCCTGAGGCATACCGGCATCAGAAACCCGTCCACGGTCAAAAAGGCGCTGTCGAGGCTTGAAGAGCTGAAGGTCCTGTTTACGGTAAAGAATGAATACAGATATGTAAACCCATTCTTCGCGCAATGGCTGGTGTGGATGAATTATTAAAGACCGGTGGGAGCGAAAGCAGAAGGGATATGCCGGCCCTATGGGCCTCGGGGCATTTTCATTTTTCCCGGTGCTACAAACATGCCGGCCCTACGGGCCTTCCGCCGCATCAAACCTTCGTTTCGACTTTCGGTTCCTGCTGTGGTGTTGCCGGCACGGGTTGTTCCGCGGCTTTCTGTTTTTCAATCGGTTTTTTCGAGCAGGGGCTGTTCTGGCGGGGGAATGCCATTTTGAAGTAATTTCCGCGCGCATCGGACTCCACCCATATTCTGCCGCCATGCGCGAGCATGACTGTTTTGCAGAAGAACAATCCCAATCCTTTGGAATATTGCGAACGTTCCTGGCCCATCTGGGAATATTTGTCGAACAATATCTCTTTGTATTTGTCTTCGATCGCCTCGCCGGAGCTGAAAATGGAGATGACCTGTTCCTGTGTGCCGTCTTCAAAATTGAGGATGACCTCTCCGGCTTTGGGCGCGTATTTGCCGGCATTGGACATGATGTTATGCACCACCCGCTTGAGCAGGTACATGTCCGCCCACATGGGGGAGCGGTCGATGGGCGGAATGGTGATGACCATCAGTTCTCTCTCAATAAAGATGGGGTTTTCCCTGAATTTTTCGATGAGTTCGCACACGGCCGATACGTCCACTTCCTCCACATTAAGAGGCATCTTGCCTTCTTCGATTTTCTGGATGTCCATCAGATTGGACGCCAGCGAAGTAATATCGCCGCAGGCGGTCAGGCCCATCTGGACGAAACGCGAATTCCGCGGGTCTCCCGCGGTGTTCGTCTCCAGGAATTGAAGTCCGCCATGGATGCACATGACGAAATTCTTGATATCATGAACGAGCGTGCCGGTAAGAAGGTTCTTCATGCGCTCGTTTTCAACCATCTTGAGATTATAATCATGCAATTGGTCGTTTTTTTGCCGGATGTCCGTGGTCTGCTCGTGGACCTTGCCTTCCAGATCGCGGTTCAGCCGTTTGTATTTGTCCATCAGCCAGGCGTTTTCGAGTACGGTCAAGGCCTGCGCGGCCATGATCTGCGCGGATTTCTGCGCTGTTTCGGTAAACAGGCCGGATACCTTGTCATTCGCAAGATAGACGCACCCCACGTATTTTTCGCCCTTTATCAGCGGAACGCAGAGCACGGAACGCACTTGCTGCAATTCGTTGATGAAAAGCTCGCGGTCGAGGGATCCGTCGCGTATATGCAAGGTCTTGCGCGAGGCGCGGACTTTGTCCAAAATCGCCTGAATATACGGCGGTTGCGCGAGCATTTTTCCTTCGTAATCCATGGAAATATCCAGCGCATTATGATCTTCATCTTTGTCAATAAAAAGAGAGCCGTATTGCGCGCCGGTTGCGTCGATCATGGAGCGGAGGATTCGCGATATAAGCTCCTCAATATTGTCCAATGTGCTGATGGAAGTGGCAAGGGAATAGAGCGCATTGACCTGCACCTGGTTTGCGCCGCCGGCAATTGAGCCGGTGGATGTCTGAGGCGCCGCGGGAGCGGTCTGCTTCCGCGCAGCGTCCTCTTTGGACAACAGGCACGATTGAATGATCCAGGGATCGACCTTTGCTTCAATACGATCGGTCTCAAGCTTTGCCCCACACCAGAAAAAGAGACGATACGCCTCATTATACCTGTCCCGCGCCTCCCCGGGCTTATTGCAGAACTCCTCGAGGAATATCGCATAATCGCGCTGGGAACGGGCTTCTTCGTAACGCATGGAAAGAGTATGGTTCTTTTTAATGGATACCTTAAAGAAATGATGCGCAAGCTTATTGAGCTTCTTGAATGCGAAATACCAGGCAAGACTTTTATAGAACTGGCCCCAGTAGGCGGGGTAGTTAAGACAGGAGAACCAGAGAATGGCTAAATTCGATTTAAAGGATTTGGATAACCGATCGGCTTTAGCATCGATTATCCGGATGCCTTTAGTTCTGTTTCTCAGCTCAATTGATAATATATCGCAAAGCAGAGTGAAGATTTTTACTTGGTATTCAGAATTAAAGCATTTTGATTTAACAAGAGGAATATATGTTAATATCCGTTTATAGGCTGCATTAAGCTCATTTTGCAAAATTTCAATTTGTATTAAGGATGCACCAGTTTCGATGTGAAATAAAATTGAATTAATTTGCGATAATTCTATATCAATTCCATTAATTTCAGAATATATTATCTTTTTTCCATTTAAATAGCCGATAAGCAATAATGCTGCTTTAGAAAGAAGCAAATAATATCGTTCATTAGACAATTTGCATAAACCTATTATAATATTAATATTTGTTATCGCTGAAGAAAAATCGCCTTGGGCAATATTGACTTTCCATAAATGTTCAGTACTTAATATTTTGTCTGCAACATTGCCTATTGAAGTGCAGGTAGCAATGCTGGCATTGAATGCTTCCATGCTCGATTTCCAATCTCCACGATAATAATAAATTGGAGAACTCATCGATTGCGAAAAAGCTAAGCTGTCTTTTTTGTGGATTAGATTTGAAATCAAGATCGATTTATCTCTATACTTTAGAGCTCGATGCTTTAGCATGCAATGATATAATGCGATTGCGTGCATCGCATAGGCTTCAGCTTTTTCAAAGCAGTCTACTAATTTTTCTGCTTTATTGTTTGCTTTAAACTGCAAATATGCTGAATATTGCATATCATTAAAGTAAGAAGAATAGCATAAACGATTCAATATTCTAACAAATAGAAGGCTTTTTTCATCGCGCTTTTCTGAAGTAAATTTCCATATAATTGATTTAGGAATAATATATTCTGTTACTACTGCAACTCCCAAATAGAAAAGTATAATCCATTTGTTCCTAGGCAGGGATATGCCGATATCTTTTGCTGCTTCTTGAAAGTGCACAACCGCTTTTTCAAACTCTCCCATATTATGATAAATTTTTCCAATTTTATACTTGATTTCAATTTTTTTCAGCGGCTCTAATGACGGGCAATTCGCAGATAATGTTTCAAATATCTTCAGCGCCTGTTCGTTCTTGCCGGTCAGCATCAATACATCACCAAGCGCCATGGAGATCTGGTGTGAATCGATCGAAGGCTTGTTGCCACGCGATTCAATCTGCTGCGCGATAAACTGGGTCGTCTTGAAATACCTGATCGCCGCATCAAATGAAATCTTTTCAGTCGCATACACAGCAGCGTTATAGCAAATATCTAATGCTTTTTCCGGATTTTCCGCTTTCAGTCTGCATTCAGCCGCTCTAAAGATGAATTCTTTATTTTCATTTGTATATTCTTCATAAATGCTGGAGAGTCGGTCATATAATTCGGCCTTTTGCTTCTTGGGTATTTCATTGACCACCGATTCCTGGATCTTATCATGAGCAAAGGAGTATCCGCCTTTGATATGGCCTTTGATCAAACCCATCATTTCAAGCCGTCGCAGGATGGCGCCTGCCTGTTGGCGTTCGAAATCGCCGAAACGTTCGATCAGTTCGCTCTGGAATTTTCCTTCAATCAGCGAGGCAAGTTCGAGATAGCGCTTTTCCGCAACATCAAGTTTTGAAGACTCTTCCAGCACAAGAGATACCGGATCAAACTTTTCCGGCAACTTTGTTGTGGATTCAATAATGTACTGCCATCCCTTTTCATTACGCGCAAGCGCGGAACTGTTTACCAGATAGCGAATTGCTTCGGTTACAATAAAAGGGTTGCCATCGGTTTTTTTAAATAGAATTTCGGCCAGCGCATCACAATTCTGGGTAGTACCGAAACGGGTCAGTATAAGTTCACGAATTTCAGACTGATTAAACGGCGCAATTGGAATGCAACGATTTATCGGCATGGTACGAAGGTCTTGTCCGAATGCGAATAAATCTTCTTCTTTCCCTTCGGTCCGATAGCAGGCGACAAGAAGGCACCGGGGTTTGGTATTCAGGATATTCGTGATTGCATTAAAAGTGATGCTGTCGATCCACTGCAGATCATCAATAAAAATCGTCATTGGCCTGGCTTCGCATAATGCAAGAAACAGCGATGTGAGGATGTAGGAGATGCGATCGGCCTCTTTTTCGGGATCGACTTTATCAACGGCTTTTACCGTGGTAAAGAACTCGGAAAGTTCCGGCACGATCTGGCAGATGATCCCGGAGTTCTCGCCCAACTTTGTATCGAGCAATTTCTTAAAATCATCGCGGACCGCTTCGGGTTCCTTCATCATGTGCAGAATGAATTCAAGAACGATATGCCGGAAAATCGAATACGGTTGATGCGGTGTGAATCGGTTGCATTTTGATGGCAGAAAGAAGATTTTATCCGTATCGATATTCAATGCGAATCTGCGGACGGTTTCGGTTTTTCCGATACCCGATTTCCCATACAGGACGAAGGCGGCAAACATGCCATTTTGCAGGGAATGAAGTCCTTTTTCGAGCTGGGCGATTTCGCGCTCGCGGGCCACAAAGAGCTTGCTTCTGTTGATTGCAACAACAGCGTCCTTTTCGCCCAGCACGGTAATCGGAATATGTTGCTCCCCTTTGATTTCCCGGAGTGCATAGCGCAAATCGGAAATAAAACCCGAGGCGGTCTGATAGCGTTCGCTGGGCGTCGGTTTGAGGGCTTTGATCAGAATTGCATTCAATGTGCTGCAGCAACTGTTTATCGGCTCGATTTCCCGTTTGAGCGTGGAGGTCAGCAATTCGGTAAGAGAATTGTTCTTGATGGTAAATGGAAGCCTGCCTGCAAGAAGACGATAGAGAATAATCGCGGCGCAATAAAGGTCCGTGCGCGTATCCATCTTGAAATCGGTAAATCCCATCTGCTCGGGAGAGAGATAGGGGATGGTCCCGAAAATCCGGCCTTCAGGGATTCTCTCCGCTTCTTCGATAGTGAGTGATAATCCAAAATCAATAAGCTGTGAGCCTTTCTCATCGTCAATAAAGATATTGCACGGGTTTATATCGCAATGAATGATGCTGCGGGTATGGATATATTCAAGCGCATCAAGGACCTGGAGAATGATATTAGCGGAATCGGTTTCGCTGAAAGCCATGCCCTCTTCAAGCATACGGGCTAATGTTTTTCCGTTGCGGAAAGGATAAACAATCGAAAACGAATCTTCTTCCGCAAATGAATCAATTGGTTTGGCAATATTTGGATGATCGAAGGAGGAGACAAGGTCTATTTCTTTGCGAAAACGTAATTTAGTTGCGGTTTGTGATGAGCTTTCTGGATCAGGCTTGCGAAGGGATTTTAAAATGCAAATATCTTCAGAACCTTCTTTGCGGACAAGATAGACATCGCAATGAAGACTGGAGGAAATGCTGTTTAAATGTATATATAGGCTGTTGCGCATGTAAAATAATTGATAATGCAATTATATATATATAGTGATTTATTGTCAATCATTCTAGTATGAATTTCGTATCAATTTAAATATATACAATATATTGTATATATTTCTAAATGATAATCGACAGGATGTATTAAGCAAAAACTTTGTAGCTAAATTAAAAGAAGGGCAAAGATAGCAATCTATTTCTGTTGATAATAATTTATATTCAAAGAAGAATGAAAATCAGCAGATGGTATCTCATTAGAAAGTCCAAGCAAATTGAACAACCGTTGATAAATCGGAATTGATATTTCCCATGCTTTTTGCTGAATTATATTACATGTAAGAGCTTGTCTATTAGCAATTAATTGTTTTAGAATAGTACCTGGAAACTGCTTTAGGTAAAAATAGCTTTCCAAAGAATAATGATACGATACATTGATCACGCCGTTGAATATTTTAAGCAAATATGAAGGAATATTATTTGAATTCAGCGTCGCATGGGACCACTCATATCCTGAACCTGTCAGATTGAAGTTTTCTTTAAGAGGCGAAGAGTTTATTTTGGATAAAGGCGATAAAAAAAATGGGTATAATTGATAACTTAGTAAACTGCATTGTTGCTCAATTCCTGATATAAAATCGATGGTATTTGATATTGTTTCTTCCGTCTCACCTGGAAAACCAACGATAAAAGTCATTAATGAAGGTATACCAACAGAATCTAGTAATTCTATTCCATTTTTAAGCATAGAAATAGATGTGTTTTTTTCCATTCGATTGAGTTGGCCTTCATCTCCTGATTCTACGCCAACCAATGCCAAAGAGAGACCACTATTTTTTAAATTAGAAATATTTTCATGAGAAATGCTCTCTGCTCTTATAAATCCGCCCCAAAGCTTATTAATTTTAGAATTAATAAGCGTATTACATATTTCTATAGCTCTTTTATGATTAAATAATATATTATCATCTGTAAAAAATAAGAAACCTGGAACATGTGATGAATTTGCGATTCTATTTTTTATCAATGAAAGTTCCGACATCAAGCTTGTTGATGATCGCATGCAAAGTTTAGGATAAAGTGGCCAAAAATCGCAAAAACTGCACCGGAAAGCACATCCAACTGAAGAACGCAAGGGTATTCGATATGGCAAATTATCAACAAGATCCCACCGTGTATAATCATTTTCATAATCATAAGAATACACATTACGATGTGTAAATATAAATTCGCCCAAAATAGATTTATAAGCCAAATTAGGGATATTAGCATAATCAGCGCTCTTGCCTTTTTCTCGCTGCTTTAATACCTTTATTAATTCTTCTGAGCCAAAAGGAGAAACAACGTAAACATCTATTAATGAACTTAATAAAAAACAATTATAATCTGAATTAAATTTGTTATACAAGTCTTTGTCTTCTACATTCTTTTGATACCATGCTTGAAACAAATAGCTTTTCCATACAAGACATCCGCCGATTATGATAAATGCATCATTATATGAACGACGAATAGCTAAAACAATACTTTTTAATTCAATAATAGTTGAAATCATTGTCGTTGAAATACAAATCGCAAGCGGGTCAATTTTAGATAGGATTTCAAGATTAACAGGATCAATATTTGGGAAAAGAGTAGCAGAATATCCATTCTTTTTTAAGTGCCCTTCAAGATAGTAGCCGGCTGCAGCAGAATCCTTTTTTTCATACGAAAGCGAGTCAGCTAATTTATCATTGAAATTATTCTTTGCTAGGAATGCTATATTTTTAAAGGTAAGCTGCAAATTGGATTTTGTTTTAATGCTAAAATCTGCGCTTAAATTATTTCCGGCAAGAGGAGCAAATATTGCAATTTTCTTATTCATAATAATGCTGCATTGCCTAATGAAAAAAAATGCTTAATCCTTGATAGGTATTCGCGAAATTAATGTTCATTTCCTTCTTAACTTTATCTCCATTTGCCCAGCTGCCAAACATTAATGTCAATGCAAGTTCATATGATAAATCCAAATATGGTGGCAGCTTTGTAAAAAGTGAAATTAGCGTTAGCAACTTAGCGAATAATAGTACAGCTTGGTTTGGCATTGAAATCTTTGGTGGCCTTATGCATGCTATTGCAGCTATCATTTTATTAATATCTTGGATTGTTTTTGTTTCAGCTGCAATGATATACTTTTTCCCAATGCAATTATTATTAATAAATATATTCTGGATAACAAAAACAACATCTTCTACATAAACGAATGACAACTTGCTATGAGGGAAAACAATAAAAGGCAATTTGCCCTCGAATATCATTTTAAAATATCTTCCTGTAGCCCTATTATCTCCTCGTCCCAACACTGCAGCTGGATAAATAACGACCAGCGGCAATCCCCGCTTTTTATGCATTTCCCACGCGATAAGCTCTCCTTCGTATTTGGTTCTGCCATACTCACAAAACCGTTTCGGCCCAACGGGTGTTTCTTCATTAAACGGTATTTGCGCCGGTTTTCCCCATACTCCGACAGTGCTGGTGTAGATGACTTTTTTAATACCTGTTTCAAGGCAGCATTCCATCACATTCCGGGTGCCTTCGACATTAACTTTCCTGTAAATTGATTTGTCCGGTTCCCAGAAAGAGTAAATTCCAGCCAGGTGAACGACCCAATCACAGGTTTGCATGCCGGGGGTAATGGAGGCTTTGTTAGTTACGTCGCCAAAAAATATTTTGACACCGGATTTTTCGAGTGCGGCGGCTTTTTCAGGCGATCTGACCATGCAATGAACGGTATGGCCATCCTGCAGCAGGCGCGGGACCAGATGCGATCCGATGAAACCTGTTGCTCCGGTGACAAAGACTTTCATTGGGGGGTTCCGGAGTCCATATATTCAAAATTCATCGGCAGCTTATATCGTGACAGTGATTTTTTGCACCATATTTCGAATGTATTCCTGTTTTCCGGGCTGTCTTTTTTCAATCTGACCTGCACCTTGACCTCCTCATAAAAAAGCGGGTGCGGCGTTTTCGTTATGGTAATGCGGTCGACGGCCGGGTTTGTTCCGATTATTCGTTCATAGTATTTGGGGTAGATCTTTTCGCCGGAGAAATTGGCCATGTCCTTTTTGCTGTCGGTGAAATAGAGGTAGCCTTCTTCGTCAATATATCCTCGGTCCCTAGTATAGAGTATGTCGCCGCTCAATACGCTTGCTGTTGCCGGGGCATTATGATAATAGCCTTTCATCACGTTGGACCCTTGAATGCATATTCCGCCGTGTTCTTTGCGCGGAAGATGGGCGCCATTGCCGTTGTGAATGAAGGCGGTGCAACAGGAAATGGGTCGTCCCACGGAGCCGGCGCGTGCCGGTTGGTCTGGAAAATTCCAAGTGCAGACAGGCGATGCTTCGGTAAGGCCGTACCCTTCGCGTATCTCATGGCCGGATGCTGAAAGAAAGACCTTTGCGGCGCGCTCGAACAGCGGGCATCCGCCGCTTATCGCGCTGCGTATGGAAATTGCCGATTCCCTGCATCCATGCTCTTTTCCCATAAGGTAATACATGACCGGCACGGAATAAAGGTGCGAAACGCCGTGCGCTTGGAGATGATCGAGAAGCGCGTGGACATGCAGTTCGCCGGTGACTTCGGCCAGCACGGTTTCTCCGGCATTAATCATCGGCGCCAGAAATCCTGTTTGCAAAGCAAAAAGATGTTCCATGCTGATAAGCGCGCACGAGACGCTTGCGGCATCCACGCCGTTTCCTTCGGCAATGGACCTCGCATTCGCCAGCATATTTCCATGCGTCAACATCGCCCCTTTATAATATCCGTCGTCCGCGGCGGTGTACATGATGGTGCAGACGTAGGTCAGTTCGTCGCACCAGGGTGCGGGATCCGGCCGCACCGTGCATTCGGTCCCGTAATCGAAAGGAATGGTTTTCGGATTGATGCGGATGATGGCGCCGGGAGCGGTGTCGGCGAGGAGTTCATCATATTCCAGAGGTCCTATGCGCGGGCTGATCATGACGCAAACGTGTCCGGACTTGATTATCGCGAGATACGCGATCATGCATTTGATATGATTGCGGAAATGGAGATGGATGAAGGGGGCGTTGGGGGAGACTTTGTGGTTGATCCACTCGGCGCATTCGCGCACGCCGGCGTCAAGCAGCGCAGGGGAATATTCCTGGTTGCGGAAATAGACCGTGCCGAAGCGGAGATGGTCGGTGAGAAGCATAAAATCTTGAACCGGAAAAGAAAATTCGAAATTCGAAATCCGAAATTCGAAACAAATTCTAATTACTAAAATTTAAAACAAAATCAAAACGAACCGAAACCGAACAGAAAAATCAACCCTCATTTCTGATCCACCTGACAGCATGGTGTTCTGCGGCGATAGTATTGAATTTAGAGCCGGTCAGGGCGTGAACCATTAATAGTATCAATTTATCATTATCTGATCCTATTAATGGCTCAGTGCCGGATTTGTTCCCATTCGGCATCCCTGCCTTTTCCGAGTGAACGAATCCTCTTGTTTTTCGAAAGCACCGATAGCGCGCGTTTTACAGTCGGATAGCTGACTGAAGGGCACGCTCGCTGTACGTCACTGATCTGAAAATGGGTCGGAAGGCGCAGAATTGCATTTTCCACCATTTCGCGCTTGGCGCCTTGCGTTCGCGTAATAGTTCCAACTCGGGTCTCGAACTCCTTGTAAGCCGCTATTATCATACCTTGGAAATAATTCCACCATGGCCTTAGATCATGCTCGCTTTTATGCCATCCTTGAGAGCTTTTATAAAGGGCATCATAATATGTCTCTTTACTTTCTTCAATAATACGTTCCATACTTATATAGCGGCCCACCCCATATCCCGATTGATATAACAATAGGAGCGTCAACAGTCTGCCAATGCGGCCGTTGCCATCCATGAAGGGATGAATACATTCGAAATCAAGAATGAATGAAGCAATAAGGAACAGCGGATCGCTTTTCCCGGAATCAAGCGCTTGCGCGTAGAGCGAACAGAGCTTTGCGATATATTCGGGAGTTTTTAGCGCTGAAACGGGTTGAAAACGAACTACCTGTTTTCCATCTTGTCGTATTTCATATATTGCATTGTCTTTCTGCTTCCATGATCCGGCTTTTTCTTCTGCATACCGGTACATTTGTCTGTGAAAACCCAGAATAACCGTTGGAGAAATGCGATAGTTGTCCGGTCGGGCATGGATAGACGCAAGAACATCCCGGTAGCCGGCGATTTCCTGTTCAGAACGGTCGGCCGGTTTTGCTTTTTTTAAAACGAGATTATCTATTCTGCCTGCGGCCGCTTCAATGCCTTCCATCCGATTCGATGATTCGGCACTTTGGATGATCGCTGATTTGCGAAGGCTTTCGAGAATCTCAGGGGTTTGATATTTATAGAGCGCCTCGCGTCCGCGAAATTCGCCGATAATGCGAATGGTCTTTATGGTAGCATGATTGATGGGCGTATCAAGATAATATTCGTATTCAAAGGATTTCATTCGTATAGCCTATATTCCGGGCGGAAATAGCATTGCGCCTTAGCCTGTCTTTTTCCCCGCGGCCCCCAGAACGTCATCAATCCCCTTGAGAAACTGGTTGAGCGTGGCGGCTTCCAGAAGCGATACCGGCAATTCGACGTCCAGCGCGATTTCCAGCCGCGCAAGAAGCGCGATGAATTGCATTGAATCAAGCACCGCGTTCTTGCGGATGTCCTGATCGGGGTCGATCGTTTGGGGGTCTACGTTGATTTCAGCCTGAATGGCGGAAAATATCTTTTTACGGGTTTCCTGGTCCATTGTGGAATGGGGGTCCCTTCACGGTTGTTTGACGGATTAGGCGCTCTACTGGACGGATCCATCCCTCCGATGTGTAAAATACTTATTTATCGAATAAAAAGCAATATAAAAAGAGTTTAAGAGTTTCGGAGTTCAAGAGTTGAGGAGTTACAGAGCAATGGAGTGACAAAGTGCGGGGTGGATGCTTTGGCGATTGTCCTGAAATCCGCCGGTATTTCACTTTATACCGTTTGCCCACCTTAAAGCATAGTTCCGCAATTCTTCACCCGTAAACAGCTTTTTCCCCTGCGCGAAAACCGGGCGGATCGGAGATCCCGGCGCGATACGGGAGAGGAACAGGTCCAGCTTCTCGCGACTGATGTTCCCGCGTCCCCAGGAACAGGGGAGCGTTGGATCAAGCGCGATAAGGAAGCCTTCCACCTGGCAGGCGTAAAACAGGTTGGTCGCCGGCAGATCGAGGTCAATGCCGGCATCGATCTCAAACGGCACGGACAACACGCCGCCATGATATGCGAACATGTCCGGTCGCGGCGCACAATCGAGCTTTACATTACACGGGGCGGAAGCGTCACAGACGATTGTCCTTGGCGCAAAATCGCTGAGATTGAACAGCTCCTGGTAGGCGCTGGTAGCAAAGATGATCATGTCCGCGCCCTGGATCGCTTCGTGGTTGTCGGAAAAGAGGTCAATGGATGCGCCGGCGATCAAACGGTACTTTTCCGCAACCTGCTTGAGCTTGTTCATTCCCGGCGCGCTCAGACGCAGGTGCGCGGCTTTATCGCAGAAATATCCCACGCAGCCTGAACCAATGTCGCCGGATGCGCCCACAATCGCCATGGTTGATTGCGCCAGGTCCACGCCTAAGATTGATGCGATCTCCTGCATGGATGCGATAATGGTCGCGGCGGTAAGGGTATTTCCGGAGGTGAGTTTGATCCGGTGCTTGTCCGCGACACGGTGCTCCTGCCCTTGCAGGATGATTGATGTGAATCCGCCAAGCGATGCGATGGTGCATCCCTGTTGCGCGCCGATGTCGAGGGCCTCCTCGATTTTTTCCGTTATCCGGCGCAGATGGATTTCGCGCATTTCAGGCAGAAACGGCACCATGAGCATCGTCGCGTCGACCATTGGGCCATTGGGGATGCCGAGATTCGAAAATTCTTTGACGATATAGGGAGAAGTCCACTCAAAGAGTTTGATGATAAGCTGGTCACGGTATTCTTTTTCGGGCTTGAGTACCCGCATGTAGGCGCGGAATTGTTCGATACTGGCAGGATGGCCGACGAAGGCGACTTTTTCAGCAGCGGGCATAAATGGCTATTCCAGGATGCTCCTGAGGGGGGATGCGATCACGGGCGTTTCGGTGCCTTGGCCGGCGCAGTGCTGCACTCCGCTAAGCGCCCTTGAATATCGGAGCGTGAATGGAAATTAATTATTATACGCCGCGATGCCCGCTTCTTCGACCAATGGCAGGCCGGTGTTGGTCTTTCGCGCGCTGATGAGGTCCCGGGCCAGCTCTTCGACTTTGCGTTCGCTGAGGGCTTCCTGAAACACCACGCGCACATTGGGGCCCTGATTGTCCCGATAGACAGCTTCGGGCGCGACCGTGATATCGCGGATCGAGAGATCGTTCTGCATGGTCATGTCATCGCGCGTAAAGAGCTTCATGCCTTTTGCCGACAGGTCGACCACCAGCGCATCGATCACGCGGCCGCCATGCTTAACGCCGGTGAATGAGTCGATGGCAAAACGGCGGTGCGTGCGCTCTTCTATTGCAAGTCTGGAGGCCTGGGCAGCCAGAGCCGCGGTAATGGCGTCGAAATTCGTCTGCATACGCAGCTGCAGGGCATCGCTGTAATGCTCTTCGATCACCGGTATATCGAGCGAGTATTCCAGATCAAAACGGATGGCCGGGATTTTATCTTTTCCCTCTTCGATGCTCCAGACGCCGGCAAAATGGTCGAAATCGCCATCACGCATGGAACGAAAGACGATTTGCCTGCGAGCCTCATCGAACTGTTCTTTCTGGACCCAGGAGAGAGGCGCGCCATCGAAGGTGACGTCCCATGCCGAGATACCAAGGCTGTCGTTGCGTTCGCGGACCGTGACTTTGTCCACGTTTTTGGCCAGCTTCGGATATCCGGCGAAATCGATCAGAAGATCCCATGCGGATGATTTGCGGACAGGCTCGTGTATCGCAGCCAGGGAAGTGATCTTTTTCAGGCTCATGGTGGGGTTTCCCTTGCGAATTGAGGTTAACCGCGCATTGGTTTTAATTCGATCTGAAATGAAAATAATTCGCGCAGGGATAAAAGCAAACCGTTTTTTTCTTGGGTGTTGGGGCGAGTCGCGGCTCGCTCGATAGGAGATTCATAGTTGCGGCAGCAAGGGGCGTTGCAGGCAACGCCTCCCGGGAAACAGTATGACAAAGAAGAATCCGTGGGATGCCGGGGTTTCGCCCCCGGCCGACGACCAGAGGGTCCTCAACAGCGAGGACCCTCTGGACTCCCGCGCCGCCCAACAGCGGCGCTCTCAGTCCATCGCGCAGGGGCGCTGCGCAACAACGGAAATTATATTGTAAAGCGTTTTTCTTGCGAAAAACGCGGACTCGTGCTCGCGCCTTATCCTGCGCAATGGACTGCGCCGCTGATGGGGCCCTTTCGAGAGCCGGATTTTCATTGACGACTCCGTCGCCCGCGGGCATACGGGAATCAATACAGGTTCGTAATCATGCCCCATAGGAGATTCAACGCCTCCCGGAAAACAGTATGACAAAGAAAAATCAGTATGGTGCCGGGGTTTCGCCCCCGGCCGACGACCAGAGGGTCCTCAACAGCGAGGACCCTCTGGACTCCCGCGCCGCCGATGAAATAGGCGGTGCGCCAGGACGCCGAAAATGCTATTATGGGGGTATCCACTTTACTCAGCAACCCCCAACCTGATGTGTTTTCCTGATTTTAGGC
>Ga0315279_10005070_pt1 | contig 17290 bp, 18 predicted proteins | sample YL17G06_20_MG_FD_203694 | JGI IMG/M metagenome (GOLD analysis project Ga0315279, IMG submission 203694) | Sediment microbial communities from Yellowstone Lake, YNP, Wyoming, USA - YL17G06_20 | ecosystem: Environmental > Aquatic > Freshwater > Lake > Sediment | place: USA: Wyoming | collected... | reverse complement strand
TCCATTACGATACGACTGTTCAACCACTATACTCGTTCACTCAATCATTAAATCAAGGTAATGTAATTTGAGTTTTCTAAAATTCTAATTTCTAAGTGAAGAGAAGAAGTAGAATTTCTAAGATTTTTCCTATTTTAGAATTAGAATTTAGAAAATCCCATGGATTTTGAAATTTCAATACGTAGTATTTACAGGTCCGTGGATTATGTAGACCGAGGTCTCAATGCGTCATTCGTCAGTTAGTGTGTGCTATCGTGATGTCATCCGCATGACATAATACAAATAACATTAATGTTTAACTGTTAAAACGTAAGTGTTATTAGAAAAACTTATAAGTAATAGGTGTCTGGTATTCTATGGGGGGAACCGCAGATGATAATACTGGTGAGGGTAGACAATCAGACCTACCAAAAAATAGAGATCCTAGTTAAGGAAGATAAATATGATTCAATAGAGAGCTTCGTCGAACTTGCCGTAAGAAATCAACTTTTGCTGGAAAAAGAAGGAAGAATCACAACTTTCAGAGACCGAAGTGCCAAGAGCGTCCCAGATTCAGATAAATCGCGACTTTTGATACCTCAACAGGAACTACAGGCATTAAGTGTGTCGCCGTTGAAGGAGGATGTTAGAAACATGCCTATTTGGGGACAAGTGAATAGATTGGCGCCTGCGAAGTTTGTCTTGCGCGTCCTTCTGAATAGTCTGAATGGTTCTGATGAGAGTTCAACAGACCTCAAACGTTTCAGTGCAGAGGCTGCAGAAGAAGCGACTGAGTTCAGACTGTTCTCAAAGAAGAGAGACAAGACACACAGAGTTCGTGGAACAGAACTCTATGTGGCATTTCCAAAAAAAGACCCTTCGAGCCAACAAAGGTTTCTCAACTACTATGTGGGAAAGGCTCCCTTGCAGAAATGGTTTGGCAGTATTTTGACTGGATTATCCTTTGCAATAATAGAAGAGACGGATGAAGGTGCAGTTGTGATCGGACCTACAGAATCTGGACTAAGGTTTGCCCTTTTACATTCACCATTGATTGATGATTTCTTCATAGATGGAAAACAGATAACTTCCGCTTTTTCCAATGAAGAGACATCCTTCTTGATTGAACACATCAGATCAACAAGACCCGGAGAGTACGATTTCCTGGTATTCACCTTAACCTCGATAAAAAAGGGCGCGGACACACCGACGAAATTGAAAGACAGAATCAACGAGTTTCTGAAAAGCAAAGACCTAGGCTTCAAGTTTTCAGAAAAAGTCGCTATTACCATGCAGATGGGTGGAACAGGTAGACTCAACGAATTGGGTCTTTTAAAGATAGAGAAGCAAGGCCAGAAGTCAAAATATGTGGTCTCTGAAAGAGGAGAGGAACTAATTGGAAAACTCTGAAACAGAGCGTGAGCAGGAGGCTACTGCTCTCAGAACGTGGTTTTCATCACAGAACAGGTTTGGTTCTTGGGCTGCCATGGAAAGAGCTTTGAAACTAACTAAGGACTATCTTCACAGTATAAAAAGTGGCGAGAGACGCGCAGTCGATCCGGAATTGCGATCAAAGCTGTTCGAAACCACACGCTTGGAAGCATTTAGACCAATAGTGAGAGGCGTCAAGTCAAGAAAACCACAAAGGAAGATGCAAAGGAAGATCTCTCAGCAGAGCCCGAGAGATAGGGACGGGATAGAGCAGCTTAGAGATGATCCCTCTGAGAGAGCCACAAGAATAAAGATATTGCTGATCAAGTTGGCGGATGAATTAGAGTTCTTCAAACAGAAACCCGAACCAGTTAGAAGGATTTTCAGAAAAGAAATTCCTGGCGAAGATATCGGTTATGTCACCACTCTTCTGAGAGCGTTGTATGATGAAGACCAATTCCAAAGATGGCTATTGTTTTCCGATTACAAGCTGAAAAGCAAAGAGGAGAACAAAAATGTCCCAGCAGGAAAAGCTTGAAGAAAGAAAAATCCGATTCAGCACGCCAGATAATTGGACTCTAATTGAACATATAGGCAGGATGCAATCCACCAACCCACTTCGTAGCATTAAGGAGCTGGTTGACAATGCGATTGATGCGTTTGCGCGCGATCCAACATACGCCCCTCCAGAGGGAAAGATTGTCAGAGTCGAAATAGGCAAGAATGGCGGTTCGGACCACATAAAAGTAGTAGACAATGCCCTTGGTTGGGAATGTAACACAGCTTCAGGCAATCCAGATTTCGAATATTCCGTTGAGCATATTGGCGCTTCAATAAAAAAAATCTTAGATCAGTATAGAAAAGCAAGAGATGAAGGACTAGCAATTGGTCAGTATGCTTTAGGGCTACTAAGTTTCTGGGCTCTCGGAAATCGCCTCACGGTTTTTAGTCGATGTTGTCTTCCAGACAGAAGAGTCGGAAACTGTTCTAGAATGGTATGGTTAAGATACAACAGAGAAGCCGGCATTACAGATAACGTAGAGTCTCCGCCAGAACTTGCCAAAAACTCTGGATGCATCGTGATCATTGATGAACTTGAGAAAGCACGCATGGGTCTAGTTACAGGGACGAGTCTTCAGAAATACCTTGGAAGAGCTTGCCGAAGTAGCCTAATGAAAACAGGCGTGACTCTCGAGGTTCATGACCGCGGAAAGAAATTCACTGTTAGACCAATGAAGTATGAAGGAACGCACTTTCTAATAGAGAAATATCATACTAAGGGTGCGTTCGGAGACATCGAATTGGAAATCTATCTTTTTCCTCCAGCAGTAGAAACGGACGAATTCAAGGTTCCTATTTTTGCGAGAAGTGCCAGAGTTTATGATGATATAACGCAAATCGAAGAGCTTAACGTTTACCCATGGAACTCCAAGAAAGTCTATGGGCAAGTCAACTATCCTTGGGGCAAAATAGCACCATCAAGAAACGCGTTTGAGAACGATGAATTTCTTGGGGCATTTATCGACGCGATGAAGGAAGTTACCGAAAAACTGAGCAAACAAATAGAGGAGATTGAAACCCGTAGAAGAAAATGGCAACGAAAGAAATTCTATGAGACCTTTGAGAAGACGTGGCAGGAAATTTTGAATAAATTGCCTGAAGAATGGCAGCGAAAAAAGGAAGGGCAAAAAAAGAAGATTGAGAAGGAAGAAAAAAAGGAAATAGAATCTGGACCGATATATCGGTTGGAAATCAGCCCACAGGATACTCAAGTTCAGTGCCGTTCAGTTCAACCCTTTACAGTGAAAGCTTTCGATCGAAACGAGAATCCAGTAACTGATCCTGAAATGATATACTACTGGAAGGTCGAACCTGTCGGCGTAGGGTTGTTGACCAGGGACCAATATAGGACGTGCATTTTCCAAGCGGGCAAAAAAGAAGGCACCATAGCTACGATTACTGCAACTGCTTTTCAATATCTTGAGGAGTCAGGAAAAGAAAAGACAGTTGCTAAGACGGCTTCTACTAATATTTGGATTGTAAGTCAACTTCCGGTAAAACCACCTTCACCTCCTCATGGAGATAAGCCTCCTATCTATGATGAATACCCTCTTGGAGATGAAATACATTCAAAGTTTGTCTCAAGTATGAACATGGTTCAGATAAACAATCAACATAAAGACTTCAAAGCAGCGGAAGAACGAGGCGATGAAGCCCTGTATAGATACATAAACTACTGCTATTGCAAGGAGATGGCAGTGGATAGGTGGAAAGATCTGACTTCGGACCCGCATGAACTAAGTGAGAGAATCGCTGATCTATTGGCCATTTCAGATTTGGCTTTTGATTGGAAAAGTCTGGCACAGAAAAGGCGTGGAAGGCTCCCAAGGAGCCAACTCAAACAATAGCAATTGCATCGATTCGAGGTGTGTTCAAACATATGATGGGTATTTCATTTGTTGCGTATACGTGCATTTCTCTTCTTAGCGTTCGCACTAGTTCTCTATCTTCTCTCTGCAGCGCGCGCCTCTAGACACATTAACATTATTCATCCTCCCTCAAATTTATGACAGTCACCTGATTTTCAGGACAGACCTCTTTGAAACGTACGCAGTCCACAATGTCTTCTTTTTCCAGCTCAAAACAAGCAACAAACCCAGAACAATTCATGCGTCGTGTCAGATTTTCGATTTTAAGCTTTCTTTTCAGTTCTTTTTTCATATATCTGATCATCAAAGTTGAGTGATTGCACATCTTTTTGGAGGCACACTAAAATCCTGAGGCGCGTTATTGTCTATCCTTCATTCTGACCAGCCGAATGAAAAATCATAGTTTTTGAAAAATGTGTTACCGAGTCTCTTGTACGGGTCATCACTAACGTGCGCTTTCGTTGGTCGTTGACCTCTAACTTTCTCATTTTTTTACTATATATAATAGAATAAAAAAGAGAAAAAAAGGGATTTTTTAGCTCTTATGCGTGCCTATGCTGCTTCGAGTGACATTCCGCCCGTTTTGAAGATGACCTTGACCCCATATTTCTCTAGAACTTCGCGGTGTTTTGTGGCAGTTTCTCTGACCAAGTCTGTTTGACCAAATAGTATCTTGCTCGGAGACACTGCGCCTTTCGAATGCACGTATCTGATTATTCTGGCGACTAGAGGCAAATCCTCGACACAAGACATGTCCTCTTCAAGCCAAAGTCTAGCGATCAAAGGACCATCTTTTGCAAGGCCACCACCCATAACTGGCTGAACATGCCTTGGTCTCTCTATCGGAGGCCAAGAATGTTGTGGTGTTTGCGTCATGAGTATTTTGACGTCAATTTGAGTCATGCCCACTGTGACGACAAGGCTTTTTTGCTTGCCGTAGGGGTCTTTGACTCTGGCAATTGAATTAACGAACTCAGACGCCACGTAGTTCAGCACTAGAATTAAGGATTTGGCCTTCATCTTTTGGTCTTCAGTCAATTCGTCAAAGTCTTCAAGGAAATAGTCGTCAGGCCATGAATATGCAAGTGCGTCAAAGCTGTTCTGTGGAACGTAGGGTCCTATGATAACAAACATTTTGGACTTGCCTTCAGCCTGCAATCCCCTTGTTTTTGAACTTCTGTGCCAAGTTGTGTCTCCAACGTTCCATCCTGATACTATCTTTGCAGTTTCTTTGTTCAAGCACACGATGAAAGTCTCGTCTGGGTCAAAGTTGAAAGAGCGGATGACATTTTCGACTCTGTCCTGTAGCACTCTGCTTTTCATAAAGTATTTTGAGTTGAGATGAAGTTTGTCGCAAATTATCAATTGTTTCTTGTCTGTGAGGAATGCATCAATCCAAAGCTTAGATGTCACCTGTCTTCCAAAGATTTTGTCATAGTTTAGGCTTGGATGGTAGGCATCAACAAGAAGAACTGTGCCCTTCTCGAATGTAGAGCAGAATTCTCGTAAATAGATCAAAGTGTCTTCGACTGGCGATGCAAAAACGTTGCCATCTCTGATGGTTATGAAAACATCTCTAGACAGCATCAAAGGAAAGAACTTTTGTAGAATGGTTGTGTCTTTGCCCTTCTCTGTGAGTTCAGTTATATATTTCCAGAATTCTTTGAAGTCTGAAGGCCCCATAGCTTCATCGATCCTGTTTTGACATTTGCCAGGTGAAGAGGTGTTTTCGATGCGGCAAACTGTGCTTTCTACGATGAACCAGAAATGAACAAACCAATAGTCTTTCTTCCTTTCGAAGTATGTGAATGATCTGAGCATTTCTTCATACTTCTCGAGTTCCGCAGGGAATTGTCTTCGGAGCAGGACAGAAGCTTTTATTGTTTTGCCATTCTCATTACTGCAAAGTTCTATCCTTGGTGGAGACCTGAGAATTCGAGTGCCTACTTCATCTAGAATGGCTATACGGCAGTTGCAGATGGTTTGCAATAGTTTGGAGCGAGTTTTGTGCAGCATTTCAAGTTTGTCGTATGTTATGAGGTAGAGGTCAGCTTGTTCGACGAGCAAGCGTTGATAAAGGCAATGTGTTGGCTTTCCGTTGTATGGGCATGTGCTGCAGCGTCTCTTGAGTTGGAACTTCAGGTTTAGGCTGGGATCGATTCTTCTGCACAGCTTCAGGTTGTCCGGTATGACTAGTATCTTCGGTTTATGTTCTAGAAGTCTTGTTACTTGTTTCTTGATTTCCTTGATAAGGTCAATGGAGTGCGTGACTACAATGCCTTTCAGCTTCAGTTCTATGCAGCCTTTTGAAAGATTGATCGCCCCGCCTGCTCTAGGTGGCTTGATTACTGCTAGAACTCCGTGTTCTCTAAGCAAATCACGAGCTTGTTTCTCTTGAGAGGTGAAGTCTGACATAAACACTTAAGCGAATAGACACAAGGCCCAAAGCCATGAAATGCAACTGTGGCATAAACTTTTCACCTCGCGATTTCGTTTTTGTTGCGTACAAGAAAACAATATGAGTCATTACTACTTCAAAAGCTTTGCGCAATGACACCTATATTTAGTTTCATATTTGGCATATCACACTTTGTTATTTTGCATATTGACTAATGTGCTACTATCTACTGTATCAAGTTGAATGTTCTACGACAAACCCTTTATATCGATCACGCACTTTAGTTTTCCATGACAGAAGGTAAAGAAAAGAACAAAACAATAGGTCAAAATGCAAACGGTGATGAACAAAATACTGTTGACAAAACAACAGACATACTGAGACTAGCGTCAACAATCAGACAGAATATCGCTGCCTTCTCAGAGGCTAAAGCCTTTGTCGGACTTCAATTCTCTTCTGTAAATCTGGGAGTGCATCCATTTTCTGACTTTCAATGTGCTCAGTTTGAAATATGGTTCTTTGGTTCCGATTTTCAAATGCAGGATGAGGAGGTGGGAAGATTTGATTGAATCTAGGTGGCCCCTATGGCTGGAGCGCATACGTGACTGGTCTGATCCGATTTCGTTGGAAGAAGTTGACACAATCGGGTGTCCCGCTTATCCTGCTGGTGCTCTCATATCCGTAAGATTCAGATGTACACGATGTGAAACATGGCTCGTGGCATTCGGAGTGAACATACCTAACTACGCGGATGGTGGTTTCGTGTTCGGACACACTGTTGACGTGGAATGCGACTGTGGAGCCAAATACGAAGTAGAAGCAAACAACAGCAGTAGCGGATGGGACGTTGAAATCGAAAGATATGATTCTTGTTCGATCAAAAGGAAAAATCCAAGTTTCTTTCAATTCCATCTAGAACGGGACAACGGCTACTGTCCTGAGGTACTAGAACACTTCGAGCGAACGCGCAGGCCATTGGAAGACAGAAAAAAATGGACGATTTTCTCCATGTTTCTAGGTAGCGCGCGCTAAACTTCGATCTCAGATCTCTCGTAGATCTCTTTGAGCTTTTGCGGTGAGAAATCGGTGTAATATCTCGACAACGCTGCGATTTCATCTTCTTTCCAAGTCGTCTAGCAGCTTTCTTCGCGTGCGCATGAGTGCTTGAGTTATTGAGAAAATATAAGTAGCGGTGGATCTGAGAGTTTAATGGGAACAGGAATGGTCGAAATTACCAAAAAATATGTTGTGAACGTAGACTTTCCAACGTGCAAGACCGAGGGAGGTCACAAGATTCATTTGAATCCGTTTTTCCAAGGTTCCACGGTCAAAGATGAAGTTCTCAGGCATTATGATCCTAAAGCATACAAAATCTCTAGAGATGGAGGACCGGTCTATTTAACCAAAGACGAAGCCATTGAATGCATCAAAGGGAAAAGGCAGTTGGAGTGGCAAACGAAATTAGCACGCAATTTCAGAGCCTGCAGATTTTGTATAAGATTTCCTGACTGGGATATTGACACTGAGTAACGCGAACTAGCTCTGGCGATCCGCTTGAAGAAGAAGGTTGGTTTTGAGTTTGCCATTGATGATTTGAAAGCGATAAAGATCGCGGGAAGACTGTACGATCAGTTCTACAATCGTCAAGGCTTCTTTTCTAGCTATTCTATGCCTGAGTATGTTCTTCCCAGAAACCTGAAAGAAGGATCAAGAGAACGTGCTCTCTTCTTGACTTATGTTATCTCGATCGATTACATGACTGACGCTGTCAAACTATGGAAAAGGTCTCGAGGAGCCTATGAACTTCATCCTGACATGTTCACTCCGAAACAGATTCTGAAAGTCAGCCCTAGAACTGTTGAGAATTTCGTGAAGAAACTTGGCGCAAGGTACTACACAAATGCTGCAAAGACTTGGATCAAGATCTCAAAAATCCTTACAGAAAAGTGTAATGAAGATCCTAGAAACTTGACAAAGGAGCCTCTGGCAATTGCTGAAGTCAAGCAAAAGTTGAAAGACTTTCCGTATCTAAGAGGTAACAAGCTCACCAATTTCTACATAAGGGCAATGGGCGAAACAGGACTGTTGAAAGTCAAGGATTTTGAAGACCTTGATATTCCAGTTGACAAGCAAGTTGCCAGATTCACAATCTACACTGGCGTTTTGAAGCTTCTGAGTGAACAGTTTGTGGGTTGTGCTCAAGAGCAGCCTTTGAGAGGCTTGATCGAAGAAGCTTGGAGAAATGCAGCTAAGACTCTGGGTACTGCGCCATGGAAACTTGATGAGCCAATATGGACAGTAGGTTCAAAACTATGTAGTGGAAGGAAATGCGGACAATGCCCAGTTGAGGACTTGTGCGACAAGACAAAAGGAATAACATTCAAGGAAAATACTGTTGTATGGAGGCGAGATAATTGAAGAGTCTGGGACTTGTTTCCTGCGCCAAGAAGAAGCGAGACTACCCGTGCAAAGCCTCTGAATTATGTTCTCCTTCAGCTCTGTTCAGGAAGGCTTTTGATTACGCTTCGAAGAACTATGATGCTGTAGCAATCCTGAGCGGCAAGTATGGTTTGCTTCTTCCCGACGAAGAGGTAGAACCCTACGATAGGTTCCTCAAGAAGCTCTCAATTGAGCAAGTGAAAGAATGGTCAAACAAGGTCTTCAGCCAAATGAAGGAGAGACTGAATCTTCACGACTTTGACAGGGTCTACTTTCATGCTGGAAAGAGATACAGGCAATACTTGATTCCGATGTTGGAGAAGATGAACATCAAATGTGAAGTACCATTGAAGAGCATGGGCATCGGCAGGCAATTGGCTTGGTACAAACAACACGATGTTGAAGCGCGGCCGCGAAGGGAAGGTTATGTCAACAACCAATGAAACAAATGGGCGACATATCGGGGTCAATCAGCAAATCCTTGAGACGCTATCCCGAAATCCAACTGTCTTGTCAAGATACGATCTTTCTGAATACAATGATGACACGACAGAATTCCTCACACAGAAGGACTTGGAGACTAAAAACAAATCTGCCAAGTCTATCACGGAGAAGGCTCTGAAAAGACACAGAAAGGATGAGCGTTTCGGACCTATTTTGAGTGATCTTGCCCGCATTGAATTTGGTGTTCAGCATTTCGATGAATATCTTCGTGACCATGTTTCTCATCCAGTCTACGTCTACTTACTAGGTCTGCTGCTCATGACGGAAGTGCCTGTGTTTAGAAAAATAGACGCTCTAACATGGAAACTAGCAGCCCTACTCCATGACGTTGGGTATCCACCACAACTCTTCCTAACATCCCTGAAGCAATATGTCGACAAAGCAACACAAACAGGTGACAATCGAGATAGTTTGTGCCAATACAAGTATGTGTTCTCATTGGTTGGCCCACAGAAACTGGTTTTTCATGACCAAGACACATTCTCTGCTATAAACGGAAAACTACGAAGCTGGAACATTAGGTTAAACTTGCTCAAGGCCCATCGAAACTTTCTCCGGATCGGAGAGATTAATCACGGCATTCTAAGTTCGTTGATCGTCACGAAAGTCATAGATTATCTCTATCATGAAAAGAACCATGATCGTAGCGAAACAAAGCTCGATGATTTTGATGTTGATTGGGGTTGGAGTTGCTTTAGGACGCAAATACTTGATGCTGCAGCCGCAATAAGCATCCATGATATATTGGGCAAATATCAAAGAACGAGACTGTCGGCGAATAAACAGTGTGTGGCATACTTGTTAGTACTATGTGATACCATTCAGCAATGGGATAGACCTCAACAGCAACGTGTTATTAGGCCCGAAGATGTCGAGATTACCCTGACAGAACACAGTATTCATTGCAGACTCTCTAATCTGCCCCCAGATAAAGCCAATGATGTCAGAGTAGTCATTTCAAAATTGAAGCCGTTTGATCCCAGGCTAGATATTGAGATCGATCCAAGTACGCCAGACCCAAGAATTCATTGATTGCAGTTTTATGAAATAACAAGCGCGCACGCTTTGTTATTGTGAAGGTCTAGTGTCATTTGGCACTGTTAATCATGAAAGTCACGATGTCAATTTCAGGCAAATTCAATACTTGAAAAGAATGTGTGCGATGAAGTTCTCCCGCAGATAATCCTTTCTCGTCAAAACTACCAGGGCAAGTAACAAACCAAGGAGATATCTTTGATAGCTTGCTGACCGTTGCCTTTGATTCTAGTACAGCCACAAGAGTAATCGGATCAAACTCAAGCTTCTTGTCTCTGTAGCATATTTTTCCCACTAACTTGGGGCGGAGGCGAAGCCCAGGCTCAGGTACATCCTTCCACCATCCATCTGTTTCCAAGTAGATCTCTCGGCCTTTAGAAAAATCTTGTATTTTGCGAAAAACTAGGAAAGGTTTGAGCCTGTCTCGAACATAGTCAAGAACATCTACGTAAGCACAAGTTTCTCTTGTAATGTATATCTTGACATCTAACTTTGAGAAGCTTTTCTTAATTTTCCTTGAACTCATAATGATAACATAATCATTGCAACCGAATAGGAACATCATTGAAATGGGGTTCGCGGCAAGCTGCATGGTCTTTTCGAAATTGCCTATGCTCCATCCGCAGATTTCTTTCTGAGGATATTTCAACAGCCAAAATCCCATGGGAGTAAGGAAATTAGGTTCAAACAGCAAATTGCTCAGAACATTCAGGTCCTCAATACTGAAGTCCGTCTCCAGTAGAGAAGCAGTATAGACAACACCTCTGTCATCTTGAGTGTAAGCTGGATCAAAGAAGAGATTAGGATAGAAGAACACGTCTTTTTTCAACCCGTTATGATAATAGAAAAATGGTAGGTTATCACGTGACCAGTACAAGTATTCATTTGCACCAGATTGAAGAGACACTAACCATTTTGATAGTTCAAGCAACCCATTGGAAGAAAGACGTGGAGGTTCTTGGGACTCAAGCAAACCCTTTCTGTCAAGTTTCGAAACTATCGATGCTGTCTTCCTTTTGTCTAATGAACTGGCTGCTGCGATAATTCTCAGATTTTCATGACCGAGCCCTATCTGGTACAGGACTTCGTGTTCTGGATCGTTCATTCTCTTCCATCCTAGAAGTCAGTTTCTAGGCTTATATTATAAATTCGCATTAGCAAATAGCGATGATTTATGAGTGTTTGGGAAGGCAAAATTGAGGATGATATTCTCGATTGTATTGAGGATGCCTGCAGAAACTCCTACGAAGTTGTGGAGAACTTCCACAAAAGAGACAGGTTGCACGAGCACAGCGTTGACATTTCTTGTGAACGCTCTGGTGAGAAAACCAACTTTCAGGCGAAAGTGAAACCTGGTAAAAAAGACATAAAGCAACTAATGAAATTCTCAAGAACCGACGCAACTAAACGGATCTATACATACGTGGATCAACCAACTAGACCTTTCAAAGAAAGAATGATAGCGCTTGAAAGACTAGTCGATTTTTGGGATGCTAAGCAATTGGACAAGTTTCTCTTGGCGAATCGAAGTCAATTATATATCAGGTTCAATTTCTTGAGTTGCAAAATGGCTCGGGACATCTACAGTGTCTTGTTGAAGATATTTTCGCAGTCAAAAGTGAATCCAACCCCTCTGAATTCTTCGATGTTGAACGATTGGTGGGAATTTAAGGACAGAACTGTCAAACTTCACTCATGCCTCGAACATGAAGATTTGTACTGGAAGGATAAACTGCTTTCACAAGTTGACCATAATCCTGTTAATCTGGAAAGACTGCTCAGCGAAGTGCTTCTTTCATTTTCGATAATCAGCAATACTTGCTCAGAGGATCTGCTCAACCACATCAATACTATTACCGCAAAGGAACCAAGCGTGGTATCTTACTACGTCATTAAGGTTCTCAAATCAAGCTCTTGGATGGGGATGGGTCGCCTTAAAGATGAACTTGGCGATCCTGCCAAGGCGAGAGATACGATACACAGCTGGATGTTGCCTACCAAAGGAAGTAATTCAGAATATTCTTTGATCAGCAGCTACCTTGGAGATCTTTGTCGTGCAGCCGAGGCAATTGAAGATGGTGTAGATTTTGTATTTGATGACTACGAAAACAAGATGTCTTGCAGAACGTAAGTGTACGGTAGTACCACTAGGTCAAGACTCTTGCATCGCTTCTTTCGTAGATCTACTAGTTTTTCTGGTGAATAGTCAGTGTAATGCTTTGCCAGAACTGATTTTGATACTCTTCGGCAGAATACCTCAACATGAGTCTCAGCGCGCGCCGATGAGCCCTGTAATGACATTAGCATAAATTCATAGGGCATTAATCTGTATTGATTGTAGAGCAGGTGAGACGATATGCAATATGTTCGCATGGCTGATGTTGGTGACGGGCTGTGCGTGACTTTGCACACGGTTTTTGGAGACTTGATACAAATTGATTGCGGAAGCCAGGATTGGAAGATCGCGTACGAGGGCTTAGAAAGGGTATCACATAATCTTCACAGAACAAGAGCCTTTATCCTCTCTCACTTCCATGTGGACCACTATAACGGTCTTCTCTACATCTCTCAAAACCTTCGAAACTCTCCTTTCAGCACTAGAGAAGTGTATTTTCCGCGAATACCCGAATTCAAGGATAGAGGATTGTTTCTTAACTGCTTGTTTTCTATGAACATGAGAGTATTTGGTCAAGAAACCGGTGTCAGAGAATGCGATTTCTTAAATTGCATAAAGAAAATTAACAACGGAGTACGTTTTGGATATGATGCTCTCTACAGCGGCAAAACTGTCGAAATAGGTAGTTCCGTATTTGAAGTGGTTTGGCCACCGGCGGTAATTGATGACGAACGAACTCTATCTGCGATGAGAAAAGCGATTGAGGATTTTCAGAAGGCTCTAGATGCTGATGAGGAAACCAGACGCTTGTATGAATATGTGAAAAAAAGTAGCCTCTCGAGGGCCTATTTGGAAGAACAATATGAAAGAGAAGAGTTCAGTAGATATTACAACGATGACTATCCCGACTCAAAGTCCGATGAAAAAGGGTTGCCAGATGTTGTCGTCAATGCGAACAAATCTCTAAAAAAAGCAGCAAACCACATGAGTCTGGCTCTTTTTGAAGACAACAGATTTCTCTTCCTAGGGGATCTTGAAATTCCAGAGATTAGAGAAGTAGTCAACCATTTGAGATCGGAGAAAAGAGTGAACTTTCAGGTATTTGTAACGCCACATCATGGTACGCACTGGCATGACAGCTTAAGACAAGTTAGGTGTAATTATTCGCTTGTTTCAAATGGTAGATCGATGTGTTCAAAAATAAAGCTGCAATTTAAGGAGATATCGCAGGAGATGCTGGCCACATTTGTAAATGGCGACATACGGGCACCAAATTATCCAGCCAGGTATTTTTGGTAGGATAATCCCATTTGACGTGCTCAACGTTGCTTGATAGAATTTCCCTCATACCAATGCGCAGTCATCGAACCATCAATTATCTAAGAGTGATGCCTGCATTTTCGTATATTTTCCTCAACTAGCGCGCGCGCGCGCGCGCGCGCAAACTCTCATAGAATGGGAAGTAGCAAAATGATTTCGCTTTGACTCTTGTAGAATTCGACCTCTGGACGCGAACGATCCGCTCTACATTCTTTTACCATCGCTTCAAAAGTCTCGGCTATGACTTCCACTCTACTTCGGTAGTCAGCGACTTTTTCGCGGACATATTTTCCTCCTGGAATCGTCCACATTGGAAGTCCAAAGGTTTCAGCTTCTTTTTCGTCAATAATAGCCACGCAGGCACGGTACACGCTATCGTGATAGGCACCATAGAACTTGCGTCCCTTGAGACTTGGAAGCTTCGATTCGAGCTTGGACCATGCTTCGCCGACTCCAGAAAGACCTCCTTCCGCCTTGACCCACATCACTCGAATAGGATCTAGCGCAACTTCCGTTCTAGCCATTACACCCACCTTCATGATCATTATGACCCGTGGCAAGGATAATGGTTTCCAAAGTCTCCGGCGATTTTTCTTACCAAAGAGCAAATTTAATTGCTCAAAAGCGATACACTGGATTTCTGAAAAAGGCGTTGATAATGATTGACTACGAGAAGGCGGAGAGATTCCTTAAGGCTCTGGCTGATAGATCACGACTCCAAATCTTAGAGTGCATACCGAATGAAATCGCAAACCCTGGCGAAATCGCCAAGAAACTTGATCGCCATAGGTCGACGGTCGAGAAGCATTTGAGAGTACTTCTGAAAGCAGGAATTGTTGAAAAAGTTCCATCATTAACAAAGGCAGGTCAGCTTTCTATTCGTTACGAGGTATGTGATAATGTAACAGAACTTCTGAAAACCATTCTAGACGCAACTCAGAAAATCTGAACAGCGCACGTGAAACATTCTAAGGACCCTCTGAAAAGTGATGGTGTTTTGTTGGTTCGGTTTTTCGAACAATTCTCTTATTGTGGAAGTCTAGTCGTAAAGATGCTTCGCATGCAAAGCATATAAAGCAAGAAAAGAGAAGAATATTCTTTGTGATTGAAACATGCCAATCTCAATCGATGAATTGTTTGGCATTCCGATGATCTACTGGATCGACCTTTCTCCAGATGGAAGAACGTTACTCCACTCTTCGAACGCTTCAGGAGCTGCTCATCTTTACATTTCAAAGACGAAGCATGGTTCAAGACCTAAACAGATCACGCACGGAAATGATCCGGTCATGCTTGGGTTTCTGTCACCTTCTGGAAACCAAGTCTTATATCTTCAGGACAAAGACGGAAACGCATTGCACCATTTGTTCTTGACGTCAAAAGATGGAACAAAGACCAAGCGGATCACCAAGAACCCCTGCAGAACGTTTGATGCTTGTTGGGATCCAAGCGGCAAGGAAGTTGCCCGCAGCTACGCCACTAAGAAGGCCTGTGGCATAGAGATTTTCAATGTGAAAACAGGCGAAAATACTACTCTGATAGAGCAGGAAGCTGCACTTTTCGTTGGTAATTATTCTCACGATGGCAAGTGGATTGCGTGCACGGAATGGGGAGGAGGCAAAGACCCCAGAGACATGCAAGTGACTATTTTGAAAAGAGATGATCCGAAAGATGTTATTCAGTACAAGTTCAGAGATGGGTCAAAGGAGCTGTCGCCTTCATGGTCTCCCGATGGCAAAAAATTAGCATTTCTGAGCGATTCAAAAGGAAAAAATCAGGTCGTCATTCAAGATTTCAAAGGCACTGACCGTCAATTCTTGCCGCTCAAGAAAGGAGAAGAAGCGGCTGATCAACAAAGCCCTTGGAGCGCTAAGAGTGACGCAGTGTACTATGCAGTAAGTAAGCACAGTCGGACATGCATCTACAAGCATCCAATAGACGGAGAGAGAGTGGCACTCCCGTTCCCCGATGGCACAGTTTCATCTTTCCGAGTCAGCAAAGACGGCAAAACTATCGTAGCTCTCCACTCTTCACTGTCGTCGCCTCACTGCATCTACATGAACAAGATGGGTTCTAAGACTGTCGAATCCTTGACATCGCGGAAACATAAGGTGAATCTAGCCAGACTTGCCAAGCCAAGGTCTGTGTGGTACGAATCGTCAGACGGACTGAAAATTCACGCATGGTATTTGCGAGCAGGTCATGGACGAGCTCCGCAACCAGCTGTGGTTTGGGCTCATGGTGGTCCTTGGATGCAAACATATGACATGTGGTTGCCTGACTTACAATCAATTTCGCAAAGCGGGTTTGCCGTCTTGGCTCCAAACTTCAGGGGATCAACAGGATATGGAACAGAATTTCGCAACATGGACCTGTCTGACCCTGGGGGCGGCGACCTGGAAGATGTGGTTCAAGGTGCCAAATGGCTTGCGGAACAGCCCGAAATCGACAAATCAAAGATCGCGATCTTCGGCCCTTCATATGGAGGCTACATGACACTGATAGCACTCACAAAAAGACCTGAGGTCTTTGCCTCAGGCGTCGCACTTGTGCCAGTAGCGGACTGGCTCGAAATGTACGAGTTGGAAGATGCCATTATGCGCAAACTCGATGAGGAGCTATTGGGAGGTCCACCTGAGAAAAAACGGGAGCTCTACCGAGATAGGTCACCAATCAATTTTGTCTCCAAGATCAAGGTGCCCGTCTTGATAACGGCCGGACGAAATGACCCAAACTGTCCAATCCAACCGATAGAAAAGTTTGTCAAGAAACTCAAGGAAATGAAGCACCCACACAAATTCGTAGTAGCCGAAAAAGAAGGACATGGGTCTAGTCGAGTGGACGCGCTCAAGAGAGACGTTACGACAGGTGTGAACTACCTCAAGAAGACATTGAAAGTTCGATAAGAGCGCGCTGGAGATAACGAGATGAGCCAAGCCACCAAAGTAGATCCGATCAAAACTCACCGAGAGGGAACAGCACTATACGACAGCGGAGATTACAAGGAAGCCCTTGATAAGTTCTTACAGGCTTCTCAATTATATGGGAAAGTTGGCGATTTCTTCGACTCTTCCTACACGTTGTTCAAGGCAGCCGAATGCAGCTTTTTTTGAAAGACTATCAGACAGCGATAGAGCGCTTCCTCGAAGCGGCTGACAAAATGCTGGAGAGAGGCTATGACCGCTTCGCACTAGGTGCTCTAGAATACGCAAATGACTGCTACAAAGCTTTGGGAAGAGAAAGAGGCAAGAAAGTCACGGAACTAAAGAAGAGAATAGCAGAAGTGAAAAAGAAACTTGAAGCCCAAACCTTCTGACCAAATAGATGGGCGCGCTATTTCGCACTTAATAGGTTTTTCACAAAATGCCAAAGTTCATCAATCTTATTCAAATGCTTGAAAATTCAAGAGACGGACTCTGTTTTATGATCGTCAGAACAGGTGTATGTTGAGTAAGGAAAGTAAATAAGGTAAAGTTTTGTATCAGTTAGAAGCCGTCGATCGACTCGCGATGGTGAAAAAATGAAGTTGGCGGTTCTTGTTTGGGAATACCCTCCTAGGATTGTTGGTGGATTGGGCACCTACGCTGCGGAGATTACTCGGAAGTTTGTTTTGGACGACAATGATGTGACCGTGTTTAC
>Ga0315279_10005069_pt1 | contig 17292 bp, 28 predicted proteins | sample YL17G06_20_MG_FD_203694 | JGI IMG/M metagenome (GOLD analysis project Ga0315279, IMG submission 203694) | Sediment microbial communities from Yellowstone Lake, YNP, Wyoming, USA - YL17G06_20 | ecosystem: Environmental > Aquatic > Freshwater > Lake > Sediment | place: USA: Wyoming | collected... | reverse complement strand
TTCCATAAGAACGGGGGATTGAATTGCTTGAACCAATTTTGGAATTCTTCATCAGAACAGTATTTTTTCTTTCCTTTTGGGAGTTTCTTCTCACAAAGCAAGCAGAAACCTTTTTTCCATTTTTTATCTAGCTTGGCTTTTTCCTCAAAGTACCTCTTGTCCACATAGCCCGTACTCCTGTGCTTGATTTCCATTCTAATCTTTCCATGATTGTATGATTTTCTCTATCTCATCCGTGGCTTGCCTTATATCGTCAGAAGTAGCTTTGAAAACCTTCAGGTCTTCTGCAACTTTTTTTGGCACATTATAGCTGAACCCATGATGACCTGCCACTTTTACCAATCCAAGGTTTTCCAAATTTTTTATTTCTTCTTTTACCTTCTCATTTTCAACTCCGAGTGCAAAGGCTATCTTCCCCGAAAATTCCTGCCTTGCGATTATAAGGAACTTTAGAATCCTTCTCTGGAAAGGTGAGACGCTATTTATGATTTTTGTTATATCTTTTATCTTCTTTTCCACAAAACCCTTTGTTATGGTCCTCTGCTCATCGGTTTGCCTCACCCTTATTTCTTGTTTGAATTTTTTAGCCACAGGCATTCTTGATGGCCTTCTCATAACAGGATTGCTATTTTCTATTTCTGCCAACGCCCTAGGAATGGAAGTTTGGACATTTATCTTAAATCCCTTTTCTACTAATGAATGCAACCTTTTCTGATAGGCATAGAATTCTTCTTCAGTAAATAAAATATCATGAACTTTGATTTTGGCATAAGAATGGAACAATCTGCCACTTCTTTGCAACTCTTGCCCTCTGGAACCAAATAGGAAATCGGCTTCTATGATGTGCTCCAACCCCTTGATTGAAATTCCAAGATCTCCTACCCTGCTAACTGCGATGACATTATTCTCCTTTATCTTTTCCAGCCTGTCCTTTGTGGCCCCATAAATGAACGGTATGTTGAGTATGCTGGCTATCTTCTTTCCCAATTCTATGCCATCTGAGTATATAAGGGTTTTCTTGTCAAAATCAGTCAATGATTTTATCTTGCTCATTTTCTCTGTCTGATTTTTCAATATGTGGACATTCACCTCATGATAGCTCAATCCTAAGATTTTAACCATGGATTTCCAGTCCAAACCAATGGGATATCCTGTGAGGGCAAAAATATAATTTGTTCTTCCATCTTCGCGGAAAGGTGATGCCGACAAACCTATCCTGTACTTTGTTTTTATTGTGGCGAATCTTGAGAACGTGTCTGCTGGAAGTCGCTGGACTTCATCAAAGCATGTGATAATAAATTCCTTATCCTTTACCTTATGATAAGAATAATATGTGATGATTTCCACTTCTTCTAATAATCTAGGTGCAAATTCTTTGAAATATTCCTTCCATTGCTCTTCTAAGGTTTTTGTTGGAACCACAAGTAGTTTAGGTCCTTTCAAGCAATCCAATACATCCATGGCATAGAAACTTTTCCCTGCACCTGTCATCCAATAAACCCCGACTGCCCCATATTTCAGGAAAATATCAAGTGCATCTTTTTGAAAGCTATACTTACCGGAGAGAGTGAAATTCAATTTAGGCTCTCTCAAGTCCTTCTTCTCTACGGTTCTTGGAAGAAAGGGAAGTGAGCCATTGTCTATGACTTCTGCTATGAGATCGAACTCATGCCCAGTCTTTATTCTTGCCTTCCCCTGACCTACAGATGTGAGCATATCCCCGTATTTCTGCTTTATCATCTCCTCTTTACCTTCTTCAAATGACAATACGCCGTCAGTCACATAGACTTTTTCAGGTGTCTTAAAGCCAAATTCATTTCTCATCCAGCTTGGTATTTCCCCTAACCACTGAGTGAACTTGTTTATTATAAAGTAATTCCATGCTTCGTCTGCGTGGTCAAGCCATCCTACCTGAAAGTCCACGAATTTTGGTACCGCAACATAGAATTCATTCTTTCCTTTGGGAAGTACCGCCCAGCATTTCTTCAGGAAATTTTTAAATTCCTCACTGTCCAAATTGACTTTATGAATTCTTGCCAATTCTCTTATCTTCTCTATGTATTGATTCTTAAGCTTATCGATTTCTATTGTGAGGGTAGAAACATCATCTTCTGCTCTTTTGATTAAATCTTTGATATCCATAGAAATCAATTGTCATAGTTCTTATATAAATTTAATATACGAATGTATGCACATACCACACTAGAACTAGGATTAATAGAAATGCAAGCATCATGGTGAATATTATTATCGTTAGGGATTGCAGAAGTTTGTTCATGTCATCAATTGTTTTTTTCATTCAAAAAATTAAGTGTGTATTTCATATTATTTAAGTCTCTTATGGAAAATTTTATTATTGTTTCATCAAGGATTATGTTTTTATCTTTAACATCCTTTATGACTCCTTTTATTAGAAGATTTCCTTTTTTAAACATTATAAATTTGCCTATGAATTTCTTAGGATTTTTCAGCATTTCTTGTACTAATTTTTCTTTGTCTTTATAGATTTTTGTTTTGCTCATAATTTAGTGGCCTGCAGAAAATCGTAAGCTATAAAGTCCTTATGGTTTGGACAAGAACCTTATTCGGTTTCCATCACAGACACTCACTTAACAGGCAAATAATAGTTTGATAAATTCCTTGTCATTTTTTATCAGTAATAGGGGTATGGATTTTACATCATACTTACTTGCCAACTCCTCATTTTTTGATATGTCAACTTCATCAAATCCTAAGGTTATCTTTTCCAGCTGCTTTTTGGCCTCTGGACAATATGGGCATTCTGGACTTGTGAAAAGCAAGAATTTTATCCCAGAATAAAACTCTGGATTTATATCTTCTGGAAAAGAAATATTACAATTTCTGCATGAATACGTACCTTTGACCATCCTCATGGGTTTATTGCATTTTGGACAAATTGTCGCCATTAAAAACTACCAAATAATCCCCAAATTCTTTCGGCAGTGTCTATATCAGGGTCTATCCTACTCACGCCCTCAAATGTTCTTCTAACGACAGTCCCCACCCCAGGCACATGCTCCAGCATCCTTACCCGATTGGGTTCACCTGGTACCCATGATTGGTGTTCAGAATCCATTACTGGCTTCGGGTCATCATAGAAGACCATTTCTCCCTGTTCCATATATCCATAGGTGAATATTACAGTCCTTCCTTCTTCTTCAAACAATCTTTTTTGTATCCTTTTCAAATGCAATATCCAATGGAATTCTTTCGGTATGCTTTCTTCCTCTTTTTTCGGTATTAGTTCTTGAACTAATTCGGGTTTCTCCAAATCGAGTTTTGGCTGTTCTGTCTCTAATAATTTAAATTCCATTTAAATACCTCCTATAGAATATATATAAATTAAAACTGTAGGATATAAAGTTATCTTTTATTTATTTATTATTCTTCTTCATCTAAAAACTTGGTATTATTCCCCACCCTTTCTGTCCTGATGTCCCTAGGGATATCAGTAGCATCTCTGCATGAAGCAATTATACCTTCGTTATCTTCACCTATTATCTCGCATCCTGCCGCTTCAAGTCTTCTTTTTGTCTCTTCTCTGTTCATGGTTTATCCTCCTTTATATTATGTATTGCCCAATATAGTTTATATATGGATTTTGAATGATTTAAAAATTTCATCGCCTTTTCATACTCCCCTATTCTCGCATATTTGATTCCTGTCTCTTCAAGCCTTTTAAGAGCTAATTTCAAGTGTTTGCTTAAACAATGAATATTAGGATCATGATTGGGTTCTATTATTTTACATATATCATTTCTTATTTCACTAAGTTCATTTGCAATCTCCAAATAAAGTGAATTCCCGGTCATTGAAGCTGTCATTTCAAGATGCTCTTCTGCGGCTTCAAGGTTCATAACGGCGAAGAAATAGTCCACATACCATGGGATGTCATGCTCTGTTATCATTTCTTTTTCTTCATTCCAATTGCCTTCTTCAATATCTTTGGCCGCACCTTCTAGGACAGTTTGTGCCATTTCTGAAAGAGGTAAAAGTATTGTCGGACGTTTTTCCTGTTCAATCTCTTCCTTTGTCCTGAATATTTCCGGAAGCTGGTTGGCGGTCATTAGCTCTTCGTATGCACCTTCATTTTCTTTTTTGTGCATTCTCTCATCCTCAAGCTTTTTCCCATCTTCTTCAGAGACGGAAAGTTCTGCTATTTCCTCTGCCTGAGCACCCAATTCTTCTTCTGTTTTAAAATCTTTATCAGTAATCATAATTAACATGGCTTTAATTTTTTTATCATCTTTTTCCATGATGGCTCTTCATCACTACATCCATCAGTATTGATGGATTCTTCAAAATCTTCTTCCTTATTGCCAAATATTTTCTTGAAAATATTCATTTCATTACCTTATAATTTGTGAGGGTAGGGATGCTTGTATCCGCACTTCTGGCAGTAGCCCGTATGGGCTCTCCTCTTTTCCTCGATTGTTTTTATCCATGGGATTTCAAACACTGAAAGATAATATCCCTTTCTGTAATTTTCTTTAAATCTTTTAGATACTTTCCATATTTTTGGTATTAATCCATGACTCTTATGTGGTCTAGGATTCATAATATTCTTTTCCACATGCCCAGCATTATGTAATTGTCTGAGTTGTTGGGCTACTTGGTCTCTTGTACACCCCAATTTGTCGGCTATTTCTTTTGTTGATAACGAACCATCTAGTAATACATTTAATATGTCCCCATAGCTTGGCATATGGTAATCCTCTTTAGTCTATTCTTATTCTTTTTCCAACTTTTTCTATTAGGGCATCTTGAACTCTCGGATCTCCGCTGGTTTCCAATGGCACCGCTTTACCGTCAACCACATTGAAAACTACACAGCCCCAGCGTGTCTTATCCCCATCTCTGATTTTTCCGCATGCCTCAAGAGTCCCCCTATCCTTCTTTGTTGTCTTTACATCAAATAATTGTTCTCCCATGTTGTTTCCCCCTTATAATATGTTATACATTTCTTTTAAAAACGTTTTCATATGAGTAAAATCTAAAACGGATATGACTGAAAATCTTGGTTCATGTTTATTTATCAAGTGCCCAGATTTTTCATACCCCATGAGCATTGGCAGAAATACTTCTTTCTGCTCCCTCACATTGCTTATCCTTGAGTCATTCAAATGAAAATTAAGTCCTATTATTCTTTTTCCTATGGGAAGTGAGGGATTGGCTAATATTCTCCCCATAGTGGCTTCCCAGCAAAATTTACAATTGTTTATGTCTATCTCTATGATATCAGTCATCATATCCCCTATAGTTCTTCAAAAAGTCCTAGGCGTGGTAATTCAAGTCTACCTAGGATTAATTTAGTTGTGGGCATTCTCTCATATTCCTCTGGGTATGTTTCCGCCCATACCACAGGTATGTCTTTCCTAACCTTTTCATCCAGAAGTTCCTGTGAGAATGACTCCTCTTTTATCCTCTGCCCATCGTAAAAGGTTGATATCTTGAGTGTGTTGACCCCAAGCTTGTGCCCGAAATCTGTGACCTCAACTAAACAGAACATACCAAGACCCTTCAAGGGATTTTTTTCTTGTTTTTTATTAAACAGCTTCCCCACCTTTAGCTTTTTCATATTCTTTTAATGTTTCTGGACTCACAGTAATCCCCCTTCTTTTTATCAGACACAAAACAAATTCAAACATGAGAGAATTACTCCTATAATTTATAACATCTTGCATAGCTTCCTTCAAGATGCTTAATATTTCCTCCACTCTGCCTATGGCATCAGAGATATTAGGGAAATTCACGGGCCTTCTCGTCAATTCTGTAGTAATGTTATCTTGCTTCAATTCTTGCATCTCAAGCCTATTCTTCAAATCTGTAGAAATTGTTTCTATTTCTTTGATTTGCTTAGTGCTCGTAGATTTAGTTATGGAAAGCATTTTTTCATTATATTTTCTGACGGTACTTATGGCTTCTGTTGAAAGTCTGTAAAGCATGACTTTCATGCTGTAGAAGTAATCTGGCCTTACATTGCCTCTGTTTATTCCGAGTTGGACTAGGTAAATAAGGTGTTCGGCTTCGGCTGCCAGATCGCATATTTTAGCCAGTTCAGGAATGCTGAAAAGTTGTTCTTTGAATAATATCCATTCGCTCGTCATTTCTTCTCACCTGGGATTTCTTCTTCTTTCTTCTCTTTCTTTTCAACCTTAATTGATTCTGTAGCAGGGCCTCTTATGACTTCCATTTTTGATGGCATTAATTCTTCAACAATTTTTATGGTGTCAAATAATTTCTCTTTTTCATGCTGAGCTAGAATTTCCCTAAGGGGCATACTCAATTCGCCTTCTATCAAATTCTTTAATGATTTATAACCGTTTAAAATTGCCTCGGCATTGCTTTCTGCCATCAGTCTTCCAGTCTCCCTATCTGTGGCTGCCATTAACAAGTTGGCTAAATCATATGACAAACTCTTTTCTTTACTCATTTCTTTTAATGCTAGGGTTTCATTTAATTCTGCTCTATTAGTAGAATGACTTGCCTTAATTTCGGCATCTTTTATTTTAAATTTCATTTTTTCCTCTCTTCTAAGTGCGTCATCCAATTGGTTATACACACCGTTTAAATCATCATTCAATTCTGTTATCTTGTCCTCATAGGATTTTCTTATTGTCATGAGCTGTCTTTGTAAAACAGGATTTTCAATTATGAAGTTCACTATGTTTTTGATTTTATCATCAGTGGAAAATGAAGGATCTTTTATTACCATCTCCATTATGGTTTTTATCTCGCTTCTGCTGATTTCTTCTGGTTCATGATACTTGCCATTGGAATCTATTCTTGTCCTTAATTGCCCTGTTTTCAACTTTGATACCGTGTATTCGGGCTCCACAAATATGGCTTCCAAGGGCATCTTGAAAACTATGGTGTCGGTTTTCTTATCATCTGGACATGTCTTGACTAGAAGATTATAGCCGAAACCTTTTTCAGTCTCCACAAATTCCAACCCGCATAGGTATTTTTTCATGCTCTTCCCATCTGAGAACCATTTGTGGTCATATGTTACTACTGTGGGGTATGGTTTGCTGAAGAATACAGGTTTTCTGAAAAAAATCTTCTTCTTTTCGATTTTCTTTTTTTCAATTTTTACCTGTTTGGCAAGTTCTTCTTCTGGGGAAGGCTTTTTCCCCTCAAGATATTCTATTCTTTCCCTGAGGGACTTGGCATCTTGTTCCAGTTTTACTATGATGGCATCCTTCATCCCAAGCTCTTTTTTTAGCATGGAAGGAACATTTTGAAGCATCTCAGGGGTAACTTTGACTACAAAAGTCTCTTTGGGCCTTTTAGGGCTTATTAAGTTTGAAAAAAACTTCTTTATATCAAACATTAGTCTCACTTTTATTTAGTGTAGGATGAACTTTCTATATCCACACCAGGCGTTTCTAGATGTTCTCCACCCGGACTACTCCCATGCTTTCTCCTAAGCCAGAGTATGATTATGATTATTACAATGAATCCTACTAGGGCTATTATAATTATCGTCCATGGGATTTGAGGGGCGTTTATAGTAGAAGAATAACTCGCAGCCTTGTAACTCACTGTTTCTGGTGCTGTTATCTGAAAATTGCCTGGATCTGAAAATCCTTGGCTTAAGGCATATACCCCATCGGTAAAGATTATGGATTCATCTATGGAAGTTCCCTGTGTCAATTTACCTTGCGTATTTCCTGTTATGAGACTACCGCTTGTATCTGTTAACTGGCATTTGATTTCCTCGAACTGATTTGGATTTTTCGGAGAACATGATATGGACATGATTGGCTTTTCTATGGGTACGCATTTATTGCTTACACAATTATTTCCCGCTGTACATTCCTTTGATATGAACTCCCCTTCCGGGCAGCATTCATTTGGGCATTCCTTCCTAACAAGCTTGAACACATATGTCTTTGGGGCATATCCCTCCCTCTTAATGAAAATCGTATAATCTCCTGCTTTATCAGGCTTTACCTCAGTTCCATATACTTTTAAAGTTGAATCCACTATTATCCCATATTGATTTGTTGTCCCAGAAAACGTGTAGCCTGAAGGTCCTACAATGGATATATCGCTATTTTTTAATGGTTGACTCTGCCCTATGATGAGAAATTGATAGGTTTCTCCTAGGCTCGCTTCTGTTGGGCCCGCGACTGTGATTGTTCCGCCTGAAACTTCTGATGTAGTGTTAGTCAGACTCCCTGTTAAATCTATCTGCCTCGTCATGGGTGAGCAGTCCGCTACTATAAACCTTGTGACTATGGGGCCTGGTTCTACTGGGGGAATAAGCCAAGTACAATATCCACCTGCACAACTGAGCATTTCTGTTGTTCCATCAGCCCTTGTAATATAAACTGTGGCATCCTTTGCATTATAATTACTATCACGAATATCAAATGAAATAGCTTTACCCCTTTCTTTGCCACCTAATATTGTAACTATTAAATTACATTGGGCTGTACTTGTCCCTGAAACCGTTATGGATACTGGGATGGTCGCATTGCAATATTCAAAACTTCCCGAATAAGTACCAGAAGTCATATCAGAAGGAATGATTATGGTTACTGGAAAATTTTTTATTGTTGTATTCCCATCGAAACTATATGGTAAAGAGTTTTGAAGCCAAGCTGTTAAGAAGGCATTGCTTCCTGATGTGAATCCTCTGTCACATACTTCATCAACTTCATTATAAAATGTCATGTTAAATAATTTTGTAACTGTTTTCCCCGGTTGTATATTAGTTTCTGTCCATGAATCAGGGTATATGGTTGCTGTTGCTGAAACTAATTGTGAAGTTAAAAGAATTCCTATAGCTAAGAGTGATACTAATCTTTTTGTCAAAACCATTCTATTCCAACTCCTTATGTTATTTTGGTCAAACTCCTATTTAAATCTTTATTTTATCGAGCATAAATAACTTCCCTATGGCTGTTATAGCAGTTTTTATAAAATTTGATATTAAATTCACAATTGAATCATAATAATTTTTTTGAATCAGGAAAAACAAAATCAAAAATAAGATTATTAATAGAATAAAAATGGCAACTACTTCCCATGGCTTCATAATTTATAAATAGGAAAAAGTAATATATAAAGGGAAGATATAATGAACAAAAAAGGAATAGTATTCACTTCTATCATCACATACTTGGCTGTTTTTGCGTTGTTCTTAGGTGTACTCTCATCAACAGCAATTGACATACTCAATATTTTTGCTCATCCATTCACACTTGAACCATGGAAAGTTTTTATCATAGATGTGGCCAGCATGGTAACTAACTCTCAAAATACCATAGCCAAATCCATTGATGAATTTGCAGCTGCAGACACACAATATAAAACTTTTCTTACATGGAGGATCATAGGTTCTTCTCTTATAACCCTAGTTTTTTTATGGGGGGCATGGAAAGGCTTAAAGCATCTGGTCCCAGGATACAAAGCTGATCTTGGAACCAAACTTTTGATATTCATCTTAAGTGTGATTATAGTCTGGATGATTGGACTCACCGCATCAATCCTAAGTGGGCAGGGCGTACCTTCATTTGGTGGCTTCTATAATGGCTGGATTAAACTCATATTCGATAGGGATATTTTCATCCAATACTTAATAAAAGCTATAGCTAAAGGTTAGATTAATGATATTAACACATTATAAGGAAAAGGGAAAGAAGATTGAGAGTGAAAAAGAAAAGGCTGTACTCTTATGCTTACATGATGAGGATAGAAAAAGTATCAGAGAGATAGCCAAGCAGACCAAGAATTATGGGAACGAGGTAAGCAAGACGGGAGTGTCAAAAATCATAGACAAATATATGGAATTTGGAATTATAAAAGTAAGGGCTGAATCTGAAAATAAGTTTTCCATAGATAAAGGCAAGATTCATATTAAGAGTTTTGATATGGAGATGTTAAAACAGCTCATGACTCCTGCAACCCTTGCACTGTTCCTAATCTGCTTTCCATTGGCATATGCGTCCTCTATTAATGCTATTTATATGGCATTGGGAGGTGTGCTGGTATTCATCCCGCAATTGGTTTATTCTGTCTATAAGATATTAAAGATGCCTCAGGGGAAGGAAATTTTCGTGCTTATTAAAGAAAAGGTGGATCCCTCAAAGTGGCAACCACTTGCCAAACATGAAAAACCCATGTCATAGGGTTGTCCACTTTATGGCAACGATTGGTATATATACCCACCTCAGGGAAGTCTTCTTAGGTCAAAACCATTTGTTTCAACCCCTTTTCATTCTTAAGGGGTTCACCAAAAATAAAAATAGGAGGAAAAAAACATGAAAGGAGTAAGTGCAATAATAGTAGCGATATTGTTAATAGTAGTCACAATAAGTGTAGTCGCAGGCTTTTACGCATATTCTACATGGATGGCATCAGTGTATGCAGCCCCAGTCGCAGTCACATACACCGGAGAATTCAGAGATGTGTATCTGGCAACAGAGGGTGGGTTTTATTCAGATTTCTATGAACACACAGATTGTAACATAACCTCAGATGTAATCGGTTACGTTTGGCAAAGTTGTGTGTATAATACAACCATAGCATTGAACTCAACCCCATGTATGGGAGGAGCTTTTTGTCCAGGTCAGTTAGCCCAAACTAATGTAGATGGTAGGGATTTCACTTTGGCATTAGTCTATGATTTGAAAGGCACATCAGGACCCCTAAGTGAGGTTAATTACGCCATGGGAGCAGGCACAGACACAACAGGAGTACCAAAGAGTGATGTGAGTTTGACAAAGGCAGAATTGTGGACTCATGAAGACACCCCAACACTTGTCGCAGATCTATCATCTTATATCTCAGACGGGTATGATTTGGATAGTGCAGTAGTTGGGAGAGCATTGACATCCGGAGAATATGTGTTGCAATTAGTATTCCACACAAAGGTTATAAGCCCAGCTTTCACAGAACACGACAACATAGGAAGAATCACATTTGAGTTGCAGACTACTGGAGATGTGGACAAAGCACAAGTAGAATTGGACTCACAATAGTGAAAGAGTTTCCCTTTTGCTTTTTTTCTAGCTGACTTTATAGAAAAAGAATGATGCTTAAAAAATCATTAAGGGAAAAAAGGGGAAAAAAATATGAAAAAATATATAGCCTTAATAATAGCCCTAGGACTCTTAGCTATTCCAAACCTTGCCTTTGCAGATCAAAACGGTGTCACAGCAGCAGGTAATTATACAACTGACACATCAAAGTATTATACGGTATGGATAAACACAACCATATTGAATGGGACTACGGGTGGATTTCCAAACTGCACATCCGCACAGGAAATATATGTGAGGGCTGCAGTCAATATCTCAGTCAATGATACTCTAGACGTAGCAAACAGTACTTTGGAGAATTTGAACTTCACACTATCAGATGAATTCATTGTGGATACGGTTTCAAAGATAAGACTGTTGAACGCAAGTCTTGGATACATAATGAGTGCAAACGCCACATACGCTGATGGGGCATATACAAAAGTTAATTTCAACGCTCCAAATATCACAGGAGCGGGTGGAGGAAATCTACAGGAAGTATCCTGTCAGGCTGTAAGAGCATGGTGGATTACAAACCAAACCGCAAACTGCAACATGACATTCTACGTGGAATTCAGGCTGAGACCAGTGGATACGAACAGAACCATATCAAGGAGTAATGTGGGAACCCAATATGTGGATAATGTCACCTATAAAGGATATTCAAACTTGGAACCATATGTGATATTCATCTACAAGTCATCCAACCAGAATTCATGGGACAGACTGTTGGGAGTGGAATTCGGAGGCGTCAAACCGGGAGCAGCAGTGAAGAGTTATGGCGGACTTAGTTCTCCAAGTGAATACACCTTTGATCTAACAAATGGATTCACTTATCCATCAGGTGTGGCAGGAGCGAGAGTAGAGGAAGGTTTTCAAGCAGTGCTCACAGGTACCAGCAAATATGAGAGCCTTGTGATTGGTTATATTATGCCAGAATCCCCACATGTACCAGCATCAACAGAAACAACGGGAACAACGGGAACAACTGGTGGAAGGGGAACATTTGGCACACTCACCCCAGAGCAAGTAACCACGCAAGTCAATATAACTTTGGCAATAATTGTAGTGATTTGCATAGGGGTATCAGTTGTGGTAATAGCCATAGGAATTTCCAAGGGTTGGTTTAAAAGATAGCTAGAGAGGAAATTAATAGGAAGTCCTAGCTAATTTTAAAAATTAGTGATATTATGGAGAAAAAGAACATAGGAGCGATTTTGATAGTTTTAACAGTTGCATTTATATTCATATATTTCTTTGTTTTTCCTGTTGTGGGAAATCCCTTTGTAGCAAACCTTAAGGTACATGCGACAGCTAACATCCTATGTTGGTCACCACTTCTTATCCCTGGTTGCTATTTTGATGATACAAACGTGATATTAACCTATTCTCCAACCGGAACAACTTATAAAATATTGCCAATGGATTGGTATTGTGGATGGCTTCATGGAACCCCGCCTGATGTAACAGCAACTCTTGTTGTAATAAATCCTGATAGTACGCAATGGTCATCGAAACAAGTCATAAACGGTGGGTGTTCGGCAAAAACCTTGGATTTCCTTTGGGTAGTCCCATTAGCACATGGGATAGGAAACTATGACTTGAAATTATCCATGTGTGGAGTGACGCAGTGGCAGTTTGGGGACACGCCAACATGCGTTGAAAAAGAGGAGACTTATTATTATAGTGGTTAATTATGGCTAAAGGTTTTGTGGGTATCATAATAGGAATAATTTTGGTAGTAATTTTTGGAGCTTTGGCCATAACATTCTTGGCTAGTTTTTTAGAATTGCTTAAGATAGTTGCTATTTTAATCATATCACCCTTGGGATTCCTATGGTTCTGGATGTTTTTCACAAGAAAGCCTGTGGAATTGGACAAATATATTGCAGGAAGCTTGTCTCTTGTCATAACAATTTCCATCATAGCATTCTTATATTTTTCATGGTGGGCAATCATAGGGTTTGGGGTTACAGTATTGATCTTATGGGTATTGTATAGGGCAATTGTCAACAAGCCTTTGATGGACATATTGAAAGAAATTACAAAGGGGAAAAAATGAAACATTTATGGCTAATCATAGTAGTAGCAGTTTTTGTTATTGCTATTGCTTTCGTTTCATACTTTTTTATTTTCTCATATTCCTTTGTGAGTATTGCAAACCAGCCACCCCCAAGAACATCATTTTTCAGGTTGGCTGTCACATGCCCTTCAGGATGCGAGAATTACGGATACAGTTGTGACATATGCAGTTCTACATTAAATGCTCAGGTATGCTGGGGGTATAAGGCTTCTAGTACTTTAATTGGCGGGGGTTCGCATGAGAGGAGTCATTGGATAGTTTATGCTTCTAGTGGGTGTACTGGGTCTATTTTATGCAGCGGATGGACCAGCATGGGAGGAAGTGGGTATACAACATGTGCTGGGTATTTGCAGGAAGTCTTTTGGCTATGTGGGAATTGTGTGGTGAGTTGTGTGCCTAGTTGTGGAGGTTGCACAGATCCTACGGCAAATGTGGGGCAATGGAACTGTAGGAATTATGTTAGAGAGCAATGTGTGAGTGGAAGTGGGTGGAATTATATTGAGAATTGTAACCCAACCGGAGCAGTACCTCCAGTTAAAACATGTGTTTTAGCAGGCGATAGGTCAAGTGCTACTTGTGTGGTTAGCTGTATTCCCACGACATGTTCGGCACTTGGAAAGAACTGTGGCTCATGGTCTGATAATTGTGGAGGGACTTTGAATTGTGGATCATGTACCTCACCTCAAACATGTAATAATGGAATATGCCAAACATCATGCACTAACCAATGCACATCTGGAGCCAAGCAGTGCAAGGATACGATGACTACCCAAACCTGTGGGGATTATAACGGGGATGGGTGCATGGAATGGGGAGGGGATATCACATGTGCATCGGGATTGAATTGTGTGGGCGGAAGTTGTCAATCAGTTAGTGGAACCACCACTTTAATATTCATAGGATTATTATCTGTTATAGGAGGGGCATCACTCATATTGGGGGCTGCCAAATTCATATTTCATGTTTCATGGATTTAATGTTCACCAAATAATAAAAAAAGGAGGAAAAAAATATGCAAATAAAAAGAAAAGTACCATTGATAATAGGCATAGTCATAACCATATTAGGGGTAGTAGCTGTCCTAGATTATTTCGGAATCATTAGCATACCCATTCCAGGATTTGCTTCAGTCATGACCTCAGCAGGTCATTCATTAGGAATATCAGTCACAAATCAAAGAATCACATATCCTTTGACACTTTCCACAGTTGGCACAGGATATGCTTATAAGTGGAAAACAATTATATCAAACACTGGAGGAGTGGCATGGAATACGGGATGGACTAAGGCAAGGATTGGAATAGCTGGAACTACGGCAACCTTATGCACATGTAGTGCATGCTCAGCAAGTTGTGGGGGTCAATCATCCATAGGCGGAAGTTTTTATGTGGAATCTGGAACTTGTGGAAAGGATGTATCCGCATGCAGGGAAACATTGGAAAATTGGGGCTTTAAATGGTCGGCAGACGGCACAACTTGGAATAGCGGATGTACAGGGACTTATCCTGGAAGTTCAGTAGCAGCCAAATATGTGGCATCAGGGGATAAGGTATGCTCCATAGATTTGGGAGTAGTGGCAGCTGCAACAACAAAATCCATTTATTGGCAGTTAACAGTTCCATCAGCAGTCACAGGCACATACCCATTCATGGTCCAATCATTTGGCTATGCGGATGCAACCTATGCAGTGGGAGGGTCTTATGATAATCTGATAGTAGGAGCTGTATCTGGGGACACCACACTCGCATTTATAGGATTCTTAAGCCTTATCGGTGGACTTGCAATGGTAGTAGCAGGATTCATATAAAGGTGCTAAGATGAAAAAGAGTAAGATTTTAATAGGGCTTTTGATAGCCCTGCCGTTATTTTCCAGTTTGACATTGGGTTGTAATGCTCAAATTTTATCATTGTGGTATACGCCCGTAGAAGTAGGGGCAGGCAGTAATGTGGAGATACACACAAGTGTGAAATTCACTGCAAATATGTGGGAAACATGTGGATTTATGATTGAGAATTCCGTAATCCCACAGGATGTCCCATATGTATTCCTACCTCTCACAGTCATAACGGATAACTGCTGTCCGGGTAATCCCAATTATGACGATGACTATTTCACCATATATTGTAGCGGTATTGGATGTGAGGATACAAGGGAGATGGTGCTCACAATCAAAGCACCCACATCTGTGAGCAAGGATGCCTGTTCTACAGATCCAGTCAGAAGCCAACCAGGATTTTATTGGAGAGGGGATAATTATTATCAGGTGACATCATCCATATGGACAGATTGCGGAGGCTCGAAATATGATGGGAGAATGGGAATGATTCATGTGAAAACTGATGGGGGTGATAGATGCCCTTCTGGACAAACATTATGCCCTGATGGATATTGTAGGATAAATTGTGGGAGTTCTTGCACAGCCGGTTGGTGGAATTGCCCTTTGATATGGGTCCTAAAGGGTTCTGATGTGACCATAATCGTCATTGCCATCATAATCATAATCGCAGGGGTTTACCTTCTAAAAAGAGGGAAGAAAAAATGACATTATTTGTAAAGGATAAGACTGTGATGGATGCATTAACAGGAACGCAGGTAGGGATTTTTCCAACAAAAGCACAGGCAGAAATATTTGTAAGAAGCATGGTGGGATGCGAAGAAGCGGGGATTGATTTTAAAGCTTGTGAAAAAATTGCAAATAAAATCGCCCTGCTTGAAGAAACCCATATACCATTATCAGATGGTTCATGGGCATAAAAGGAGGAACACATACGTAGGCATGTCGGATGAAGATTATGCGAGGGCAAGTAGTTAATGGTGATAAAATGGAATGGAATCTCATAGTATTGGCGATGGGCTTAATTGGAGTAAGCATAGGACTCACAATCGGCATGGTCCTTCCTCGTAATTTGATGATTGATTATTTTTTCAATCTTTTTTATTTGCTCATGATATTCGTGATGCTGACTGTTGGTATCATAAGTCTCAGCTTTGGGCTGAGAAAATAATGCTCACAATTTGACGGGCGAAGCACCAACTCGTCAATTTAATTCGTGGTCCTATGAAGGACGGATTAAAATAAAAGAAATAAAATAAAAAGGTGATAAGATGTTTGATGTTGTGTTAATAGTATTTATGACCCTAGTATCAGTAGCTGCTTTTGTAAATTATAAGAAACTTAAAATGGACGGTCATCTGAAAGCAGTTCTTGTATTGGGCATAGGAGGAATGCTATTTGCAGTCTTGGCACAGGTTGAAGTATACATAAGGAGTGCATTTCCTGTGGGGGTTACCCCAGTGTTGCCGCCATTAATACTTTCATTCCTCATACCCTTGGGATGGGAATGGGTGTTATATTGGATATTTGCATTGCCTTCAGCTCTAGCCCTGTATTTGGTGGGAGCTTTAGCCGCAGCCATTAATGACGTCATAGCAAAATACATAAGATAGAATTGAAATTTTCCGGTGTGTCCACACCGGATTTTATTAATTTTTAAGTGAGAAAATGGAAATCATATATTATTTTATTGGTTCAGTAATTCTTTCCATCCATTTAGTCATAATAATATGTTTATCTCATATGAGGGAAAAAAAACTTTTTAAGGATAGCACGAGAAAAAATATTCTTGCCATTTATTTTATTTACCTCATAATTCTGGCTTCATACATGCTGGATAATTTGTTTTGGAATTTCTTCACACGTGCGTGGGTGGATAGCCTTTTGCTTGTGTTCATAAACCCCGTGGACAACTTCGTGGCCTTCTTCGTGGCAATCCTCATAAGGGCTGTGTTCGGACAGATAGAAGAAATATGATTTAAGAACATTTAAATTTAGGGGAATGCAAACTTTATAAAGGGAGGAGATACACATAACAAAAATATTTGAAAACACCCCATCATCAATTTGGTGGTCCATACTAATATTGACCTTAGTCAATGGTACCATATACCTAGATTCACAGATGAGCATTCAAACTAATCCAATTATCTTTTTCGTGAGCGTCGTAATTTTCCCCATAACCCTTGCTGCCATAGCAAATAGGACAGAAGGAGGTAGTTTCACTGAGATGCTCGGATTTTCTGGCAAACCCATATTTGCATTGAGCATGGTACTCATGGGCATAGGCACCATAGGGCTTTTATTTTTCACTGTAACCAGA
>Ga0315279_10005068_pt1 | contig 17292 bp, 10 predicted proteins | sample YL17G06_20_MG_FD_203694 | JGI IMG/M metagenome (GOLD analysis project Ga0315279, IMG submission 203694) | Sediment microbial communities from Yellowstone Lake, YNP, Wyoming, USA - YL17G06_20 | ecosystem: Environmental > Aquatic > Freshwater > Lake > Sediment | place: USA: Wyoming | collected... | reverse complement strand
TCTATGCGCGCGTGAGGCCGTTCGGTTTCTGGGGGCCGGTGCGGCGGGAAGCGGTGAGGCGGGGGCTGGTCCCGGCGAAAGACAAAATGCCGGCGATCGACGCCCTGAACGGGCTGATCACGGCCGCCTTTCAATTTTCGCTGGCGCTTCTGCCGTTTTACGCCTTCTTGCGAAACTGGACACAGCTCGGAATATGGGCCGGCGCAGCGGCCGGCCTATCGATCGTGTTATATTTTACGTGGTATAAGAATTTGCCGGCGAAAGATGAAGTTTAATGAAGAAGCCGACCGTTCACCTCATCTGCAGCGCCCATCTCGATCCGGTCTGGCAGTGGCGCTGGGAAGAGGGGGCCGCAGAAGCCATGGCCACGTTCCGCAATGCGGTCGAAATCCTCGACGAGCGCCCCGAGCTCATTTTCAATCATAATGAGGCCATCCTTTATCAATGGGTCGAGGAATATGACCCGCCGCTCTTCAAAGAAATCCAGAGGCTTGCCCGCGAAGGGCGCTGGTCGACGAGCGGCGGCTGGTATCTCCAGCCCGATGTCAACATGCCCGGCCTGGAATCTCTCATCCGGCAGATCGCCGAGGGCCGGCGGTATTTCAGGGAAAAATTCGGCGCCGAGCCCAAGGTCGCCTATAATTTCGATTCTTTCGGCCATGGCGGAGGGCTGCCCCAGGTCCTCGTGCAGGCCGGCTACAAAATGTATATTCACATGCGGCCGCAGGCTGCCGAGCTCGAGCTTCCGTCGGACCTCTACCGCTGGCGCGGCGTGGATGGCTCGGAAATATTGGCCTATCGCATCGCCGTCGGGCTTTATCATACGGAATACGACAACATCGAACAGAGGCTTGAGGAAGGGACGGCCCTGGCCCTCAAGCTCGACCGCGATGTTCCCGTTTTTTGGGGGATCGGAAATCACGGCGGCGGGGCGACGGCCGAGGATCTCGAAAAGATCGACGCCTTCAGAAAGAAAGAAAAGCGGGTCCGCGTCATCCACAGCACTCCCGATCAGCTTTATGAAGCCCTTAAAAGCGCGGGAAGAATTGCTCCCGTCGTCGAGGGCGATCTGCAGCGGGTTTTCACGGGGTGTTACACGTCCCTGTCGCGACTGAAGCGCCAGGCCCAGAAGAGCTTGGGGACGCTTGCTCAGTCGGAAGCGCTCAGAGCCGCATCGTGGTGGATGAAAGGACAGGCGTTTCCGGCTGAGGAACTCCGGGAAGCTTGGAAAGATCATCTTTTCAATGACTTCCATGATGTTTTAAGCGGAAGCTGCACAGAGCCGGCCGAGCGGGATGCGCTCGAGCTCTTCGGCAAAGTCGAAGATATCGCCCGACGGCTGCGGCTTGGCGCTGCGGCGGTTTTCAATAAGGGGCCGAAGCGGAAGCTTTACATTCCTGTGACGGTCTTGAACGCCAACCCCTCATGCGCGAAAGTCCCCGTCGAAGTCGAATGCATGGCCGGCCTCAGGCCGTTTTGGAAAGGGACGTGGCATCTGCGGCTTTTCCGGCTGGACGGGACCGAAGTTCGCTGCCAGGAAGAACAGCCGGAGTCGCTCCTGCCGTTCAACGACTGGCGGCGCAAGGTGAGCTTCATGGCCGATCTGCCCGGCGTCGGCGGTTCGCGTTACGAAATTCGCGCTCTGAAAGGACGCCGTCCAAAGCAAGAAAAGCCCGTTTCAAACCCCGATTTAAAATATGAGGTCAACAAGACAACCGGCCTCGTCGGCTCGCTTCAGGCCGCCGGCCGCGAAGTTCTCGCCGGACCAATGCTGCGGCCCCTCGTGATCGACGACGACGGCGATTCCTGGGGTACGGACCGCTGGAGCTACCGGAATGTCGTCGGCGCATTCAAGCTGAAAGCTTCGCCGAAGATCATTCGAACCGGTCCCATCCGGACGATCACCGAGTCTGTCTTCGTCTATAAGAAAAGCCGGATCGTATTGGAAACGATCTCTTATCCCGACTGGCCTGTGCTTGAATTTCGTTTGCGCATTGTCTGGAATGAGGAGCGGAAGAGATTGAAGCTTTCCCTGCCGACAATCTTTAAGTCTCCATCCGTTCTAGCCGAGGTTCCGGGCGGGGCTATTTCGCGTCCGGCCGACGGCCAGGAGCACGTCCACGGCCGCTGGCTGCTTGTCGAAGGAAGAGCGGCCGACGGAAAAGAAGCGGCCTTGGCCGTCGTGAATTCTGGCCAGCCCGGTTTTGATTTTAAGGACGGAGAGATCCGCCTATCGGTGCTGCGGAGCGCCGCTTACTGCCATGAGCAGGGCTTCAAGATCAGCCATTCGCCGGCGCGGAAATTCGCCGACCTCGGCGTCCATGAGGTTCGCTTGCTGGTCACCGTCGGCGATCCAAAAAAAGTGCGCCGGATGCTTCCCGGCCTGGCCGATTGGCTGAGCGCGCCGCCATTCGCCCTGGCCCATCTTCCAATAGGATTGGGAAAAAACAATCTCCCCTCGGCTCCCTTAAGAAAAGGGCGGGACTCCAGGGATTTTGAATTGTTGTCCCTCGAGCCCCGGAATATCCGCCTGGCCGCCTGCAAGCAATCCTGGGACGGCAAGGCGCTCATCATCAGGCTGCATGAGGCTGCCGGAATTCCGACAAAATGCCGCCTGGCAATACATTCGGGGAGACATGCGCAATCGAAGGCTGGCAAAATGGGGGGAGGCGAATCGGAATCAATTCTGTATTTCGACCCCCTTAAATTCAAGCCCTATGAGATCAAAACGATTCGCCTCGAAAGATCGGGGAAGCGGCGCGAAGTCGCCCTCATCGAAGAGCAATAATTAATAGGGAGACACAATACCTATTTCCTTATTTCCCGAGGAAAATTATGGGGAATCGAGCATTGTGTTACCCTAAATTACATACAATATATATATGCCCCCGATTGTGTTAGGATGAAGTCATGACAAGACGGGAGCGCGTCCTTCGGACGATTCAGCACAAAGAGCCGGATAGGGTTCCCGTCGATCTAGGCGCGATGCGCTCGACCGGCATCGCAGCCGTCGCTTATTGCCGCCTCAAAGAATTTCTGGGGATCCGGGACGGAACGACGCAGGTTTATGATGTCGTCCAGCAGCTCGCCCAGCCCGAGCCGGCGATCCTGGATTATGTCGAATCGGATGTCGTGGACCTTGGCCGCGCTTTCCTCACGGACGAAAGCGATTGGAAGGATTTCACCCTGCCCGACGGCTCGCCGGCGAAGATCCCTGCCTATGTGAATTTTATCCCTCACGAGGGAGGCTGGCTGGCCTTGAGCGATGACGGGACGGTCATCGGGGCCATGCCGAAGGGAGCGTATTACTTAAGTCAAACATGTTTCCCGCTTAAAGACTGGGACGGCGCGGACTTATCAATTCTCGACCGCCTTCCCGAGCTCATGGGAAAGGTCACCTGGTCGGCGCTCCCCTGCGCACCCTACGACAAGCCGCTGACAGCGGAGCATCTTGACGAGATCCGGCGGCGGGCGAAAGAACTCTATGAAACGACGGACTACGCCGTCATGATCGCGTTCGGCGCCAATCTCCTGGAATGGGGACAATATCTGTGCCGGATGGACCAGTTCCTGATCGATCTCGTCGAGAACCGAAAAAAAGCAGAAGCCCTGCTCGATAAGCTGGTCGAAATGCATCTCGAAAACCTCGAAAAGATATTGGCCGCAGTTGGCGGATATGTCCAGATCATTCAAATGGGGGACGATTTGGGCACGCAACTCGCCACGCAAATCTCGCCGAAGCTTTATCGTGAAGTTTTTAAGCCGCGCCAGAAGCAGATCTTCGAGACCGTGAAGAAGCGCTCGGGCCTCCATCTTTTTCTTCATTCCTGTGGGTCGATCGTCGATATCCTGCCCGACCTCATAGAGGTCGGAGTCGAGATCATCAACCCCGTCCAGACGAGCGCGCGCGGCATGGACCCGGCGCGACTCAAGCGCGAGTTCGGGAAGGACCTGACGTTCTGGGGCGGCGGCTGCGACACGCAGAGAGTCCTTCCGCTGAGCGGCCCGGACGAGATCGACCGCCACGTGCGGGAGCGTATAGAGACTTTCGCTCCCGGCGGCGGGTTCGTCTTCACCCAGATCCACAACATCATGCCCCACGTCCCGCCGCGGAACATCGAGGCCATGTACGACGCGGTCAAGAAATACAGGTAATGAAACAGGAATAAACACTCTAGGTTATTTTATTAAACCCCCTACCCCCTGACACAATTCAGGCGGAATAAAAGGTCGGTCGGTCGCTGCGCGCTAATCCCCCTCGTCTTGAATTCGGCGCGATCTGCGAATTCTCTTCTCGAGGAAACGAGGCAAATTATGAATAATTCAGGTTAAATGATGTGTCCCCGTATTTCTAATCAATCGTCGGGATCCTTTTGATTTTTGGGTTGGTCCAGATGTCCTTTTCGTCGATGTTCGCCGAAGAAAATTCGCTCAGCACCGCGCCTTCATCGCCGGCCTGGAACCAGTGGAGATTATGGAGAGGAAGCGTGTACTGGTCGCCGGGCTTGAGGACGATTTCGTGCCAGACCGTGAAATATTTTTCATGTCCCTTCGGCACGATCGCTTTGGGTTTCGGCGTCGGCTCTCCCTTTACGTATAAATAGACTTCTCCCCACCGGCAGCGGAACGTCTCCTGCTTGCCGATGTTGGTATGATCGACGGCCGGATGATAGTGCTCCGGACAGATCTGACGGGGAAAGAGGGTCAGCTCCTTGGCGCAATAGCGGTCGTTCGTTTCATACACAACGACCTCGATCCCGTAATGGTCCAGTTCGTTCAGCCCGAAATCAACCACCTCCATGTTATCCTTTTCGCGCGGCGTGACGGCGATCCTGGCTTTTTTCAGGATCTTATAAGCTTTTTCCCTGGCCCGCTTGACGTCCTCGAGTTTCATCGACACATCTCCTCTATCTCTTTCCTCCGCGGCGCCGAAGGCTCGACGCCCAATTTCGTCACCGAAAGGCCGGTCAGTTTATTTTATCCCTCGGCGGCCGGGAAATCAAAGCGCTGGGGTCCTGCGTCATAAAAGTGGGGGAAGTTGGGCGGCATGGCCGGGTTCTTGACGGGCAAGCCCTTTTTTTGTAGGATGTTAGAACCCTTGTGGGGCTGTAGCTCAGCTGGGAGAGCGCTTGAATGGCATTCAAGAGGTCGCCAGTTCGATCCTGGTCAGCTCCACCATCTGAATCCCCTAATTATCCATAAGAAAAATGGCATAATTGAAGAAGAACGCACCTATGGGAAGAACCCTTTTCCGCCAAAAGGTTAAGAACCCAAGGACGAACTTAATTTGACGTGGTTCTTACAGACGGATAGCTCCGGAATAGACGTCCTTGCCGCCGGTCATTCGGTCGAAAGCATCAATGATGATGAAATAGGAGCCTGATCGGAGTTTCGAGAAATCTAGGGAAATACGCGTCTCGTCCTTGATCAAATTTAGGGTTTTCCGGTCGGCAAAAACCTGCTTGGACTGGTCGTCAAAGATGACGATTCCGACTTCGGCCGCCCCGCGAAAACCTTCATTCGATGAAACCCGGGCGTAATTCTTAAGCGCGAAGCTAATGGTTTTAGCGCCGGACTTGAAGTCGGTGATGCTGATCAGCGGCCCTTGCACGGTCACGAACCGCTTCAACGAGATGACCTCGACCCCCTCTTTCTTGACCTTGACATCGATGTTCCGTTCTTTGGACCCGGATTTGTCCTTGGGGCTGTAAACGACGAGATAATGGTAGTCTTCTTTGACCGCCGCGGCATTCAAGGCTTCGAGGACATTATTGGAAAACACCGCGGTTCCTCCCGTTGAAGCGCTGATCTGGCGGAAACAGTCTTCAAAGTCTTCGGCGACTTCCGTTAATTCAAGGTCGGACGAGAGCAGCGTTCGCGAGGACTTCATCATGATGAGATGAAAGGTAATATCAGAGCGCAGGAAAAGGTCCCTCAGGCGGTCGCCGGGGAAGTCCCGGACAAGGTCCATGGAGCTCTGGAGTTCCGCCTGCTTGATCTTGATCGTCCGGACTAAGACCTGGATGTTGGGGTCGAGCATGGAATCGAGGAATTGGCGGAGTTCGTGCTCCAACGGACCTTCGTTCTTGAGCTTCGGGAACAGCCGCCGCTGTTCGAAGCAGATGGCCCATTTTTCGACTTCCTCGCTTTTTAACCTTTGGATCAGGCTTTGATAGAGACCCATATCCACCGTGAAGAACTGCCGTTTATACTCCTTCCAGATCCGCACGTAATCGTCGAAAAAGCGGTTCGTTTCCTGATACCAGTCGGATTGTCCGCCCACACCCTGGAGGAGCATAAGGAGCCTATCACAGTTGAGAGAGAGCTCAGCATAGGCTTTGGCGATATTAAGCGTCGAGAATGACTTGTAGGCTTTCAGCGTGTCCTTGAGGCGCGCCGCAACCTCGGCCGCATCCTGTCCTTGTTCGATGTTGAGAACCCTGTCCTCAGTCACGATGACCAGCCGGTCCTTGGGGCGGAAGACATTCTTGAAGAAATGGTCGATGCCTTCTCCGACCGCCTGGCTATAATCAAAGATGTTGAAGATCAGGATGAAGATACGAGGTTTGCCCGGTGCAATGATGGAGGGCAAAACCCCTGGGCGAATCACGGCTTCAGGAGAGATGGTTTTGGAGACGATCTCAAAGGCCGTAATGTCCTGCTTAACGCCATTCTCGTAGACTTCAAAATCCTCCCGTTTCAGGCCTTTTACCGGACCGCGCTTATCGAGCACGCGGATGGGGACTTCGACGGCCGTGACCGTCACCTCTTGTTTTGGATTTTCCTGGGGTTGACCTGCAGCAAGAAAAGAACTTGTTAAAAGAAAAAACGCGACCGTGAATAAAATCCCTTTTTTCATGCCTCATCTCCCCTCGGACTTAATACTCCCCTTTTTCCTTTTTTGCAAATCTTGTGCCAATATTTAGGCCAGATCTCATGCATCAAGGTTTGTATTTCTGTCACTAAATCGAGACAACTGAGGACAAAAAGGGACAGCACACCATACTTCTCACTGCTCAGTGATCACTCTTTGATAGGTTTGATTCGGCCGGAGCATTGACTTACCCATTCAGCTTTTATAATAGTGGAACGAGGGGAACAGACCGCAAGAATGGAATTTTTCGCTGGTGCATTAGGAACTTTTAAGAACCCTTCAAGCCATAGATATATCGACTTTTCTGATCCAAAGGAAGCGGCGGATATCATTCATATCGCAAACCAACTACTTCGAATCTTAGAATCAATAAATCCTTAAAAGCTTTTAAAAAAGATGGAGATATCCAACCGCTTAAGCACTTAATCTTAATTCTGGATGATTCGCCTATTTTTTTATCCTTTAATGTCCTCAACAGTTCTTGGCTTTACGAAAGAAAAAATATTTGTTAATCTCAAGATAAGTTTTGTAAATAAGAAGATCTAAATATAAAAACGCATGAAACGATACAGAGTATTGAATTTTGAATTAGATTCCAGAGCCGCAATTCTTCAGCAAGAGATAAAAGATACCTGGGAAGAAAATATTAAAAAACTCCATTATTCAAATAAAAAGGCCATCCAAGAGGGCCTGGAAAGAGAATTCGGATCAATTTATATCGAAGACAAAATAAAGAATTTCTGCGATCTGGGCAGTACACCGTTCTCGATAGTAGCCTTTCACAATAAGTTTCTTCGCCAAATTAGGCATAGCTTTGTCATTGGAGCATATTATCCCGCATTGACCGGAGTATGTAGTTTAGGAGAGAGGGTGTTAAATCATCTAATCTTGCTTTTACGAGACGATTTTAGAAATACCCCGGAATATAAGGGGATTTATAGAAAAAACTCGTTCGATGATTGGGATTTGGCAATAAAAGTATTATCGGCCTGGAAGATATTTCTGCCAGAAGTAATTGAAAAATACGAGAAACTGCATGAAATACGAAATAAAGAAGCTATACATTTTAAGCCGGCTATAGATACAAATGATCGAGATATTGCTTTAAGAACGATAAAAACTTTTCAAGAGATTATTGAGAAACAGTTTGGAGCTTTTGGTACCCAGCCATGGTTTATAGAAGGAGTCAAAGGAGCTTCTTACATAAAAAAAGAATACGAAAAATTCCCGTTTATTCGAAAGGTTTATCTTCCCAATTGCGTATTAGTCGGCCCTTATCATAAGCTTGAGCTTGATAACGGATATTGGAAGGTAAATGATATTGAATATGACAATAAAGAGATAACTGATAGAGAATTTGCTGATCTATTAGAAAAGAATAGAACGGGCAATCCAATATAAATAATTTTTTCCTTTATTGCGATCTTATAAAGCTTTATGGTCAAAGGTTGTCATAGAATCTTTCTATATTAAATCAAAGTATTTTAGGAAAATCGATTGATAATAATTTATGAACTGTCTCCTCTACGCCTGTGTTCCCACGGACAAACAAGCTCAAAAAGATTTATCAATCCCGGCCCAGATCGAGGCCAAGCGGGAGTGTCAAGAGGCGCATAGTATTACGAGGTAAATCGCCGCATACTTTTGCGAGTTGAATGCCTTTTCTTAATATCATCTTGAGGGCTATTTTCCCCTAAGCTTCCTCCTTGGGATGTATGAGGTTCCCGCTATTCTTTGGACAAGGGAGAGGGGCTCTGAAGGTGCATCGTGGCCGGATCTTCCAGGCGCCCGTTGGAAAAAGTCTTCCCCTCCAAATTGACTTCTTCTTGATATTCTAAAAAGAAAAGTTGTACCTTATTAGTCATAGATCCCGAGGGATTAAGCGGATGATTTTTTCTGATTCTATTGAAATCCATAAGCGCGATATTCTGAAAAAATGGCTCAAGATAATAGCGATTTCGTTAATCGTTGTTTTTCTTGCCCTTAAATTAAATCAAATATTTCTTATCGGTTGTGGATTTTACTCGAAGACTTTGTGTTCATCAGTATTCGTATCAAGAAGAGATCCTCAGTCTGTGATGAAAGAGGATTTGGCTTTTCACCCGCTTATAAAGCTCATCAAAGCCAGGATAGATTACAATCAAAAAAGCGTAATGAGTTCTTTTTTGGGATTGGGACTATTTAAGCGGAAAGCGATTTTCATCGAGCGCATAGGAAGCGTTCTTCTATCTCGTGTTTCTGAAAAGACCGTTCGGAATTGGTCGATCGATATTCCTCCTCCAATGCCCGATCATCCGGAATCCGTGCCTTGGCCGAGCGGTGACCTTCTTACCGGTGTGCCTTATTATGCAGATTCGGCAAGAGTAAACGAAATTGTTAACCAAGCATTTATTGAACAGAATCCCCAAAAACCAACTAGGACAAGAGCGTTGATCGTTTTATACAAAGGCCGTCTCATCGCCGAGAAATATGCTCCTGGATTCACAAAAGATACTCCGCTTATCGGGTATTCGATGAAAAAAAGCGTGATCAATGCGCTTATAGGAATTCTTGTCAAACAAGGAAAAATATCCATTTATGATCCGGCTCCAGTGCCTGAATGGAAGGCCGAAGGAGATCCCAAAAAAGCCATTACGACTGATCAGCTATTGAGAATGACCAGTGGGCTAAAATTTTCTGAAGGATACGAGACCAATCCTTTATCAGACGTTAACACGATGCTGTTTATGAAACCCGACATGGCCGCCTATGCTGCGAGGAAATCTCTTCAATATCCCCCCAACACTCATTGGCATTATTCCTCAGGCACATCCAATATCCTCGCTAGAATCATTCGACATACGATCAATAACCAAAAAGAATATTTTGAATTTCCACGGCGTTCCCTTTTTAACAAAATCGGAATGAGAAGCGCCCTATTGGAACCGGACGCCTCAGGAACATATGTGAACATGTATGCGACCGCCAGGGATTGGGCACGGTTCGGCCTTCTCTATTTGAACGATGGAATATGGGAAGGAGAGCGCATCCTTCCCGAAGGATGGGTTTCCTACTCAAAGACCCCGACTCTTGATGATACATACGGCGCGCAATTCTGGGTGAGCAATAGGGGGATTAGTTTTGTGCCTCCCGATATTTTTTATGCTCTTGGTTATCAGGGGCAGGTGATCGTGATCATCCCATCGCACGAGCTGGTCGTCGTCCGTCTTGGCATGACCCGCCGCGATAATTGGGATTTTTACACATTTGTTAAAGAATTGTTAAAAGCTCTCTAGCCTGAATTATTCATAAATCGCGTCGTTTCCTCTTCAATAATAGCCGAAGTCGCTGAAGCGCGGATTGACGGCCTTGCTCAAGGACGACCCGAACGAATAGCTGATCCCGATCGACAGATAGTAACCGTAGGTCGTTGACAGTTGCTTTAATCGGAGCAAAATATCTTCGTCCGAGAGAGCACCCTTGACGAGCGAGAGTTGGTCATGAATCATGGCGAAATCGCCGCTCCAGTAGACAGAGAACCCTTTCCAGATCCGAACCGATATGCCCCCGTAGAGCGACAGCCGGTTCTTGCTGAAGTCGTGAAGATAATGGGACCCCACGACCGATGCGCTGGTCGATCCCCAGGGCTGAATGAGGTTAAGGCTCACCATCAGAAACTGGCTCCACAGCGAGTCGATCATCTTGTTGTAGATCGTCTCCTCGAGATAGCGGTAATACCCCCAACTCAGCCGATAAAGAATGCACAGCCTCTTGCGCGTTGCCTCGGAATAAGGAAAGACGTTGAATTCAATCGCCGGGGCGGCACTGACCGTGTAATCTACGTTGCTGTACGTTGAAGACGAAGCTGCAATCCATCCGCCCACAGACCAGTGAGGGCTGATGCTGTGGACGATGAGCGAGCTGAACCACGAGCTTTTCGTCGTCGTATCGATCGCCTGATCAAGAATGGTGAAGCGGCTTTTATAAATGTTGCTGTTATAGGAAACGCTGATTTTGAGATCCTCGGTCACTCGGTTGATGGAGGACCCTCCTCGAAAACTGCTCGATTTGTACGCCTCTTCTCCGGACATCGAGCCGCTGAAACTGAGCCCGAAGATCCACCCGTTCCAGGGGTCTTTCATCGGGAGCGGCGCGGCCTTTTCTTTGAAGGAGATCGACAGCATGTCCTCGACGGGCGTTCGGCTGACGAACGGCATCAAGCCTTTTTTCAAAATGCGGACATATCCCGCCCGGTACTCGTCGTAGGTGGCCAGGCGGTCAGCGAAATATGTGAGGGTGAAATGGACGTCCTTATATTTTCCCAAGCCGATGAACTCGACTTGGTATTCTGTCCCGGCCCCGGAGCTCTGCATCGTTGTGAGGATATGGATGTCGGCGTCTTTCTGGTCCCGGACGTAGTTGACGAAGGGAATTTCGGTCCGGACATAATCCGAACCGACGCCGCTTCCGTCCAGGAACACGCGAGGCGCGAGGTTTCGCCAGTCCTTTGTTTCCGAGGCCTGCGTTTGTCCAAGGATCGGGACGACGGAGATCGTCGTCATTGTAAGAATAAGCATAAGGGTTGAGACAGCTTTTGCTGGATGAAACATGGTCTCTCCTGAAGCGCGGGTAATATTCACCAATATATACTTCGAAAATCGAAGAAATGTTATGTTTTTCGCGCTCCGGGGTCAAATTCCCATTCCCCGCGGAGGAATGCCGACGCCGTTTCCACAAAACGGTGGCTCATGTCGCCCCAGATAGGGCCATGTCCGCCGTTCGGAACGATCCAAAGGTGCGAGCGAGGGATTGCGGCGTGCATCTTCAATTTTCCCGGAATCTTGAAATTCTTTTTAAACAAACTCGACTTGACTTTCTTTTAAAAAGAGCATAAAGTTTTCTTGGTAATCCCGGTGAGAAAATATACGATTTGATTAGAGAACATCGGCTGAGAGAGTTTGAGGAGTCAGCAAAAAATAAATCGTTATGGTCGCCATTAAGGCGGCCAGATTGGGGAGGGGGTCAATGAATTCTCTAACTTGCCCTAGGTGTCGAAAGAATTCATATAGTTCTTATGAAGCATCGTTCCTCGTTTGTCCTTACTGCGGATTTAAATTCAGTAAGAAATATGGAGCCGAGAAGAGGCTTGATGAGCGTACTAAACAGGAGATTCCTTTTACATTTGTCTATCATGAAGAAAATTTTGAAGCGAGTACTCTGGACGTCTCTGAAAAAGGGCTGTCAGTAGAGATATTTGGTAAGCCGCCGGTTACCGTGAGTGATATCGTAGGCTTTTCCATCCGAGATAACCAGATCAAGGCAAAAGTCAGGTGGATAGTTAAATTACAATATAAATCCAGAATGGGCCTGCAGAAATTAAATTAAGGCTTATTTGCCGAGTGGACATTACACACAAAGACCCTTGATCCTATTTTTAATCCTCACACCTTGATAAGGCCCTATCTCAATTTTCCCGATATCCTGTAATTCTTTTTAAAATTTGATATTTATTTTAACTCGGTTCGTTCATGAACTTGGTTTAAGAATGGAAAAGGGGACAAGATATGTTAACGCAAATTCGGATATGAGTTCCAGTCCCATTTGTCGAATAATACGCCGGATTTTGACAAAGTGTTTAGGGATAAGCATAATTATTAGGGGGAGCCGCCCTTTTTTTGTTTTTTTGGGGTCGCTTGACAAATAGGTTAGTTTGGAATATATTCCGAATTGGTTAAACTAAAAGGGAGTATGTTTCTTGATGGCAAAGACGCCCAGAATCCTGAAAATAGACCTTCCTTCGAGGCAATCCGCTTTTCTCTGGGGGCCCAGAAAAACGGGCAAAACCACCTACCTCCGAGACGTCTTTCCGGACAGCCTGTCCTATGATTTTCTGAAAACGGACCTGGTTTTAGAATTCTCCAAAAGGCCTTCTCTCTTAAGGGAGCAGCTGCTGGCCAAGGACCCGGCCCGGCTCAACGCGCCGGTCATCCTGGACGAGGTCCAGAAGGTTCCGGCCGTTCTGGACGAAGTCCAGTGGCTGATCGAGAACAAGAAACTTCGTTTCATCTTGTGCGGATCGAGCGCCCGAAAGCTGAAAAGGGGCAAGGCGAACCTTCTCGGTGGACGGGCCTGGCGCTACGAAATGTTCCCTCTTGTTTCCGCGGAACTCCCCCGGGTCGAACTCCTCCAAGCCTTGAACCGGGGGATGATCCCCGACCACTATTTTCATGATTCCTGGCGGAAATCGCTGGACGGCTATGTCCGGGATTATCTCAAGGAAGAAGTTTTTGCCGAAGGATTGACGAGGAACATACCCGCCTTCGCCCGTTTTTTCGACGCCATGGGCTATTCCCACGGGGAGATGATCAATTTCTCCAATATCGCTCGGGATGCCGGAGTGGATTCCAAGACGGTCAAGGAATATTTCGAGATCCTGGTCGATACGCTCCTGGGCCGGATGGTCGAGCCGTTCGCAAAAAGATCTTCGCGCCAGATCATCACCCGGGCTCCGAAATTTTTCCTTTTCGATGTCGGGGTGGCGGGCGCCATCGTTAAACGCCGGATTCCCGAGGCGCGCGGCGCCCTCTTCGGCCGAGCGTTCGAACACTTCATCTTCACCGAACTCGTCGCCCACTCGTCTTATCGGGAATTGGGATATGACATCCGCTACTGGCGGACGAAATCCGGGCACGAGGTCGATTTCATCTTAGGAGACGGAGAAGTCGCTCTGGAGGTCAAGGGCTCAAGCCGGGTGGACGACAGGGAGTTCCGCGCCCTGGCCTCCTTCAGGGATGAATATTCGCCGAAAAAGGCGATCGTCGTCTGTAATGAAGGGGAAGAGCGTAAAATCGGGAATATCCGCCTCATGCCCTGGCGCCTGTTCCTAGCTGCGCTCTGGGCCGGAGATATCATCGGCCGATAAAGAGCAACAATCCGAAGGGGCCAGGGGCGACTTTAGCGCCGATAAGAATCACGCGAACGGAGATACTTACGCTACCTTTGCTTTTTCTTGACACAATTCGCGGCTAGGTGAATGGACAGTAAATATTCCCGCTGCTTGCCGGGGGGATATTTACTTCTAGAGCTTGGCCGGCTCCGTGAGAATGGAAGCATAGATTTTGAATTTTATATGAAAGCTCGGAAGAGGCGGGGCCTGATTTCAGCTTACTGGATGATCCTGACGTCGAATACGCTGCCCGTGCCCGAGTTGGGAAGGGACTGGAACTTCACGGTGATGCGCTGTTTGCCGCGAATCAACTGTTCGGGAAGCTTGTATTCGAAATCGAAAAGCCCGGAGGGTGCGACCTCGAGCGTCTGCGTCGCAACCTTCTCTCCGTCTGCCAGGACATCGAACGTGCGGGGACGGCCTGGGCTTCCGACATAGGTGCAGACCAGGACCATCGGCTTGTCCGGAAGCACGTTCAGGTCGTAGCTGAACCATCCGTTGCGCGCCTCACGCGTCCTTTTTCCCTCGAAATACCCTTGCGTGGAGTTCTCGCCCTTGAAACCGTGGTCTTTTTCGCTTTGTTCGTCGTTGACATTCACGGCATCCAGGGTCCGGCGTTCGATCTCCTTGCGGCGTGACTCTTTAGCCTCGATTTCCATTTTTCTCCGGTCCCATTCTGCCGGAGAAAAGACTTTCCAATACACGGTGTAGCGTTGATCGGAGGCTTTGTCGAGCGGAATCAAACGAACATCTTGAGGCTGACCAAGGCCGCTGGTCTGGAAATTGAGCGCGCCTGCGTCCGGCGCAGGTTTGACATGGCCCAAAACATCTTTCACGTCGCCCATGAAGACGGGGATCACGATGGAAGGCAGGCGGTTGGTCTGCGGCGCATTCGGCCCGTACCGCTGTGCTTCGGTCAAGCCTTCCCGGCCGAGGTCGCCCGCCAGAACGATCGGCCCGTATAAGATCGCAATCATCTTCGGGTCGTCGGGCATTGCCTCGAGCCGCAGGCTCATGGGCCAGCGAACTTGAACCGTGTCGCCGTTCTTCCATTGGCGCTCGATCGCAGCATAGGAGCCGGGCTTGGCCTTCACGGGCTCGTTCTTGCCGTTGATTGTCACGGTCATTCCGGAGGATACCCATGATGGGTACCTGATCCTCAATGCCAGGCGCACCGGTTTTTGAGTCTGGAAGGTCAGCCTGGCCGTGTCCTCTTCGGGGAACTTGGTCTCCTGACGCACGACGAGGCCTTTTTCTTTCCAGCTCAGCTCAGAGGCGATAAAAAGGTTGAGGTAGAGCGACTGATCGTCGTGGAAAAAGATCGTATCGCCGTACTTGGCATGGTTCTCCATGCCCGTTCCCACACAGCACCAGAATGACTCATTGGGGGTCGAATACGTCTTGAAAGCGCCCGGCCGGAGCGGGACATAATAGCACACCATCCCCGTGGCGGGGTCCTGCGAGGCGAGGATATGATTAAATAAGCCGCGTTCATAGAAGTCCATTTTCTCGGCCGTCGGCTCCAGGCCGAAAAGCTGACGGGTCAGCTTGAGCATGTTGTAGGTGTTGCATGTCTCGGTGCTCGACGGGCCGAGGTTCTTCGAGAACTGGTCAATGGGGAAAAAACGCTCGCCGTTCGTGTTGCCGCCGATGACGAACGAACGGTGAAGAGCCACGCGGTCCCAGAAAAAGCCGGCGATGTCCAGATACCGTTTTTCTCCGGTGAGCTGGTATTCGCGGAAGGCGCCGATGACCTTGGGAAATTGCGTGTTTCCGTGCAAACCGTCCAACTTGTCTTCGCCGGCAGCCCATTGGTCGAACAATTTCTTATGGTTGAATTTGAAGGCTGCGTTCAGGTATTCCGGGTTTCCGGTCACGGCATACAAGTTGGCCAGAACCTCATTCATGCCGCCGTGCTCCGTCTCGAGAGCCGCCTGCTGCTCATCGTCGGTCAGGCGGTCCAGGCGAAACCTGACCCAGTCGGCCATCTTTGTCACGACGTCGAGGGCCTGCTGGTTATCGCAGGACAGATACATGTCGAGAAGGCCGGCCATGATCTTGTGCAGGGTGTAATACGGCGCCCAAACCCGGATGCGCTTATCGACACGGTCGAAGAACTCCTCGGGATAGGCCGATAGGAAGCCCTTGTTGAATCCTTTGGAGGGCATGGCCTCCTGGACTTTGGCCAACTCGGCAACGATCCCATTCCCTTTATCCTTGAACCTCACATCTCCGGTGCTTGCATACATCAGGGCACAGGCCGAGAGAAAATGCCCGACGGTGTGACCGCGCAGCTCTCCTTTGGGCTCTTCCCACCCGCCCAGAGGTTGGGCTGTGGACGGAAGTCCGGCCGTCAGGCGAAAGTTATGGAGCAGCCGGTCCGAATCCAATTCAAGCAAGTATTTCTGGTCCCGGAGCATTGCCTCGCGAAACGGCCCTTCGAGCAGGCGCACGTCGCGAAGATCGAACGGGTAGGCCTTGGACGGGATTTTATCCTGGACTTTGATCTTGGAATATGGCGGCGGTTGCTGTGCCTCAAAGTTTGCCGGCGCTATGCAGGACGGCGCAAAAGCAAGAACTGCCGATAGGATGATGGCTTTTCTCATATCTGTCCTCCTTCCTGGGCGACTTGTCAAAAATATAACCTTTACTTATTCCGGGCGAATTTCTTCCGAGCGTGGCTGCCATTAGCAGGCGCATCGCCGCGGAACCAAGCGAAACAAGCGCGGAATCCGTTTAAACGCATCCTATACATGGACTTCAACCGGCCGGCCGTCGAACACGACGGCCCGCGTTGCCCGCTCGCCGGCGACCCGCACTTCGATCGGTCGCCTGACCGGAGGAAGCATACGCGAGCCTCGGGCGAGGCGGAGCGTCAGGAGGCGCTCCGCGTCCCGCCAGCCCATCTCAATCCGCATCCATTCCCCTTTCCGGTAGGCAAACGTCTTGCCGTCGTCTTCATAAAGGGAGGATGCGCCATCGGCCCCGGGATAAACGACAATAGTCAGCGGAGCAGCGATCGGCTCTTCCGCGTATTGCCTGACAGGACCGAGCGGCAGGATCGCGCCGGCGCGGACGTAGAGCGGCATCGTTTCGAGATCGACCTTCCGCTCGATTTCGCGGCCGCCCTCTGCGTGCTCCTCGGTCCAGAAGTCGAACCAGATGCCGCGCGGCAAGTAGAGCCGGCGGCTCGAGGCTCCCTTTTCCACGACAGGCGAGACAAGCACGTCGCGCCCCCACAGGTACTGATCGCCGCGCGCAACCGCCGCCGCGTCGTCCGGATAGTGCAGCCAGAGCGCACGCATGATCGGCAGGCCCGTATCGCAGCACTCCTGCACAGCCGTGTAGATATACGGCAGCATCCGGTATCGAAGTTCGAGATACTTCTTGAGAATCGGCTCGACTTGCGGATTATTCAACTCGTTGGGATCCGGGTTAAACGTTGCCGTCTCCTTCGGACCCCCATCGCCTCTGTTCCAGCCCCATGGCAGGC
>Ga0315279_10005067_pt1 | contig 17294 bp, 15 predicted proteins | sample YL17G06_20_MG_FD_203694 | JGI IMG/M metagenome (GOLD analysis project Ga0315279, IMG submission 203694) | Sediment microbial communities from Yellowstone Lake, YNP, Wyoming, USA - YL17G06_20 | ecosystem: Environmental > Aquatic > Freshwater > Lake > Sediment | place: USA: Wyoming | collected... | reverse complement strand
CCTGCTCGGATCGAAGCTATCGTCGCTGTCTAGGATTGGCCTGTAGTACTTCTCCATGTCGTGGTAGGCGTCGATGAAGTCGCTGACCTCTTTGTTGCGCCCACCGCAGAAATCAACGATCTGAGCCAAGGTGAGATGCTCTGAATTCCTGAGGTGATCGAGGTATCGGGCTTTAGAATACGGGTCCCATTGACGCGGCCCGACGAGATGCGCCTGCAGCCGTATCGCGTCTATCTGATCAGCGCCCAGTTCCCGATATACCATCGCAGGTATTGTAGCCCAGTTCCCGCCGTGGCCCTGATCGAGCAGCTCGCGGTAGATGAGGACCCTCGTATTGCCTTCGACTACGACCAGCTTACCCCCGGCATCTCGATTCACGATGATGGGATGGATTATCCGGCCGCACGTCTTGATTGACTCCCGAAGACTATGGAAGGTGGTTCCGGTGTCGCCAGCGAGGCTGTCCCCTGAACTGAGCGCGAGGCTCATCTGCTCTGCTGTGATATCGTCGCCGTACATCTCCAGGTACTGCGCGATTCGTGGGTTTGATCGGTCCAGCTCGAGAGAGTTTACGTCGAGGAGTTCGAACGAGCAGTTAACGTCGGCTGGCATCACGTGGCCTCCCTTCAAATGAGGTCGAGTCGGATCTGCTCTTCGGGCCGGCATGCCAGGAGCAGATAGGTACCCATTTCTGCTTCCGTCGGCGCGGCCCTGCAAGATGTGGTGTCATACTATGCGGACCCAGACAGACCCTGATCGTTCAGCAGGAGGATTGAGGACCCACGATGAAAGATCAGGCGAATGGGCTAGGGACGCCCCTGGCAGGGCGGTTGGGGCGCAGGTCGAGCCGAAAACTGACCGGCAAGACACGAGCCTTCCTTGGCCTAACCGATGTCGAGTTCATCGGCATCCATGACTCTCCGGAGGATATAGGTTATGAGCACGACGCCTCGGAATGGCTCAGCGCCGGAGGCGGTTGCAGGAGCGTGCACCGAGAGGCCGGAGAGCTTCGAGAAGTTCCTGCTGGCAGAGTACGACCACGTCTCTCAAGCTCACTTCACCACTGTCGGCTCCATTTCCCACTTCTTCCAGTACTACGTTCTGATCGCATCTCTGCCCATTTCCGTCGCGATGGCCTTAGCGAAGATCGAGGGCTTGCCCGGCTTTCTGAGTGCCAACTCACTCGCCATCGCGATCTTTATGTCCGCGGTTGCTGGCGTCGGGTTCACGGTCATGGGCTACATCACGAACTTGCGGGCCGATGCCGTACTCTATGCCCGGACGATCAACGGCCTACGGAAGTAATTCTTCGAGCGATCCGATCTTGATCTATCGGATGAGTTGCGCGTAAGAGTCTTGCCCCGCTCAGCCCATTTTCCGCCTTACAGGGAAATGTGATACTTTGGCTTCGTGGTCTTGGCGTTTGCCTTGCTCGACTCGGTCTATGCCACAGCGGGTTGGTCGGTATATTTCCGGACGCATCCCTTTCACTAGTCGTGGCTAGGGTTGGTGGGGATAGCGGCGTTCGTCTTTGGTGTGCATGTGGCAACATACTGGCGACTGGCGCTGCATCGCGAGTTTGGATACCTGCAGGGTCACATTATCGGGGTCGACCTCGACGGTGTGTTGGGAAGGCATCGTGAGCAGTTCTGCAAGGTTCTGATGGAGGAGCGGGACAAGGATGTCGCGCCGGAATCCATCGTCAAGATCCCTGTTCACGAGTGTGCTGGCCTTCGGCTCTGTGAGGAAGATGAGTGGGCGGTGTTCAATCAGCCTAGGTACTGGACGGAGATGGCGGCTTACGAGGACGCGAGCTACGTTCTTAAGCGGCTCCGGGATGTGCTTCATTACGAGGTCCTCATCTTCTCGTGGCGGCCGTGGCCGAACTGGGCCAAGATACCCCCGGAGCAGTTGGAGCGCTACAGACGTCTCTGGCGGCGCACTTCTCTGCCGCGAATCACTCGACAATGGCTGAGAGACAGAGACATCCCGTGCGACTCGTTAGTGATCGAGGAAGGCAATGTAGACTCGCCGGATCGTTGGCGCGGCGGTCGTAACCGGTTCATAGTCTCGCGGAACCGAATGATACGGCTGTTCGTCGAAGACGATCTGGACAAGGCACGCCGGCTGGCCGACATATGCGAGGTGGTCTTCCTTATCAAGCATCCGTACAACCAGAACCGGCTAGAGGGCATGAGACTGCCCAACAACATCATCGAGGTTGGCGGGTGGAAGGACATCTACGAGTGCGTTCGTCGTCATCTTTGAGTCACGGTTGACGAGTGCGCGCCGCGGACGAGTATAGGACAGTGGGAACACGAGGTGACTAGCGCTCGCCAGAGACGTCTACTTCGCCCCGCGAAGCGGCTACGAGGGTCCGCGAGGCACGGGCGCCTTTCCGTCGAAGTCTCGATATGGCAGAACGAAGGCTGAAGGCTTCGCTAAGCCTGCTTGGCCAGAGAAGAGCCGGTCAGGGTGGCGATGAGGGCGACGGCGATTTGTTTGGCGCGGGTGTCGGCGTGGAGGTAGTTGGCGGTGGTTTCGAGGTCGGAGTGGCCGAGGAGTTCCTGGACGGTGCGCACGTCGACGCCGTTGCGAACGAGATGGGTGGCGAAGGTGTGGCGCAGCATGTGCGGCGTGATGCGCTTGCCCAGGCCGGTTCGAGCGATGATGCGGCGGAGCGTGCGGTTGATGTAGTCTGCTGCCAGCCGCTGGCCCTGTGGGTTGAGGAAGAGATAGGGCTGATCCACGTCTGGGCGGGCTGCGCGATACTCCTGAATCGCCTGTGCGGCCTGCGGCATCAGCGGTACCATGCGTTGCTTGGCGCCTTTGCCGCGCACCAAGAGCGTCTGGTTCTCCAGGTCCACATCCTCCAGCCGAATTGCTCCCACCTCGCTGCGGCGCAGCCCGGCGGTCAGCATCAGGAGAAGCATCGCTCGCTCGAAGGGCGATTCGGCTGCTCCAATGAGCTTCTGGGCATCTTCCTCGGAGATCGCATTCGGGATGCGGCTGGCCGGCTTGGGCAGGGGAATCCGCCGCGCGGGATTGGAGTCCAGTTCGCCCAAGTCCACCAGGAAGCTGAAGAAGCTTGAGAGCACAGAGACCTTGCGACACACGGTCGCCGGCGCCAGACCGGTCAGCTTCACTGTCCACTGCATCACCAACTCGCGGTTGATGGCGCTGGGCTCGGGCAGGTGGCCCAAGCGCCCGACGAGCCAGTGGCAGAACTGCCTCAGATCGCAACGATAAGTAGAGACGGTCAGCGGCGAGTGGCTGCGGTAGGATTTCTGGTATTCCAGGAACTGCTCGATCTTATCCTCCAGAACCGTCTTCTTCGCGGCGCCGTCAACTGTCTGCTGCATCTTCTCCCTCCTTCGTATCTGTCCCGATCAGACCGTTCAACCTCGCCACCGCTGCCTGTTTGGCCTGGCCATCTGAGTGCAGGTACTTTGCGGTCGTGCCGAGATCGGAGTGGCCCAGCAGCTCCTGCACCGTCTTGACGTCCACGCCGTTTCTGACAAGGTGGGTGGCGAAGGTGTGGCGGAGCTTATGAACCGTGATGCCTTGGCCAGCCAAGCCTGCCCGCTCTAGCAGCGCGCGCACGATGCGGTGGATGCGAGCGCCGGAGATCGGCTGGCCCCACATCTGGCTGATGAACAGGTGATCGCTCTGCGTCGGCCCGCGCCAGGCCAGGTATTCCTGGATCGCTGCCACCACCTGCGGGGTGAGCGGCACCATCCGTTCTTTGTTGCCCTTGCCGCGCACCCGCAGTTGGCGGTGTTCCAGATCGAACTGATCCAGAGTGATGGCGGCCGCTTCGCTGCGGCGCAGGCCGGTTGAAAGCAACAGCAGGACCAACAGCCTGCGGTCAGGGGTCTGCGCTGCTGCGAGCAACTGCTGCACCTGCTCGGCGGACAGCACGGTGGGCAGATCCCTGGACACCTTGGGCAATGGCAAGCCGCGCGCGGGGTTGGTATGGCAGCGGCCCATGTCCTGGAGGAAGGAGAAGAAGGAAGATAGGCAGGCATACTTGCGGCGGATCGTCAGCGGCTTCATTCCTTTCAGCCGCAGGCCCCACGCGACCACCTGCGGGCGGGTGATCTCCGAAGGCGCAGGCGCGCGGCCCTCCTGATCTAACAGGAACTCGCGAAACTCGCGCAGATCAATTCGATAAGCTCCTACGGTCCATGATGAGTAGTGGCGGTAGCCTTTCAAGTACGACAGAAACTCCGCGACCGCGGCGTCGAAAGCGGTGCCCTCTTCGGCCGCCGTTTTCAGCTCCGTGGAGTCCGGAAAGTCCGGATTCTCCGCTGCCTGAGTGACCATCTGCGACCCTCCTGTAACCCACGTTCTGTTGCCACATACGTCACTCTGGGGGCGCGGGAAGTCAAGCCAAATGATCGCAAAATCGGCAGAACCTCTGGGGTCCGCTGAGCGTACGCGAGGTATCCGGTCGAAGGTCAACGCGGGCCGTTCATGCCTTTCATGCTCCGCGGCATTGCGGGTCTGAGTCTGCCCAATGTTGCAGACGGCACAATAGTGCTAGAATAGGGCGGCGCTCGGAGGCACAGAGTCTCTACGCGCGGCCGCACGTCCGATGACGAGAAACATTGAGTTGAACCATAGGGGTGGAGAGAACGAGAGCAAGGGGGCCATGAGATGAGCACAGCATCTCCGCAGTCGGTCCTGGCGAGCTGGGCAAACGAGCAGGACAGTTGGGTCCGCGGCATTGTACGCAACGCAATGTCAACCCGACAGGCCATTGGGGAAGACCAGCTCGACGCGCTCTTCGAGGCGTTTCTCGTCGAGAAGAAACTAGAGCCGGGAGAAGTCCAGGCGTTTCCGGTGATAGCCGGAGAAGGGACAGGCCGAGATGGCGAGCCGAGTTTCCTTCTCGTAAAGATGGACAGTGTTGAGAACGTCAACATGCTGGCGCCGGGGCAACATATCGATTTCAACCCCAGGGTGACGGTGTTGTTTGGAGAAAACGGTGCGGGCAAGACGGGGTACGTGCGGATATTGAAGCGTATGGCATCAGTGCGGTCCGCGGAAGAGGTATTACCGGACATCACGAAGAGCGGCGGCGCGGCGGGGCAGCCGCGCGCCCAGGTCACCTACCGGCTGGGGGATACGGATTACCCGACGGTCTGGAAGAACGACGAGGGGGTGTATCCATTCACGAGGCTTGATGTATTCGACGCGCGTGCTGCGGTGTTGCACGTGGACGAAGAGTTGACTTACGTCTACACCCCTCAGGATCTGTCCCTATTTCGGCTCGTTATGGAAGCGATGGACGGGATTAGGAGCCGACTCGAGCGGAAGCTGGAAGAGATTCGGCCAACAGGGAATCCTTTCCTATCGAGGTTTGCCAGGGAATCGGTAGTGTACACCGAGATAGAAGCGCTGGGAGCCTCAACGGATATCGTCGCCATCGAGAAGCTGGGGACGGTGGCGCGGGAGGAGGAAGAGGGTCTCGAGGGTTTGCGCAGCCGAGTGGATGCGCTGCGCGGTGGGGCCGCAGACGCTCGGCTGCAAATCGCACGTGCGGAACGAGAGTTGTACGGCGCTGCCCTCGCCGCGCTGCAGATACACGGGGAGTTCCGGAGGGATGAGTTTCGTGCAGCAGTCCAGGAGTTGAGCAAGGCCGAGGAGGGAGTCTCGACGGCGACGCGGCTGGCGTTTTCCACGGAATCGATACCGAAGGTTCTGGAGGAGGCATGGAGCACGTTCATCCAGGCGGGCGAGAAGTACATTGTGGACGCCGTAGGGGACGGTTACCCAAGGCCCACTGATCGCTGCATATACTGCAGGCAAGAACTTGGGGACGCGGCCAGAGCCCTGATCCTGAAATATCGCGGGTTTTGTGACAGCGAGTTACGCAGGCAGGTACAGGCCCAGCAAGCTGCAGTCGACCAGTTGGGATCCGGCGTAGTCGGGCTGGATCTTGAAGGACTAACGAGGGAAGTCGTACGGAGAGTCGCGAGCATCGGCAGCGAGGGCGAGAAGCCGGCTGCGCTTGAGAAGCTGGAGGCGATGCTGCCGTGGCTCAAGCGATTTCAGGACGGGGTGAAGACACGTAAGTTTGTCGAAGATTCGACCAGCGAAAAGGCCACCAGCGAAGCGAAGGTTGTTCTCGAGGCAGAGATCAGCGGACTGAACCAGGCCATCAGTGATGTCACTGCGGCGGTGACGGAGCGGCACCGGATGCTGGAGGAGCAGAGTCGGATCCTAAGGGAGCTAGAGGCGCGGGTAACGCTTCGGGAGTTGTTTCCGGAAGTGAAGAAGCACGTGATGCGAGCCAAGTGGGCTGATCGGGCGGGTACGATTCTGGCGCAATTCAGGGGGCTGTCACGATCGCTCACGGATGCGGCGAAACTAGCTAGCGAGGAGCTCTTGAATCAAGACTTCGAGAGGCACTTTCGGACAGAGTGCACGGCTCTGAGGGCGCCCCGCGTGAAACTCGAGTTTCCTGGCCGGAAAGGCGAAGCGGCGCGACGCAAGCTGCTAAGTGCGGAGCACAAACTGAGTGAGATCCTGTCAGAAGGAGAACAGAAGGTGATCGCGCTTGCGGACTTTTTGGCAGAAGCAAGTATGAAGCAGTCCGCGGCGCCAATGGTGTTGGACGATCCGGTGAATAGCCTGGATTACAGACGCCTGACCTACGTTGTAGACCGGATAGCAGAGATCGCACGCGGACGGCAGGTGATAGTCTTCACACATAACATCTGGTTTGCTACAGAGTTACTGGCAAGATTCGAGCGAGACCGGGGTCAGTGCTCGTACTATGACGTCCGGGAGGGTACGGGATGCTGCGGGATAGTGACCGGGGGGACTCACCCGAGGGCAGACACGTTTTCGGCGTTGAAGGGGAGAATCAATAACGTGATTCAGGAGGCGGAGAGGGCGACGGGAGAAACCCAAGCTGCCCTCGTTGAGCAAGGGTACGACTTCCTGCGAGCGGTAACAGAGGTTGTTGCAGAGGAAGATCTGCTTTGTTCGGTAACGCGGCGGTACCAGCGGAACGTAATGATGACCAAGCTGCCGAAGATCAAGGCTGATCGTCTGCCAGACGCGATAAAGGTGATATATGCGGTGTATGACAAGGCTTGCGGCTGCATTCCGTCACACGCGCAGCCCCTGGAGATGCTAAGTGTGCGGCCATCCGTGGAGGATCTGAAGGAGGATTGGAGCGCGGTTCAGGCGGCGCGAGATACGTATCTTCGGAAGTGAGAGGTGTTGTCGCTCACAACTCGCCTGATCCTAACGATTCATGATGCCCCGCGCACTCCTGAACCTCGCGGGAGGTGCGGTCGCCGTACATGTGCCGCTTTCGTCGGGCCGATCTAACCCCTCGCAACTCGTTGAGTACTCGTCTCGATTGCCTGATCACGTGAATCAGGAAACCCGCGAGTCGGGTTACAGCGACTTCAGCGAGCCACAGTACCCCCAGAATCGACAGGATCACAAGCACAAAACCTGTTGTAACCGGCGCACCGTGCGGCATCCGAGTCACCTCCAGCACAATGAGGTTGCTGTGCTCTTCGGTCGCTCCGGTATCCGGTATGGATCGGATGCTGTCCCCCCCGACCTTGCGGCCGGGTCGGCTTTGTCGGAAGCACTTCTTATTGGCCTTTCCACAAAACGGGGCCCCTAATGCTATGGGCTTAGCCCGAGACCGAAGTGGAATTAGCCCTTCAGTCCTACTAGTTTCTACCACATTTTGCGCATTTTCTCTTGCTCGACGCGCAGTGAGAATTGAAGGGCTGCAGTTCTCGCTGACGGGGTTTGGCTCCCGAGGAGCCGGGATGCTGGAAGGCGGCGAACGAGGTACGCTACCGGAGGCAAGGGAATTGTCGACTCGCGAATGGCGCACAAGTCGCCAGTTGAGCTGCGGGGAACGGACCTGTGGGGCTTGGTTGAGCCCATGAGCCCAGCGAAAGAATGAGCCGCTCCGGCAAACTACATCCAGCGATTTCGCGAGCGACGTTCGGCCGGCCAAGGGCCGAGAATGGGGTCGAGAAGCGGGCTTGTAACACGGCAACTGTCGGGTGTCGTAAAGTCACGACAAGACGGATCGGCAAACTGGGGCGGAAATGCCGCCTACGCCACTATATGTGGCGCGGCGCTGGGCTGTGTGAGCAGCAGGACAGAAAGAAGAGAGCGAGGAGCGGGCCTGTAAGCCGGAGTCCGCATGGCACGCTCTCGCTGCGGCTATGGTAGCACGAAACGGTGTAAGATCGGTGGAGGAACGGTGTAAGAAAAAGAGCGTCTGGCGCATTTTCGGCGCTTCTAGTCACTGCTCTGGCGGCTGGCCATAAGGCGAAATCGTGCTCAGATGAGCGTGATTCGGCCCCTCGAGGCTCCGCGACCCGCGATTGCAGCGGTGTAAAGTCGGTGTAGAAACGGTGTAAGGTCGGTGGAGACATTGGCGCCTCAAGGTGTAAACACGGTGGTCGAATAGTCACAGCTGGGAGCGCGAGACGTGCTCAAGCCGCGGCGAAGGTGTGGAGGTTCACCGCGGCTTGCGCGATCGGGCGGCACCGCCCGCGTGGATGAGAAGTACAGGCGGGGAAGGCGGCCGGCGGCTCAGGTTTCGTGGCTGCCGGTCTTCCTGGATCGCCGGCGCGAGCCTACGGGTTTGCGCCGGCCCTCTTTGCGTTCGGCGTAATGCACCCGTTGCCGCGCCGCATCGCCGCAGCGCGCATCGCAGTAGATCTGGTCGCTGCGCGCGGGATAGAACAGGCGCTGACAGCCCGGGCAGTGGCGCAGCACCGCGTCGCGCTCCAGCAGATCCCCGAGCTGCAGATAGAGAGCGGTCGTCAACCCACTGAATCCCCGCACCCGCACCAACTCCAGGCTGTCCTCGGGCGCACCGCCGTCCGGCTCTCCCCGGCGGGAATAGGCTTGCGGTAGGATCTGCTCCTGGGGGACCCAACGCCGGATGCTCCTTTCCTCTGCCGCATTGAGCTGACTCGTCAGCACCATCCTGCCCCAGTAGCGCGCTTCCTCTTCAGTCAAGGGCCGCAGCCGGGGCGGCGGCGCCCCGGCACCGGAGGGCTGCGACTCCATGGCGAAGCTCCCGGCCGGGCGGCGCACCACACCCTCCTGCCGGCTCAGGTTCTCCCCGCGCCCCACCTCCTGCTCCTCCACCAGGTCTCGCATCAGCCGGCCGGCCAAGATGTACATGCTGAGGATGCGCTTGCCGCTGGGCAGGTCACCCAGCAGAGCGCGCAACGAAGCTGTCCTCCGCTCTTTCAACGCCACGTAGAGATCGTAGGTCAGGCGCAGTTCCAGCGCCTGCTCCCGCACCCACCACAGCGGCTCGATCAGGCCATGGCGCGCCTCCGCCGAGAGCCGCTCCTGATCCTGCGGATCGAGTCGCTGCGTCCAGATAGGCAGCCGTTGGTCGTCTATAATTACGAACTCCTGTAGCGGCCCGTATTGCGCATAGAAGTCGACCACCGCCTTATCGGTCGGTAGCCGCTGCCCAGCGAAGACGTGGGTGAACTTGCCCAAGAGGTCGGGTTCGCGCAAGGGGGAATACAGGCCGCTGTCATCGAGTATATGCAGGCCTGAGCCGGTGGCCTGCCAGAACTCGACCACCCGATCATCCCGCACGCCGGCGCCCGCCGGCAGCTCCCACTCCTGGGCGGTGCGCACCCGCGCCCGCACTTGGGGCCACAGCCCCAGCGGCAACCCCGCCGTCGCCATCCTTCCACCCCCTTGTTTCGCCCGTCTGGCAACCATGCGCACTCTCTTTCTCGTGTGGCGCGCTCTTGCCCTGACCAGAGATTTGCTGTATACTGCTTTGGAGTATACACCGATGCCGCGCAACAGTCAACCACAAATCGGTCGCCAACCGGGCCCTCAACGCTCTGCCGGCCAACCTCGCCGCCCGGCGCCGGCACGCGCGGCCGCCGAATCTCCAGCCATGGGCCCGGGGAGCGCTCGCGCGCAAGATAGCTTCCCCGACAGCGCCGGGCGCAGCGAGACCCAGCCCTGGCACCGCTTGCCTGGCGAATCGGGCATCGCCCATGAGACGTTCCTTGTGTTTCGCGATCTCGGCTCCACGCGCAAGGTGGTTGCAGCGGCGCGGGCGGCGGGCAAGTGCCCAAGCCTATTATACCGCTGGGTCGGGCGTCATCGCTGGTGGGATCGCGTTCGTGCCTGGGACCTGGCCCAACAACGAGATCAAGAGATGACCTCCCGCCGGCGGCAGCAAGAGACTGAGCAGCGCTGGGCGCGCAACGCGGACCGGCTCGAACGCCTGGCGATGGCGATCGTCAGCGGGGTGGTGCGGCCTAACCCGCACACCGGCCAGTTGGGTCTTGATCGCTCTGTCAAGCTGCGGGACGCCGTAGCCATCATCAAGCTGGTGTTGGGGATTCATGATCGGCTCGCCGCGGCTGCGCCCGCCCCGCTCCATGCCAATGCCCTGGACGCCAGGCTGCAGCAACTGTCGGACGATGAAGCTGAGGAGCTCATCAGGCTTCTCGACACCTTGATGGAAAACATGCGAGAGCATTCTGGGACAGAGGAGAACAGGTAATGACAGATACACTCAAACAACCGCCGCTACGAACCCAGCAGGTGCCGATAGATTCGCTGCGACCGTGGCCGGGAAATCCGCGGATCATGCCCGCCGAGGAACTGCGCAAGCTCTGCCGATCAATCGAGACTTACGGCATGGTGGAGCCGCTGGTCGTGCGCAAGGCCGATCACACCGTCATCGGCGGGCACCAGCGATTGGAAGCGGCAAGGATGCTCGGCTTTACCAAGGTGCCGGTGGTGTTTGTGGATGTCGACGAGCACCAGGCCAAGGCCCTGAACATCGCCCTGAACAAGATCCACGGCGACTGGGACCTTCCCAAGCTCGGGGAATTGCTGGAGGAGCTGCGGGACCTGCCGGACCTTGACGAGACCCTGACCGGCTTTGACCCCAACGAAATGGATCAGCTGCTGGCGGAGCTGGAGCGCTTGCAGCGATCTGAGGAAGAGGAGAGCTTTGACGCCGAAGCCGCGATGCTTGAGGCGCAAGAGGCAACCGGCCCCACGAGAGTGCAGCCGGGCGAGGTATGGCAACTCGGCCCGCACCGGCTGCTATGCGGCGATGCCACTGATCCATCTTCGTGGGAGCGCCTGATGGCCGGCAAGTCCGCGCATGCGGTGGTCACCGACCCGCCTTATGCGGTGCACTACGTTGGCGGACGCGCCGCACAGGAGGAGCGCATCGCGCGGGCCCGGCGGGGCATCGACCAACCCTCCGATGCTTACTGGGATGACATGACTCCCGAGGCTTACCGCAAGCTCCTCGCTTCCAGCCTGTCGCTGGCCCATTCTCACAGCGACTCCAAGGCTCCGTTATATTTGTGGTTTGCCAGCGCACACCTGCGCGATGTGCTGGCTTGCCTTTCAGAGGCCGGCTGGCAAGAGCGCAACCTGATCGTGTGGGTGAAAAACAACTTCGCCGGCTCGTTGTTCGCGCAGTTCAAACATCAATATGAGCCTTGCTTCTATGCACACAAGCAGGGGGAAGCGCCGCGCTGGAATGGGCCCTCCAACGAAAGCACGGTATGGTTCTACGACAAACCCGCCCGCAATGACTTGCATCCGACGATGAAGCCGGTGGCCTTGATCGAGCGCGCGATCAGCAACTCCACGGCGCCCGGTCAGTTGGTGGTCGATCCCTTCCTGGGCTCCGGCACCGCCATCATCGCCGCCCAGCGCACGGGGAGAGTCTGCTATGGCATGGACTTGGAGCCGCGGTATTGTGATGTCATCCTCGCGCGGTGGGAGGCGCTAAGCGGAGAGACTGCCAGGAGAATTGACGGCTGACCGAGGTTATGACGCAGCGGCTCCACACCTCGCGCTTGACTAACCGGCGCGTTCGAGCGAGGGGTATGTGTCGGTCGGCGCGATTGCCGGCACACATGACTCTCAAGGAGGACGGGAAGATGACATCGGAAGCCGTAGCCAAGGCCACCGCCAAGCGCACCCAGCAGCGGCTGGCCGCTCGTAAGGAGGCAGCCAAGCGCGGCGCGGAGACGCGGCGTCGCAACCAGGAGGCCACAGCCAAGGGCCAGGCGGCAGAGGCCGCCAAACAAGCCCCCGTGGCGGCACGGGCAGCCGCAGCGCAGAAGCAGCAGCCACCGGCCGGCGATGAGCAAACTGGGCGGCCTGAGCGCAAGGTCGCGCAAACGGGGCGCGCTGTGGGGCCGATGGCGACGGTGGCGCTGCGGGGAGAGCAGGCTGTCCGCTTCCGCGCTCTGGCAGCCGCGCGAGGGGTGAGCCTGGCGAGACTGTTGGTGCAGATGATTGAGGCGTTCGAGGAGTAGGCGGGATAGTCAGACCACGCGAGTCCGCAGCAGGCCCGGGCGGACCGCCTTCCTTCCGAGGAGGGCGGTCCGCCGGCATTTCGTCACTTGCGGCGCGGATTCCCGCGCTCAGTGTGGGTGTGGCGTTGCGCGCTAGCGAGGCTGGCGTGAACTTCCCATAACATGACAGGGAGGAAGTTGAGCCAGAGGCGCATGTCTTGCTTCGGGTCCGGCACCCTGATCATCGCGCCCAGCGCATGGCAAGGGTCGGGATGAGTTCTGGGACCGTGTGCTATTGCCGGACGATGTAGTATCCTCTAGCACTCGATTGCGCCGCCGCCATAACAGCGTGAAGCAGTCTCCGCCCTGGTTGGCCTCTACGCATTGTACCGGGACCAGAAGCTGCTCTTGCGGCGGTGAGCCTGTCGCAGTTCATCCATGTAAGTCTGGTGTGGCTGGACAGTCAGCCACGTGTCAACTTTCCCGGCCAATGCCTCCAGCTTCTTCAGGTAGCGAACGCCATGGTGATAGTACTTGGATTGCGCCCGGCTAAGGATGGATTCCAACAGGGCACGGTAAATGACAGAGGCCATGCGGAACCTCCTGTCCCTTTCCATATCTTCAGCCAGTGGCAACAGGCAGTCATAGAAGTAGCCATCGAGCTGCCCCGCCCGGGCCAACAGGTATGCCTCCGCATCATCCATCCGTCCGCCGGAAATGAGAAATGTCGTATCGGAATAGGACAGTCCCTCGGATTGCAGCATGCCCCTGGCTTCTTCGTCAATCACTCGTTCCCGTTGATCGTCGCCGATGACGCGGAGCAGCGTGCTGAGCGTGTCCTCGCACCGGTAGCGGCGGAAAATGCGCCAGGCGGCTTCTTCCTGCTTTCCCCGGTTGCCCAGCTGCTCGTGGATGGCTAGCAGCAACCGGTCCCGTTTGTCCGCCTGAAAGGTCTCGCTGGCCGGGATGCGCTCCAGCCAGGAGAGCGCCGTTGGGGCATCACCGGACTTCAGGTAAACCTCGGCGATATCCACACGGGCGGCAGTACAAAGCGTCGGCCAGGCGGCCAACTGGGCCTGCTCGAACAGCGGCGCGTCTCTCAGTTGCCTGGCGAAAGACTCAATGCCGCGAAGCCAGTGCCGCTTCTGGTACTCGTTGGCTTCCCGGTCGGCCAGAGCCCACAGGGAACCAATCAGGCCGCGCATGGTCTCTTCCGGGAGGTAGTCCGCTGCGCAGTCGAAAAGGGAATCGCGGAGTCCGAAGCCATCGTTCCGGTTCAGCCTGAGGATCAGATCGCCCAACCACTGCTTGTCCGCACAGCGGGAGGCATAGTGAACGAACAGGTTGCGGGCATCATGCCGGAACACATCCCCGATGCGGCCGTTGGAGTCATCACAATGGTTGAAGATGACATCGTCCATCTCATAGAACGCCGCGACCAGCTCGGCTCCCGTCCGGGGATCGCTGATGCTGGCTTCCAGCTCTGCGAGCAGGGACGCCAACTCATACGCGAACGCAGACGATTCACCCCAACTGACAAAACCCCGCATCCGCTTGATCGCGGCCAGCCTTGCCTTGAAGGTCACGACATGCGCTTGTGGTAGCCTGACCATCTGTTCGACTCATGGCGCAAGCGGGTTCACCTGCGACGCCACCAGGATTGGGAATCCGCATTCAGGACGCTCTGCCCCGATCAAGCGGCCGCCGGGTTCCGCTAGCGGTCCTGCGAGCTTACAGCTAACCGGGCGGCCGCGCGCATCTCCCATCGCGGTTTCACGGATGTGACCTCAGCCGGATCCTGACTCTGCCAGCATCCTCTGGACCTTACCATAGATCACGTCCATGACCTGGCGCCGCTTGGCGCTCCTGGTGTGGTTGGCATCAAAAGCAATCGAGCCCAGAAGCTCCTCGAAGTCCTCGTCGCGGCCCGAGATCCACACTTCTTGCTCGGTCACCATACCTCCAGCAATGATGGCAGCCTCCTCTCGGCTGGCGACGACGATCCCGCTCAGCAATTCGTGTTCGTCCGCCGCAATGGGAACCCCGATACGACGGCTGGGGTCTGGCTCGACGACGGCGCCCAGGTCGTAGTCAGTGCCTTGCCACTTGCTGATGTAGCCGTTATCGCCGCATTCCGGGCATTCCCAACAGATCGTCCCATCGCCCCCGTGGGTGATGGTCAGCCGGGATTTCGCCGCTCTCCTGCGACACCGTATCATGGATGGGAATCGCGTCCCCGCAGGATGGGCCGAGCCGGCATTGACGATGCTTCCGTAGAAAGCAAGCGCCTTCAGCAACGCCCTTGGTGCATCCACGGGAGGAAGCCCATTCTCATCCAGCAGATGGGTCAGGTCGATTACGTACGTTGCCATGTCACCTTCTCATCGAACAGGCGGCTGCCGAGCGATACCTGGCTCTTCAGGGTCGGTGCGCTCGCCCACTGGAAACGAGACACCCATAGGAGGATGCCTCGATTGCCTATCAGCCCAGATCATTCTATCATATGACACCATTTCGCGGCGCTGTCAGGCGCCGCCTCCGTTCTCACAGAGGGGGTAGGGCATGGAGATCTTTCAGGCTGCCACATCCTTGATCGTGAAGTCAGTGGTGCTGAGCGCCCAGTGGGCGGGGCGGAGACGACGGCTGTATCTGCAGCGGGCAAGTTCGGGCACGGGCGAGGTCGCGCAGCTGCGCGTCGAGGTGGTGGCACTGCGGGACGAGAATCACCGGCTGGAGTTTGAGAACGGTTTGCTGCGGTCACGCCTGCGTGATACCCGTTCCCGCAAGCCGCACTACACGCCTATCCAGCGGTTGCAGATCCTCTGGCATATGGAGTACTTCAACATCCCGCGCGAGCGCGTGAAGGAGCACTTTGGCATCGCCAAGTCCAGTCTGTATCGCTGGCTGCATGCGGCCGAGCGGGGCGACATGGGCAAGAACAAGAGCAGGCAGGACAGTCCCCGCAAGACCCCGCCTGAGATGGCGCGGCTGATCTAGGACATCTTCGAAGCCAACCCGCATTTCGGCCGCCACCGCATCGCTATGACCATGTGGACGCCGCGGGTGTTCGTCGCCGCCTCGACGGTACGCAACATACTCCTGGCGCCCAAGCCAAAGAGATCGTCTCCGCAGGCGGCGGCTGCAAGACGGCCCGCGCGTCAGCCACGAACGATCATGGCGCGCTATCCCAACCACGTGTGGAGCGTGGATCGCACGCGGGTGTGGCGCTGGTGGATCTGGCCGACCTGGGTCTTGGTCGCGATAGATCACTACTCCCGGATGGTGACCACCACCTGCTCGCTCGAGGGGCCCAATGCGGGCTGGGTGACGACGGCGCTGGAATCAGCCTTTGCCCGCTACGGCGCCCCAAAGTACATGATCACCGACCAAGACCGCCTTTTCACGAGCGGTGCCTTCAATGAGTTAGTGCACCAGTGGGATGTCAAGCAGCGTTTCGGGGCAGTCGGCCAGCACGGCTCCATCGCCGTCACCGAACGGGTTATCTGGACGCTCAAGCACGAGTGGCTTAACCGCGTTGCGATCATTCGCGGTCTGGATCACCTGGGCGGACTGCTCGATGACTTTGCGCTCTATTACGACGGCTACCGGGGACATATGACCCTCGGTGGCGCGCCGCCAGCTGCTCTTCATCAGGGCGACGAATGGCACAAGCCACCACGCTCAGCCAAAACGCGTCCCGGCAACATTGAGCGCCGCCTCTTCCCTGACGTCAACGTCATTGCCTACCGCCTCGCGGCATAGGGCTTCATGCGCGGGCGCGGCACCGGCCGCGCCCGCGCATGAGCAGGTCTGCGCCGCTACTGCGGGCGAGTTAGTACTGGCCGCCCTCCGCATCAACGCCCCGCGCGGGGGCAAGTCCCTTCCGACTCTCCCCACTACCACCGGACCCGGGTGCTCCTCACGGCAGTTCGAGCCCGCAGGACTCGTCGCCGCCGCGTGATCCCCGCCTCGCGTGAGTCCCAAAGCAATTTGACATGCGCAAAGTCATCCGATTGGTACGGTCGAGGCGGGGGGGGGCGGGGAAAGTCGCCGCGGCCTTCTGCCGCGCCTGCACACCTGCGACTGCACCCTAAACCCGCAGCATCCCACGATTCGCGGCGTCACTGCTGCGCTTCACTGCTGCCTGCCCGCGGTTGAGACTGGCTGCCGCGCCCTTGCGCGACGGAAATCAACCTAACCCGGTGCTCCACCGCGTGTCCCGTTGCGACTTATTGACCTTTGCATTGCTAATGGAACGATCAAGGGACCAAAACACGCTCGAATTGGCCAGTTGAGCTTTCCTTTTGATATGCAAAGATCAATAACATGCACATCCTGCGCCGATAATCGAGATGCCCAAGCGCCCGTCAAAACCGGAGGCTATCACAAATGACTACTTGACACGGCCAGCTTTCTCATAGATGTCCCCCGAATTCCCCCCCGAATTCCCTGAATTACGAATTGCCGTCATCCGTTCATCCGCCTACCAGTTCCTCATGCACACTAATGTGGACCTTCTGGCCACCAGCGAAAGGTGCATACAATGCGTCCACTCCGGGTAGAGATTGCCAGTCTACGGACACGACCTGCCCCTCGAGGATGTCGAACTGCACATACGCGCGGTAAGGAGGCCGGATAGTCGGAAAGTACAGGTCAGCCTGGATAAGCGCGCAGACCCGATCGTGGTTTCGCACCAACCTCAGCAGCTTCCCGACGTAGAGGGCATGGAGCGGGGCCGAGGGGGGAAGCTCAGGAGCGCGAATCTGTTGCTTCCACTCACTGCCGACCCCGACAGGCTTGGACGGAAGCAGGCAGTAACTCAATACGCCGATCTTGATATCAGTCGTCGGATTGCCGATGAATCCCGCAAGCCCTCGGGCTCCGTCAATTGGCTTGATAAGGCCAGCGATGCTGTCCTTAGGTATTATCTCATGCCTCGGCGCGGCCGGTACGCCCACTACTATTCCCTGCCTGTCAATT
>Ga0315279_10005065_pt1 | contig 17304 bp, 19 predicted proteins | sample YL17G06_20_MG_FD_203694 | JGI IMG/M metagenome (GOLD analysis project Ga0315279, IMG submission 203694) | Sediment microbial communities from Yellowstone Lake, YNP, Wyoming, USA - YL17G06_20 | ecosystem: Environmental > Aquatic > Freshwater > Lake > Sediment | place: USA: Wyoming | collected... | reverse complement strand
GCCATCTCATCAATGATTGAAGAAGCAGTCTTTTTAGAGAGTTCAAACTTCTCAGCAAAGTGAGTAACAATCTGGTTCTTTGTAATGGGCTTCTTTGATGTAGGCATATTCCCTCCTTTTGAATGATAAGATTTTTTAGGTGGGCAGAATATACAGAAAAAGGTCGATAAAAGCAAGTATAAAAATTATTTGCAGCTTCCTCGTATCCTCCTTGTTGACCGATCTGTCACAATCTGATAAGCTCTGATCGAAATTTTGGTACTACCATCCTTTAACCTATAAAGTAAGATATGGCTTCGTAGGGAAGAGCCAAGAACCGTCAATGTTTTATGGACTTCATAGATAAAGCTCAAAACCTAACCGATAGGAGGAAAGCATGGGCAAGTTGGAAGTGACTATCAAATCTGAAATTGTACGTTTGGCAAAAAGAGAGATGCGTAAAACCTCAGTTCCATTGGGTCGGGATGTCCGGTTATTGAAGAGCACGGTCTCCCAACTTCGCAAAACGGTCTTGGCTTTAGAACGATTTGCAGCCCAACAGCAAAAAGAGTTGAAAAAGAGAAAGATACCATTGGAGGCTACTCCGGAAGAGGTTAAAAAATCCCGCTTCTCTCCAGCCCTGATCCGAAGCCTTCGTAAAAACTTGGGGATCAGTCAGAAGGAACTGGCGATTCTTGCGGGGGTTACGGTTGGGGCAGCGCATCTGTGGGAGAAAGGTAAGTTTGAGCCAAAGGATGAAAAGAAAGCAGTGATGGTGGCGCTCCGAAAGCTTGGTCGCCGTGATGTGAGAAAACTCCTCGAGGAAAAAACTACTAAATAGGCTTCGTTAATAGGGGTTGTTCGGAAAGCTCATTTATTGCCGGTCTGGGAGTTATGTTTAAAGGGAAAGAAGGGTCTTTTTCACTCTCTCAATGTGGCGATTAGTCTCTTAGGTTTCAAAAAGAGATCCAAAGCATTATGAATATTCTCTACCACGATATCCGCACTCTTCATGTCAGAAACCGACACCCCTTCATCTCCTAGTACTGCTATCCCAAGGGCAGCTTCTTTCAGGGTGAGTTGATCATTGCTTCCATTTCCTATGGCCACGGTTGTTTCTAGATTGAGGGTTCTTAAAAATTCGAATTTTCATTTTTTGCTGTTTTCTTCAGGTATCTTTATCAGTTCTACATTCATACCTAAGATTTCTTCATTGGCGGTTCCCTGAGTATCAGCTGTTAGAATATAAACTTTCGCCAGTTCAGAGAGAGAGTTAATCTTTTCCTTTACTTCGGGGGCAATCCTCCCATCGGTAGCAATGGTTCCGTTCAGGTCGATGACAATATTCTTAATATCGATGTTCCCCCAACCGGGAATATCTATTCTTATTTTCGACATTTAAACCTCCGAGGCAATTTAAATTGCTGATTTGTCAAATTTAATGACTGGATTGTCAAATATTTTTTAGGAACGCCATTTAATTACCCCCCAATTCTCATTGACACCCTCTACAGAATTCAGTAAACTCCGATTGAAATTGAAGCTATCCGATGGCAGGTTAATTCTTTAAGGAAACTCCCAGCATGGACGAGAATACCATCATAAACCAGCTTGAGGAATTAATAGAAAGATTTGGCGTACAAATCCGCCGTGAACCCATGAAACAGGATGAAGATTTAGTCAAGGTGGTAGGAGGTCTGTGTCTATTAAGAGGGGAGTACGTATTAATAATCAATTCTAAGGCAACGACGATGGAAAGGATTAACACCTTGGCGACGGCATTGAAGCATTTCGATCTCGATCCGATCTATTTACGACCAGTTCTCAGGGAGTTATTGGACAAGATACCTGATCAAAGACCATTCAGACAAGAGCGGTAAGGATTGACGGAAAAGTTGATCCCAGGCTTGGGAGTAACAATCGCCATTCTCCTACGTTACGAAGTTACCTATTGACAGAACTTCTCCTTTCTATTGTAATATTTATTTGTTGTTGGTAGTTGGAAGGTAGTTTGAAAAATCCATTTCAGTAAAGAAAGGAAGGAAAATGTATGCCCAGCTACGACTATCGATGTGCGAAATGCAATAAGAAGTTTACCGTTCTTCTAAGCATCGGAGAGCACGATGCTGGGAAGGTGAAGTGCCCAAAATGCGGGGAGAGAAAAGTGGAACAACTCATCACGGCTTTTCAGGTAAAGACCTCGAGAAAGAGTTAGCGAGGTTAGAAAGCAAATTTCAAATGCCCAAGTTCAAATGCCAAGGAGGGGAAAGATGTCTTCAAAAAAGGTGTTGGTTCTTTATTACAGTGGGAGTGGGAACACCAAGAAGATGGCGAAAGCGATAGCCGAGGCTATGAAGTCAAGTGCCATGAGTGTTACGGTAGAAGATGTTGGGAAGTTTGACATTTCTCTTCTCCCGAATTACGACAGCATCGTTCTTGGTTCACCTACCTATTTTTCCAACGTGGCTTGGCAGGTAAAGAAGGTGATTGATGAATCTATCGTTCATTACGGTGGCGGTAAACTGAAGGGGAAAGTAGCAGGTATTTTCACATCTGCTGGAACAAGTAGAGATGGTAAAGATTGTCTGAAGATGCTCGAGGTAGCTTTGGGATTTCACCACGGGATGAAAGTCGTTCAAGGTATCTTACGGGTGGATGGCGAAAGTGATAAAGAAGTCGAAAAGAGATGTCAGGAATATGGGAAGAAGCTCGTAAAAGAGATTGAGACGAGGGGAGGTAAATAGAATGATTCTTGGGGTCATAATTGGTGCAATAGCAATGACAGTCCTAAGCACGATTCCTATACTGGGTCCGATTCTGGCTGGCTTTATCGCAGGTCTTATTGCAGGAGGAGTGAAAAGAGGGATTCTATCCGGTTTTTTGAGTGGAACGATTGGAGGAATAATTGTAGCCATATTTCTTACAACAATCGGAGGACTATTAGGAAGCATCTTTGGTGGTCTCCCAGGAGCGGCCTTGGGTGGTATTGTAGGTTCGGTTATGGGTGCAGGAGCATTCGTATCAACACTTTACTTTGGATTTCTTGGACTAGTTGGTGGTGTTTTTGGTGGTTTACTGAGGCCAGTAAAGAAATGACAGGTGAATATGAAGACCAAAACTCATCCCCCACTCTGTCTACCCGTCCCCGCCTGACGATTCTCTAAAAAACCTGACCCAAATCTAAAAATATAGTTACCCCGGTGATTAAAAAGATAATATAAGTATTGAATTTTAAAAGAAAACCTGCCTTGAGGAGGGGAAACTCCTTGTAATCTCTTATGTTTTTATAATTTATTGAAATCATTACAAAAAATATGTATTGACTTTTTTGTTAGATTATCGTATAATTAAATTTAATTAAATCGGGCAAAACTAAACCCATTCGGAAACGGATGGGTTTTTTATTTCTACATAGGGTAGAAGGACACAAAAGGTGAACTGGAATTAGGGTAGCAGTCAAAGATGTAAGGAGAATAATTGGGGGGTGACCGCTGGACTTAAACCACGCAGGAGTTAATGGGAAGCGAATTATGGAGGATATTTTATGCCAACTTTACCCACATGGGCAAGAAGGAGTAAGTTCAGTTACTCTGGTTCAGTAGCAGAAGGGACTACAATTACTTATGGGAGGGAATTTTCATTAACTATATCGCCATCCCAGTATAATGCCCTCCTTAACCACTTCCGAGGTCAAACTGTGGACATTGGGACATCAAGAGACAATCCCCCTCGTGGCAGCGTTGGAGAATGGTTGCAGTCCAATGTCACCAAAACAGCAATAGCTTCGTATGTCGGCCCTATTCTAATTAGTGAGGGCTATGCTGAGGATGCTGGTGGGTCAAGAATTACATTCTTTTAAGTGGCTAATCTTATGAGTTTGCTGGTAGAGAGGGGAAAGCGTGGGAGGACCTGAAAACCAATCTCGTCTATAACACAGAAAAGAGGCTGGAGGTAATCATTATGGAAAGTTTAGGGGAGTTTGTTAATAGATTCAGCGGATCGGTAGGTTGCCACTATCATTCAAACCGTTCCAATGTTTACAGTCTCAAAAGATTTGATTCCAACCAGAAGGGTAAAATGGGTGTTTTGGGGTGGGTGTCGGAATTGAAAGGGAAGGATTTATTCAGAGTGGATACCTACAAGCGGTTAGGTGATAAAGCGGGGGCGAGTGACCTTGCAGATGGAATTAAGGAGAATATGCATTTCAACAAGGAAGGGATAGGAATTTTTTTTCATGTGAAAAGAGGTGGTCACGGGGAAGATTATCAAAAAGCTGTAGAATCTATTAGAGCTATCATGGCTTTGAAATAAGGGAAATCAACGGGCGTTTTTTTATAGTTTACCCTTTGCATCCGTTCCCATAAAATCCTTTGGATTTCACCCAATCTACTGGATTTCGTTTGGGTGGGGAGGCGTTTTTAGGTAGATTTAGGTATTTCGATTTTAAAAGCGTATGCCTCTCAAAAAAATTTTTATAAAAATTGGAAGAGTTCTTTATAAGTCCAACTCATCATTCAGTTTGTCATAGAAAAGACATGAGTTGCCAGTTCAATTAAGAAGGCAGTCAAATACCCCCTGCTAATCCATCGCTTCTTAAATATGTAAAGCCTCCTCATGTTGGACTTCTCATTTGAAGTACGAATCTTGCTGTGGAGATAAAAGGGCAGTGAAATTTGTACAAAACTGAGATAAAATGATCTTATAAGACAGGAAAAACAAGATGATTAGTCCAGAAGATGAGGCCTATATTCTGGAAAGGGCCTTTGTTCCAGAACACATTTTGAACCTCATGGTCCCCATTTCGAAAGGTGAACCCTTTCTCAAAGAGGAACATTTGGTTTTTATAAAGGACAACTGGCTCATCCTTGTGGGGTATCCACTCGAAGGGAATTATTCTCAGGAAAGATGTGAGAGGATTTTGAAACAAGCTGTCGAAACATTCCGACCTGAGTACCTCTGGTTCATCGGACCTGAGATCCCCCCTTCTCTTCAGGGATCCTGTAAAGAAAGGCAAACAGACCGATACTACAAGTTTGACCTCAATCGGACAAAGCTGAAGCCTTCTCTCCAACGGGTGACTGATAAAGCCTCTAAAGAATTAATCGTTGAAAGGGGTCACTCTATTTCTAAGGAACATGAAGCGCTCATCTCAGAACTCCTGAAGAGAGAAAAATTGCCACCCAGGCTGAGAGAACTTTACCGTGCCATGCCCGATTACGTTGCCCATTCGTCAACCGCATGCGTTCTCAATGCACGGGATAAGAATGGGAAACTTTGTGCCTTTTTTGTCGTTGAACTTGGGGCAAAGAATTTTTCCACCTATGTCCTTGGTTCCCATTCAAAAAAACATTACGTGTCTCATGCCTCCGATCTTCTTTTTCTCGAAATGATTAAGCTCACACACGAACACGGTAAAAACACCATCAATCTCGGACTGGGAGTGAATGAAGGAATACGAAGATTTAAGGAAAAGTGGGGCGGCATTCCATTCCTCAACTACGAATTCTGCGAGCGTTATTATGGGTACACGAGGACGGTCTCGCTGATCAAGAGTCTTGAAGGGAAACTTTAAAAATCTGAGAACTTGTGGGCAGTGGAATGAATCTTTTCTGGTGGAAGGAAAAACCCTTGAGGACAGTATGGAGAGTTGAGAAGGATGGCAACACCTCTTATCTTGTTGGAACAGCCCATTTCTCCCCCTATCGTTTTAAGAAAACACTTATCAAGCTGATCCAAGGTGTCGAAACAGTTCTTTTCGAAGGCCCCCTTGATGAGGAAAGCATGGCCAGAGTGGTCCAATATGGTCAAAAGGGAGAAAATGCTCCATCCCTCTACAAGGCCCTTCATCCCGACGTGATCGTGGAAATTAACAAACTCTTAAGTGCTCGATCAAGCCTCCAAACCACGGCGGTCCCTTATCTGGACCTCATTCATCCGACGACTTTAGATTTCTTGGAAATCCATACGAGGGGCGTCCGTCCCTGGATGACCTTCTTCACCATCTGGTCCGCCTTTTTAAACTGGAAACATTCCATGGATGTGGAAGCCTTCCACATCGCCGAGAAGCTCAAGAAAAAGATCGAATATCTAGAGACCATCGAGGACCAACTGACTGCCCTCGACGGAATCCCTTTTGAAAGGATTGTGAACTATCTCAATCACATTAAGAATTGGAGAGTCCATAAAGAAGTTTTCACGAAGGCTTTCCTCGAAGGGGATATACAGCAGTTCTTCTCCATGACAGGAGAATTTCCTACTCGCTGCGAATCGATCATAGCGAAACGCGACCCCATTTTTTTTAAAAGGATGAAAGTTTTTTTTGAAGAAGGAAAGACGGCTGCATTTGTCGGGGTCGCCCATATCCCAGGGATCCGGGACATGTTTCTCAATGAAGGATACCTGGTCACTCAGGAAGAGTTATGATCACGGGTGCGCAACAGGATTATATTGAAGATCACGCCTATGTGCCGGAGCATATCCCCCACTACGTGATCGCCATTTCACAGACAGAACCGTTTCTCTTCGGAGACTTTCTCGTCTATGCTAAGAAAGGCCTTTTAATTTTCGTTGGATACCCTTTAAAGGAACCTTTTGAGGAGAAACGAATGGAAAAGGCTCTTGAGGATGCAGTCAAACGCCTCAAACCGAAAAGTGTCTCTCTGACCGCACCCTCCATCCCCTCTTCCCTCAACGATTGTATCCATCCTCCATCTGACCATTACTATCGCTTGGACCTCTCATCCCTCTCCATCTCTCAAAAATTGAGGAATATGTTAAGTCGGGCAGGCCGAGAACTCTCTGTGAAAAAAAGTAGAGACTTTGGTAAGGAGCACCAGAAGCTGATCAAAGTCTTTCTAAAGACTCATCCGGTGGATGAAGCAACCCGGTTCATCTTTGAAAGAATCGGTGACTATCTCTCCTCATCTACCACGGCATGGGTCTTTGATGCGAGAAACAATAGAGGTGAACTTGTTGCCTTCGACATTGCAGAATTTAATCCGAGAAACTATGCCATCTATATGTTTAATTTCAATTCCGACACCCTTTATGTCCCCGGCGCCTCGGATCTTCTCCTTTCTGAAGTGATCCAACAGGCGAAAACAGAGAAAAAAAAATATATTAACTTGGGTCTGGGGATTAATTCGGGTGTCACTTTTTTTAAAAAGAAGTGGGGTGGAGTGGTCTTTCTTTCCTATGCTCTCTGCCTCTATCATCCCTCAAGAAAGGAGAATCTGGAGGCCCTTCTTCAGAAGCTATAAAGTCAATGATTGAAAAGATTTTTAGCAAGTTCCTGCGAAGAAGAAAGAGAAAACCCTTTTCAGCATGGCAGATTGAACTGACGACTCGATGTCCGCTCCGATGCAGGATGTGCATCCGCACAGAAAGCGCGGACTGGCAATACCAGGATATGGTTCTTGAGGATTTCAAAAAACTTCTTCCCTATCTGAAGGACGTTGAGACCGTCGTTCTCGAGGGGTGGGGGGAGTCCCTGCTTCACAAGGATCTTTCTCAATGCATCAGGCTGGTTAAGAAAGAGGGATCTCAAGTAGGATTCGTCACCAGTGGGATGGGATTGACGGAGAACCGGGTGGCCGAACTCATTGAAGCAGGGCTTGACTTTGTGGGCTTTTCGATTTCAGGGACAACCCCTGAAACACACGATGTCATCCGGGTCAACTCCCATCTCTTAGACATCTTCCGTGTTATTCATCTCTTTCATGAAGAGAAAAAGCGTCAGGGACTGCTCCGGCCCAAAATGCACCTCGTCTTCCTCATGGTCAAAGACAATATCTCTGAGGTTCCCTCGGTTCCCCTCTTTGCTCAAGAAGCAGGAATTGAAGATGTCGTTCTCACTAACATCTGTCATACGATCAATGTCTGGCAGGAGAGGCAGAGAGTCTTTGCCTGGGACGGAGAGAAGAATCCCTATGAAGAGACCGTAAAAAAGGCAGAGGCAAATGCAAGAGCACTAAACATTCGACTCAAGAGACCAGCCTTATCTGCTGTCGATGTGCCCGTGTGTGAAGAGAACCCCCTTGGAAACCTTTACATCTCAGCAGAGGGAGAAGTTTCGCCTTGTGTTTATCTCTACCCACCTCTCCCTTCACCTTTTAAACGAATCTTTTGTGGGAAAGAGCACTGGATCGAGAAAGTGAGTTTTGGAAACATCTTTAGAGAGCCTTTCTCTGCCATATGGAATCGAGGGAGTTATGAGCAATTCAGATACCGGTTTATTGAGAGGGAAAAAAGTTATAGGGATTTATACTTTTCGCTCTGGGATAGTAACCGATCGAGAAATTTAAAAGCAGCCCATCTTGCAGATCCTCCCGAACCTTGCAAAACATGTCATAAAATCCTTGGATTCTGATAAGTCCGAAAAAAAGGCCTGGCAGCAAGTAGCTACCAGGCCCTTTTGGATCTTCAGAAGCTAAAAAGTTGGGATTGGAAAGAGTACTCCACCGAAGATAAGCCACGCGAGCAGCAACGTCCAAAGGATATTGAATGCCTGAGCAATCAGAAAGGCTGCTGCAGGTCTTCCGCCACCCATTGCGGCGAGCTCTTTGAATCGTGTATCGAGGCCAATACAGAGGAAAGCAAGCGTGAACCACCACCCCCTTAAAGGCGCTGTGATGCCTGTAGCAACCTTCGCGCCTGCCTCTGTTACAAAGAAAGAAAAGATAATGGAAGCAACGATGAAACCCACAACAAACTTTGGAAATCTGAACCAGATCTCCATTGCGCCTGGTTTTTCCGTGGCTTCTTTCCCCTTGAAGGTGAACCAGAGGGCCAGTAAGAAGGCAGCTGCTCCTATCAGAACATTCTGCGCCATTTTCACAACAACGGCTACTTCCATTGCTTGCGGGCCTGCTATGGCACCGGCAGCAACCACGGCACCCGTTGTATCAATGGTGCCACCTAACCATGCCCCTGTCAGGGCTGGTCCCCACCCAAAAGCTTTTGCAATGATAGGCTGGAATATCAGCATCGGAATAGCACATAGGAGAACCAGAGATATCGTATGGCTCACCTTCTTTGGGTCGCCTTTTACCGCGCCGCCGGCGGCAATGGCAGCCGAGACACCGCAGATGGAAACTGCTGTCCCGAGAATAGAAGCAAACTCATCATCCAGGCCTAACTTCTTTGCTATCCAGAAGCAGACATAGAAAACTGCAACAATGACAAGGATGGCCTGCACCATGCCATAAGCTCCCACCTTTACAATGGTGCTGAAGACCACCTCTGCCCCGAGGAGCACAAGCCCTATTTTAATGAAGAACTCTGTCTTGACAGCGGTTTTGAGCCATTCCGGCACACCAAAAACATTACTGATGAAAAGACCGAAGAGCAATGCCCAAAAAACCACCTCAAGTCCGTAGTAGGAGATTGTCGTATTCCCTGCAACAAAGAAAGATAGCGCTGAGAGGATGAATACGATCGGGAAACCTGCTGTAAATTTACCAACAGGCATTCCCATCAATGCCATCCCGATCAATCCGAGAATCCACATCCCGATGAGGAGATACAAGGCTTTTAACAGATTATCACCCGAGAAGACTTTCCCCACTGTTGCACCCGCATCCCCTTTGATGTCTTTAGCGAGCTTGTCTGCCTTCTTGCCCAGATCCTTATCTTTTATATCCTTAACCGTCTTCTCAAGCTTTCCTGCACCCTCTCCAATTGCCCTTCTATCCATTGCGTCGAGGGCTGTTTTGAGCGCCACGGTACTTGCCTTCAGCCCTTCCTCCCCTTTGGCGTCTGCCTCCTTGGTAAGGCCATCGACCTTGCTACTCCAGCCGGATACTTTTTCATTGAAAGCTCCACCTGTCATCCACTTCCATCCTGGAAGTTTAAAAGTGGCTCCAGCCATGAAGATAATTAGAATCAGGAATCCTATCCATACCGACACCCAATCATCTTTCTTCCAAAGCGTCGTCCAATCAATCCCTTGTTTTTTTTCGACCATACCCATAACCTCCTTTCTATCTATTGATTCTGTAAACTAATAAAGGCACTCCCACCATCATCCATTTTACTTTTTAAAAATAATTAGAATATCTTTCTCACCTCCCTTGAGCAGTCTATGACCCATTGCCATTAAAGAATAATTATGCTTTTGGAAAAAGTTCCCAACAAGGAAATCTTGGGAAGGACTATACTAAAAAGAAAGAAGTGGGTCAAGTGCTATTTTCAAAACAGAATTACTTGCTTGACTGAAGAAATTATGTTAAGAAAAATTGTTTCATCAATTATTCAAAAAGAAAAATCTACGAAAGGTTCAAGAAAATGTTGTAACGTTATTTGAATTCCTGAAGGAGGTAAACCGATGGCAAGTGAAACTCCAAAAGCAGATGAACTGGAAAAGGGTCCCTGGCCAAGTTATGTTAAAGAAATAAAACGAGCGGCCAAGAAGAATGCAGCAGCCAAGGACCTTCTGGGGGTGCAGGAACTGTCATTCAACGACAGAGTAACCCACTGGAAGCATGGGGGAATCGTCGGGGTGACCGGGTATGGCGGAGGCGTGATTGGAAGATATAGCGATGTTCCACATCTCTTCCCAAATGTGGAATCCTTCCATACCCTTCGTGTCAATCATCCTGCAGGTTGGTTTTACACCACCAAAGCTCTAAGAAAGGTTTGCGATGTTTGGGAAAAGTATGGTAGCGGTTTGACCAATTTTCATGGGTCTACCGGTGACATTATTCTCTTAGGAACAACCACAGCAAACCTTCAGCCCTCTTTTGATGCATTAACAGAAGTGGGATTTGACTTAGGAGGTTCGGGTTCAGCCCTCAGGACGCCGACGGCCTGTATTGGACCGGCCAGATGTGAATGGACGAATATTAATACCCTCGATATGGTTTATAACCTCACGATGGAATTTCAGGATGAGATTCATCGTCCTCGATGGCCCTATAAATTTAAGATCAAGATTTCTGGATGCCCAAATGACTGTGTGGCCGCCATCGCAAGGGCGGATTTTACAATCATTGGTACTTGGAGGGATAGCCTAAGAATCGATCAAAAAGCAGTTAAAGAATATGTGAAGGCTGGCTTTGATGTCAAAGGACTGATCGTTGATAAATGTCCAACCAACGCACTCAAATGGGATGAAAAGACGAAGAAACTTAAAGTGATTCCTCAAGAGTGTGTCAGATGTATGCATTGTATCAATAAAATGACAAAAGCGATCAGGCCCGGAGTGGATAAAGGGGCCACTATACTCATCGGTGGAAAAGCGCCCATCCTGAAAGGAGCAATGCTCTCTTCGGTCCTTATTCCTTTTATGAAGATAGAACCCCCCTATACCGAGATCAAAGATCTCATCCGAAAAATATGGGATTGGTGGGATGAAAACGGAAGAACGAGAGAGAGGGTCGGGGAGCTGATCGAAAGGCTGGGAATGAGAAACTTTCTTAAAGCAATTGGAGTGAAGCCAACTCCACAAATGATTAAGGCACCGAGGGCGAATCCTTACGTGTTCTTCTAATTTCGGAATGCGGAATGCGCCTGCCTGCGGTAGGCAGGGATTTCGGAATTTTAAAATCTGCAATCTGCGATCTAAAATCTGCAATCGATGTGAGGAGGTTATCATGGGAAAGTCAGATATTGGTCCCCCGAATTTCCAGGAGATGCTCCCTGAGGTCATAAAGAAAAATTATGGTAAGTGGAAATATCATGAAATCTTAAAGCCTGGTGTCATGCGGCATGTCTCTGAAACAGGAGATGAGGTCTTTACAGTCAGGGTGGGGTCGCCTCGTCTAGTCAGTGTCGATTTTATCAGAGATATTTGTGATATTGCCGATCAGTATTGTGATGGGCACCTTCGGTTTACCAGTCGATATAACATTGAATTCATGACCCCAAATGAGAAGAATGTGAAGCCCATCATTGAAGCGGCGAAGAAAATTGGCCTTCCGGTGGGCGGTACGGGAAACGCCATTTCCAATATTGTTCACACCCAGGGATGGGTTCATTGCCACAGTGCGGCCACCGATAGTTCACCGATTGTCAAAGCACTCATGGACGAGCTCTATGGTTACTTCACCAGTATGAAACTCCCGGGTAAGCTCAGGGTTTCGTTGGCCTGCTGTATCAACATGTGTGGTGCTATTCATTGTTCAGATTTGGCTATTGTCGGAGTTCATACCAAGGTACCAAAGGTTGACCATGAAAAGGTGGGAGCCATTTGTGAGATTCCGACAACCATAGGCTCTTGTCCAACCGGAGCGATTCGGCGCCATCCTGATAAAGAAATTAAAAGTGTGGTCATCAGAGAAGACCTCTGTATGTACTGCGGAAATTGTTTTACCGTCTGTCCAGCTATGCCTCTTGCCGACGCTGAAGGTGACGGTGTGGCCATTTATGCCGGAGGCAAAGTGTCTAATGCCAGAAAACCCCCCATGTTTTCCCGTTTGATCGTTCCTTACCTTCCGAACAACCCTCCTCGCTGGCCTGAAGTTGTGGACATCATCAAGAAGGTCGTCAAGGTCTATGCGAAAAATGCCCACAAATACGAAAGAATGGGGGAGTGGATTGAAAGAATAGGTTGGGAGACTTTCTTCCGACTAACGGAGATACCTTTTACCGAGCAGCATATCGATGACTTTACTTATGCGAGAGAAACCTGGAGAACCACAACCCAGTTCAAATGGTGAGAAGGACGGTGGTAAAATGAACGAAGACCTCAAGGAGAGCATTCTCAAATATTTGGCGACGGTCAGCCAGGCTAAAAATAAGGAAGTAGCGAGGGCCGTCGGACAAGACAAACATCTCGTAGATAAGGCCATTGCAGAACTGGCGAAAGAAGGAAAGATCGAATACCGAAGCTTTGGCGGCATCACCTATATAGCTCTCCCCGGTAAACATGAGACTTGATAAACATGGCAAGAGGTGATCAATTAGTCAAAAGTGATCGAACCTTTGGCTGCCTTCTCATCTCCTCGCCCCAGGGTCACTCGGGTAAAACCATCGTAACGGTTGGTTTGTGTAATGCGTTAAAAAGACGGGGCCTTTCGATCCAACCCTTTAAGAAAGGCCCCGACTTTATCGATCCATCATGGCTCACGATTGCAGCAGGAAGAAGTTGCCGTAATCTGGACCTTTTCTTAATCCCCAAAGACAAATTGATTCAAACTTTTGACCAGGCCTGCGAGAAGGCTGATCTGGCTATTGTTGAAGGAGCGATGGGACTTTATGATGGTTTGGATACTCAAGGGACGACGGCGGAGATAGCTCGTCTGTTGAACATTCCGATACTCCTCGTGATCAATACAACACGTATGACGAGCAGCATCGCAGCCATGGTGATGGGGTATCAACATTTTCAGAAAGATGTTCCAATAGCCGGAGTCATCCTCAATTATGTCTCTGGGGCTCGTCATGAAAGTAAACTAAGAAATGCCGTTGAACAATATTGCGGGATACCTGTCGTGGGAAGCATCCCGAAGGATCAGGATTTTTATATCATGGAACGGCACCTGGGCCTCATCCCTTCATCAGAATCCAGTGAAGCAGAATTATCGGTAGAACGCATTGGCCGTAAGCTTGAGTCCCAACTCGATCTAAATAAGATTTTAACGATTGCGCGAAGTTCTAAAGCTCCCCCAATTCCATCCCTTCTCTTGAAGAAGAGGAAAACAAAAAAATCTCCTCTCCCCCTCGGGGAGAGGGATAGGGTGAGGGGAAACGCTCGCACCCAAAAAGTCCGGATCGGAATCATACGCGACCACGCTTTTAATTTCTATTACCCGGAAAATCTTGAGGCTTTGGTGAACGAGGGTGCTGAGCTCGTCTTCATCAATTCGTTCAAGGATCGGTTACCCGAAGTTGACGGGCTTTATATTGGAGGTGGATTTCCTGAGTTCTTCCTAAAAGAGTTAGAAAAAAACCGCGGATTACGAAAGGATATAGCCAAGGCGATTGAAGCTAGCCTGTCGGTCTATGCTGAGTGTGCGGGTCTCATGTATTTATCCCAGAAGATCCACTGGCAAGGTCGATCTTATGAAATGGTTGGAGCCATTCCCGCTGAAGTTCAAGTCTCTGAAAAGCCCGAAGGACATGGCTATGTGATTGCTGAGATCATGGATGAAAATCCCCTTTTTCCAATAGGGTTGACCATCCGAGGCCATGAATTTCATCATTCAAAAGTATCGGTCAAGAAGGATGTTAAGTTTGCTTATCAAATAAGACGAGGACATGGGATTGACGGTAAAAGGGATGGTGTTTTATATAAAAATATGTTTGCTGCTTATACACACTTACATGCGTTGGGGACACCTTGTTGGGCAGAGGCTTTCGTTTCGCTCGCAGCAAAGGAAGGGAAGTTTAGAAGGAGGTAAAATATGACTGAAGAACGTATGGAGGTGAAATGCCCGGTATGTGGTAGGGAAATGGAGATAAGCAAGGTAGGGGTCCTTTATGGTGCCGTGGCTGCTAAACCAAGGGCAACCAGCACCTATGGGGATAAGACGTACTATTTCTGTTGCAAAGCCTGTAAGAAACAGTTTGATGAGTCACCAGGAAAATTTATCAAAGAGTAGGAGGAAAAAAGATGGCAAAGGCAAACCTTGGTGGAATGGAAATCGAGATCGATGAGGATGGTTTCATCCAGGAACCGGAGAAGTGGAATAAGGGAGTGGCTGAAGATTTGGCCAAAACTGAAAATGCTTCTCCCATGAATGAAGAACACTGGAAGTTGGTCAACTATCTCAGGGATTACTATATTAAGTTTGGGATCGCTCCACCCATTCGTATGGTTGTCAAGCAGACGGGGTTTGATCTCAAGTATATTTACAAATTGTTCCCAGGTGGTCCGGCGAAGGGGGCGTGTAAAGTTGCGGGCTTACCCAAGCCGACCGGCTGCGTGTAAATTTTGGGTTTTTGGAGAATTTTTTAACTCTTGGTCTGTCCAATCAACTTAACTTCAAGAGTTTTGGATAAGAAGTGAAGAAGATCGTCGTCGAGGACCCTTTAAGGTTTTTTTTGTGCGTTAGGAAGGGTTGAGGTATCAGAATGAGGATCCTTTTGGTGGTGGCCACCTATGTGGGGTACGTCTTTATCATAACGATGTATACCATAAAAATTGTAAAGTATCTTAAGCTTCCTCTGCACCTCAGATCTGAAATCTACCCCGTTAGGTCGGACCAACATGAACGAGAGGAAAGGTCCTATCTTGAAAATTTGGAGTGGTGGACGAAACCTCGGGAAGAGGATTTCATTGGAAAGACCCTTTATTTAATTAAAGAATACTTTCTCCTAAGTGACTACTTTCGCTGGGACAAAGGCTACTGGCTCTTCCTATATCCATGGCATATTGGATTTATACTTATCATCACCTTCCACATCCTTTCCTTCCTTGGTGGCTTCGCTGAATTGCTGAGTTTTCCAGTTGTAGCAAATTCACCAAGTATGATCGGATCTGCTATTTATTACCTCAGCCTTGGCATCGGAGTAACCAGTTTTGTAGCCGGTCTTTTTGGGAGTATCGGTATCATGATCAAGCGCTTGGCAGATGAAAAGTTAAGAGATTATGCCACCCCATTAAACTACTTCACCTATTTTTTCCTGTTGGCCGTCTTTCTTACTGGGTTATACTCATGGTACTTCGCTGACCCCAGCTTTCATGAATACAGGGCATTCTGGAAAGGTCTCATAACCTTTAAGCCGATTAACGTGCAAATGGCAGCTTCGGTTCATATTTTGCTCTTTGCTCTCTTACTCATTTATCTCCCGTTTACACGATCTCTCCATTACATCACCAGGTTTTTCGGTTTCTTTCTTATACGTTGGGATGACAAACCAAATCTTCGAGGAAGCAAGTTGGAAAAGGAGATCGAGGGGCTCCTCGAACGGAAGGTAACGTGGCGAGCTCCCCATGTTCGACAGGGCAAATCCTGGAGACAGAATGCGGTGGAAACGTCCCATCAAGACCAGAAGGGGATAAGGTTATGAAGAAGCCCCTAAAAATAGAGGATATGAGTAAGCAAACGGAGCAATTGGTGGAGATCGAAGCGGAAGACTTGATGCCACTCCCTCCCTTTGATGGCCAGCCCATCAAAAAGATCCAACTTAAAAAAACCACGGAGGAGCAGAGGAAACAATACGACTGTTCTCTTGATGGTTTTTCAGCTCTGGCTATTCCTCATCCCAAGACAATCCAAGATGAGGAAGAGTTTTTAAAGAGGTTCCTATCCGGTCTCGAAAAACTCTTTTCCAAGGAAGACAATTGGACTTTCCTTCAGCCCCTCGTCCATTCGCTGGATTACTGTGTTAAGTGTCAGCTTTGTAGCGATAGTTGTCCAGCCTACATCGCAAGTGGGAAACAGGAGATCTATCGGCCTACCTTTCGACCGGAGTTACTAAGGAGGCTCATCAATAAGTATTTAAAGAAACAAAACCCACTCATTGCGAAATTAACACGAAGCGAGACAGAGCTGAATTTCAGACTGGTGGCAAGGCTTGCCGAACTTGCATACCGGTGCACTCTTTGCCGCAGATGCGCACAAGTTTGCCCGATCGGTGTAGACAACGCTTTGATCAGCCGAGAGATCCGGAAACTCCTCAGTCAAGAATTAGGTATCGCACCAAGAGAAATCCATGAACTGGGGACGGTTCAACAACTGAGAGTGGGTTCAAGTACCGGTATGACTCCAAGCGCCCTTGAAAATCTAATCAGTTTCTTTGAAGAGGAAATAGAAGAGCGGATGGGGAAAAAGATAAAGATACCTGTAGATAAAGAAGGGGCTGATATGCTTCTTCTTCATAATGCAGGGGAATTCCTCTCATGGCCTGAGAACATTGAAGCATTTGCCATTCTTTTAGATGCTGCAAGAATTGACTGGACGCTCTCCAGTGAACTCGTCGGGTACGACGCTGTGAACTATGGTGTTTGGTACGACGATATCCAACTGGCTAAAATTGCGGTCAAGCACGCTCAGGTTGCAAAGGATCTTAAGGTAAAGAAGATTAATGTCGGAGAATGTGGGCATGCCCACAAGGCATTTATCGTCGTTGCGGACCGGGTGTTAACCGGAGACCTGAATATTCCGAGAGAGAGTGCTCTGCCTCTCCTTGAAGATTTGGTTTGTCGCGATAAAATTAGGATTGATCCAGGTAAAAACAGTTTCCCTGTAACCCTTCATGATCCGTGCAATATCGTGAGGCTTATGGGGATCGTGGAGCCCCAGCGAAGGATTCTACGGAAGATATGTCCTCAGTTTAGAGAGATGGAACCCCATGGTGTAGATAATTACTGCTGTGGGGGAGGGAGTGGGTTTGCGATTATGTCCTCTATGAATTTCCAAGATTGGCGGGTCCAGGTTTCTG
>Ga0315279_10005064_pt1 | contig 17304 bp, 18 predicted proteins | sample YL17G06_20_MG_FD_203694 | JGI IMG/M metagenome (GOLD analysis project Ga0315279, IMG submission 203694) | Sediment microbial communities from Yellowstone Lake, YNP, Wyoming, USA - YL17G06_20 | ecosystem: Environmental > Aquatic > Freshwater > Lake > Sediment | place: USA: Wyoming | collected... | reverse complement strand
AATTTGACTTGGACTATAGATCGGCACAGACTGAATCAGAAAATGGGCGTGATCCTTATCCACCCCTATTTCGATGAAAACAATCTCATATCGCTTCGAAATCTCAAGGCAGACAGCTCTCAGTTCCTCATCTACCTGTTCTGTGAATACTGCCCGTCGATACTTCGCAGGACACACCAAGTGATACAACAACACTGAAACATTATGACTCTTATCAATGTATTTGCTCATCCATCCATAATATCACATCCCAAAAGCCGAAGCAAGCTTCGGGGTATTGAACCCGAAAAGGAATAAAACATCGCCTGCTCATAGGTGCCGCCGAACGGTCGCTTGCCGGTAAGCATTTCGTGCAAGACGACACCGAACGACCAGGCGTCAGAACGCTGATCGACTTCGTTACCTTGAATTTGTTCCGGCGACATATACGCGACTGTTCCAACGGCCGATCCTGTTCTCGTCACCCTAGTCTGTCCAGCAAGCTTTGCTACACCAAAGTCCATGATCTTCACCACTCCGCGTGTGGTGATCATAATGTTTGCTGGCTTGATATCTCGGTGAATGATCCCGTGTGCGTGAGCCTCAGAAAGCGCCTCGGAGAGTTGGAGAGCGATACGCGTTGCCTCCTCGAGGGAGAGACGCCCACGTTCAATTCTTCTCTTCAGAGTCTCCCCCTCATAGCAATTCATCACGATGAAGAGCTGTTTGTCCGCTGTTTCGTCAATATCGTGGATGGTGCAGATGTTGGGGTGCTGAAGGGCTGAGGCGGCTTTTGCTTCGTGGATGAATCGCTCGCGGGCTTCAGGCTCTCGGGTAAGGTCAGGGGGAAGAAACTTGAGCGCGACGGGGCGGTCGAGGCGCGTGTCGTGGGCTTTATACACAACACCCATTCCGCCTTCACCCAACTTCTCGAGAATGCGGAAGTGTGAAATACTTCCCCCGATCATAAGGACCTCCTATGGTGGGAATCGGGACTTACGGTAACGGCGGGAAACTCTACCTCACAAAGCTACTCCAGTTTCGCCAAATGATACAATATTTCAACCCTAAATCGATGATGGGGGCGTGTCTTCCAGGTGTTAACCCAATCGGATTATTTGCTGTTGCTTGATTCGAGGTTTGTATTTTCTAGGTAACGGTTTTTTTATTAAGAAAACCGAATAAAGAAAAAGGGCCGCCTTCTCATCAGGAGATAGAAGAACCGGCCCAAATTCTTAATGGTAGGGGGCCGCCAAGGTTGTAAGTTATGCTTGAGAAGCTATGGGGAGCCCAAAGGATTTAGGAAAGATCCTCCCCTGAATTATATCTTCTCAATAGTGATTTTTACTTTGTCGCCTTTTTTCAGGTCTTCGGAGGGCTTGAACGTAACTTCTTTTGTCTTGTCCGAAAAACTAGCTTGCAGACGAACCTTCATGTCCTCTGTCTTCTTGACATCAGCGGTCATTTCAGATGTAACTTCACAAATTTTTACTGCCATATTTAGATACCTCCTTCTTGTTAGTTAGTCAATAAAGAACAACCCCCCACGTAACTTATTATAATCCTTTCCTAACACTAATATAACAATCCCCAGGAGCTTTGTCAAGTTCTCTGTAGGTGAAAGTGAGGTTGCTTACTATCGGGCTTTGAGCTCATCATTTATCATGAAAGTACGCATCAACCGGTTCATCCCCGCACGCACGGGAAACACTTAGGCACAACGCAGTGGTTTTTGGTCCTACAAAAGATTTCCATCGCTTAAACTTCGCTTACCAACCTGCACCAAAAACCATTGAGCGACCTCTATAATCCTTTTCAACAAAGGGAGCGTCGTAGCGCCTTTTGTGATGTGCCGCTCAGCGATAAAGAAAATCAAATATGGATGATAATTTCTTCCCACAAATGTGACAGCGCTTCAGATCAGGATATGTTCTCATAAAACAATGGGGACATTTGACGCTCGCGACGCGAACAGGCTTCAATGGCTTCATCGGTCTTAGTGCCACTTGTCTCGATTGTCGTTTTCTTTCCTCTACCTCATGTGCGAAGAGGTAGCCTATGTACTGAGTATAGTTATCGGTGAGAGTTCTTTTGCTAGTCACTTGAAAGCGGGCCGACCTGGCCTGCTAAGTCGGGATCTTTCTTTAGAACGCCACCAGACAACTGCGACACTTCGGCAAAAAAGGCCTCAACTTGTTGTAGCGGTGGGGTAAGAAAGAAACATCCGCATTTGCCTCACGCAGCTTATGACAAAGCACTGTAAAAGGGAAGTGACCGCTCATTGCTCGGCCAACTCTCTTCGGTATCATTAGTACCGGGCTTGCTTCTCCACGAGGGCGCCTTCCATGCCCCTCTGTCGCCAGCAGGACAGCAAGAACACTGGAAAGGCGCCGCCGTTCTTCGTCAACGAACCGTGCTGATGCTTTCATGGGTGTGAGTGAAAGCTGTCATAGTATCTTCCGCCACTCACCACAGATCTGAACCGAACCCTACAGCTTGGTGAAGCAGCTACTTGCTTTTTGCTAACATTCTGAATAGATTGTTGATGGAACAGAGTTTTGTAAGTCAGCCGCAGAAAAAGCGCTTTCTAGCGGAGTCGCAGCATCCTTCCACACATACAGACTTGACCGCCACAAAGCTCCATCGCTCCGCGTAATCCCCAGCGCCAGACGATCGAATACCGACAAGGCGCCGTTGATCCACACAACCGAAAGGAGGTGTATGATTGACCTCCTGCCATCCAAAGCTTTCTCTGGCTCGATTATCACGCTATACCTAGTTGGCAACTAGCCAGAAGGGCTCTTTTGCATTTCCGATGTTCAACAAGCGCGTTGTTGAACCCTCGAGTACTAGACTCTACCTGCGCGGTTGACACAGGCTGAGCCTCGATTGTTCATCCGGACATTCTACGTTTTGCTAGGAGGTAGTTATGAGGCACGTCATTCTTGTTCTGCTTTCGATTGTCCTTATTGCAGGCTGCAAAGCACAGAAGCTGACCAACGAGCAGATCGCCACGGAGAAGAAAGCCATAGAGGGCCTGATTACCAAGTTTCACAGTGCATATGAGGCAAAAGACGTTACAGGCATTACAGATCTCTTCTCCAAGGGCGAGTTGATGTTCTTCGGAACAGATTCGGCAGAAGTGTTAAAGAATGCATCAGACGTTCAGAAAGAGTTCAAGGCTGATTCTGAGCTAGTCGGGTCGGCGAAGCTCGGCACCGTTCAGAATCTGTCAATTCAAGTGGCGAGCATGGGGGATTTGGCTTCTGCAGTTTATGAGGTACCTGGAGATCTTGTTATGGCTGATAAAAGCTCGCACGCGCTGATCCGCTTTGCGATGACTTTCAAGAAGGAAAATAATGTGTGGAAGATCGTTCAGGGCGAAGTGGCCGTTGCGACCACGGGCCAGTCATCTGCTGAGCTAGTGGAAAAGATGAAGGCTGCAAAAAAGAAGTGAGAGCTCATAGGTGAGTTGATGTTGAGAGTAACGAAACTTAAGGTCAGCTTGGGTCGGGTCTTATGATCCCGGCATAACTAAAAACTAGTTTTCAGGAGGGTTATAGCTATGAAAACGTTGATGGATATCACGACCTGGGTTCTGTTCATCGGTGGTTTGCTTGGTCTGGCTCTTGCGATAGTGAAGCTGTTCGCGGGTGGTGGCCCGGCTGAATATGTTGGTTCAGGAATCGGTGGAGGTTTTTGGCTTGTTTCCTCAGCAGTAACTGCCTTCCTTCGCAACAAAATGTCATAGCAAAATGTAGTCCACCGCCCTTTTTCTACAAGTGAACGCCGTTTCAAAAGCGGCGGTCACTTCAAACAACAAATCCTGCCGAGTCTCTGTAGTGTATGCATCGGGGATCCGACTTGAACCTACAACGCTACTATTGCAACACTTTAGACTATTACCAAAAACTGGACAATCAATCCGTTCAATTGAAGGAGGGTTACCGCACTATTTACATCTTAATGAACCTTTCCTTTGCGGGATTCCGACGAATCCATTTTAGCCGGAGTATTTGAAGGTGATTTATGGGAGAAAGCAAAGCGAACGAGGTAGACTGGTTCTTCGTGAAATTCAAACTGGAGGCTGGCTATACACTCGAGATACTTGCGCAAACCAAAGAAGAGGCGATTCGGGAAGCATACCAAAAAAGCATTCCAGTTCGCTCACTCTATGATATTGAAAAGAAAGTCGTCAGGGTGATGAGGATGAGGCAAACAGGGAACACTGTGCAATTTGAAGTCCTTCAGTCGGATCCGAGGTGATCTCGTTCACAGTTGCGAGAAGCCAACAATGAGTCAATCACGGACATGGTTTTGCTCAACTGAGCTGCGCGTGGAGCTTGTCGTCATGATGCGTCGTTCCAGCGCGCTGTCGAAGGCACGCTTGAAAGACATTTTTCCCCTCTGTCCCCCGAGTCGGCCATTCCAAACGAGCCGCCGCGAATATGCACTCTTGGTTTAGGTTTCCGCAGTTCCTACGCGATCAGGGTTGCGTTGCCTTTCTGTCGCGTCAGCCTCAAAGCCGCCAAACCCACGAAAATCCGCCAAAACCCTCAGACATGGGGCAATCATATCAAAAAGCGGCGGCTTGAGCTGGGTCGCTACCAAGCCCAGGTTGCCCTGATTCTTGGGGTCACTGAATCGACCGTTACAAATTGGGAGAAGCATCGGACAAACCCAACTCTGCATCTATTACCTAAGATCATCGAATTCTTGGGCTATGATCCCATGCCCACCGAAACGAAGACATTAAGCGATATGCTGCTCCGATATCGGAAAAGTCGTGGCGTGACTCAGAAAGAACTGGCAATGAAGATAGGGATTGATCCTGATAGTTATCTGACGTGGGGATACATTGGCAAACCGCTCGACGATCCAAAGTGCCAATGACATTTTCTTGCAATCACGATCCCGGCTCCCTACGTTACAGCATTCACGGGAGGCCGCATGGGACCACTAAACTACTACTCAGTCGAGGTCAAGCTTGGGGGTGCGGCACAGGATGCTGATCGCTGCTAGGTCAGAACAAGAGGCAGTCAATGTGGCGTTCTCGGAGGACATCCCGGTCGAGAATCTGAATGATCTCCAGCGCGATGTCGATGTTCTTTTGTTACACAACCGTGTTCAACGCGATTGAGTTGTTTGAGTTGTGTGATACGCCGAAGCAGATGCACGCGGTTGAAGGTGCATTGGGGGCTCTCAAGATTCTCGGCCTGAACGGAAAGAACGGCCGGACTCTGGGAGCAATTGTTCGCAGGGCTCGAACGAACGGACTTCGGGATTGCGACGCGCTCTTAGCCGGCCTGTGCATGGAGAGCCGGTTGCCGCTGTTGACGGGACATCCGAGGAGCTATCGTGGTATCAAGTTGCTCAAGATGGTTCCGGTGAGGGACGTCTCTCGATCGCCCCTCTCAAAGGCGATTCTGCGGCAGATGGGGTGAAGGAACGACGCCTAGGGGCGTTGCGCTAAGGAGTTTGCACGCATCAGAAATAGTGACGATCGAACCTTTTTGTGCCTCTGCGGTGTTTAGAGGATAGGGGGCAGTAAGGGTCGAGTGACCAAGAGGTTCTCATTGATAAAAAGGTACAAGCGTACATGGTGAAGATCAGTAAACAATATACGAATCGGGAAAGCCAGTCTCTCGACAAATACCTTCAGGAGATCGGCAAAGTCGACCTGCTAACTCCGCAGGAAGAAATCGACCTTGCGCGGCGAATCAACAAGGGGGATCAGAAAGCGCTCGAGAAGCTGACCAAGGCCAATCTCCGTTTTGTCGTCAGCGTCGCGAAACAGTATCAGAACCAGGGCTTGTCCCTGGGGGACTTGATCAACGAAGGAAACCTCGGACTCATCAAGGCTGCCAAGAGATTCGACGAGACCCGTGGATTCAAGTTCATCTCGTATGCTGTCTGGTGGATTAGACAGTCGATTCTGCAGGCCCTCGCCGAGCAATCCCGCATCGTTCGGTTGCCTCTCAATCGCGTCGGCGCGTTGAACAAGATCAGCAAAGCCTTCAGCACACTCGAGCAGGAGTTCGAACGGGAGCCAAGCGCCAGCGAACTCGCGGAAGAGCTCGATATGTCGCTCTTTGAGGTATCGGACACGCTCAAGATTTCCGGGCGACATCTGTCGATGGATGCTCCGTTTGCGCAGGGTGAGGACAACCGCCTGCTGGATGTGATTCAGGATCAACGTCAGCCCTCTCCTGATCATCAGTTGATGGAAGAATCGTTGAAAGTGGAGGTTCGGCGTGCGCTGAACACGGTGAGCGAACGAGAGGCGCAAGTAATCCGACTGTACTTCGGACTCGATCAGGAGCACTCACTCACGCTGGAAGAGATCGGTGAGAAGTTCAATGTTACGCGGGAGCGCATCAGGCAGATCAAAGAGAAGGCGATCCGTCGTTTGCGACATGCATCCCGGAGCAAAGCCCTGAGGGCGTACCTAGGATAATGAGCCGAAAGAGACAAGCATCTTGTGAAAAGCCTCGGCGTCAGCCGGGGCTTTGTTCTTGAGGGTGGATTCTAGGCAAAAGATAGGATATAATTGAAGAGTTTGGGTCTAAAATGAAAAATCCCCACCGACCTGCCCCGAGTCTTCTTCGGGGTCTTCATCGATGAGGATTCTTCTTTAGAGCAAGCGGGGGCCGGCTACTTACGGCAGTTGCAACCTTGTATCGCACCTTCGAAATGGCATTCGAATAGCGGGCCCACTAACCAAACATCCCTGTATCGGTGGTAGTCCTGTAAAATCTGAGCCCAGTACCGGCAGATTTGCTCTGTACTCCCGGATTGAAAGAGCTCAGATTACTGTCGGAACCCGTAATCTCCAAGGGGGCGCTGGCCCGAATGGCCTATCATCCCATTGCGCGCCAACCTTCGCCCTTGCTGCGAATGGGAAAGCTCACTTCTTAGGACTTTTGCGTATTGCATTTGAATCGAATCTTCTGTAAGTACATCACACCAACAGAATAAACGATTCAGGCACACAAATGAACAATATTCTGAGATATCTCAAGCGAAAGGGCGGCTTTGCCCGAATGAATGAGCTAAGAGCCGCGTCTTTCCAGACGAGGGACATCGCCAAGCTGGTCCAGGAAGGAAAGATCGAAAAAGTGAAGTCTGGTCTTTACAGACTGCCACAGATTGACGTGTCCACCAACATTAATGCCAGTCTCGTGGAAGTCTCCCACGCAGTCCCCAAGGGGGTAATCGCGCTTGCGTCGGCCCTGGCCCATTATGGCCTCACCACATTTGTGCCATCGGAGATCTATGTCGCTATTCCGCTTTGGGACAAGCCTCCCAAAATCGAATTCCCGCCTATCCGTTTCTTCTACTACCCGAGACAATTCTACGGTGTGGGCATCGAAGAAATCAAAACCTCTGCTGGTACAGTTCGCATGTATAACAAGGAAAAGACGATCTGCGACATGTTCCGATACCGGAACAAGATCGGTGAAAACCTTGCACTCGAAGCGCTAAGAAATTACCTCCGACGCAAAGACTCGAACATAAAGAAGCTTAATGAATTCGCCATCGTTTGCCGGGTCAAGACGGTCATGCTCCCATACATCAAAGCGATGGTCTCATGAGTCCGAAGAAGGAAATGGACAAGCATCCCACAAATGTTGGTGCATCGGTTCGAGCGCGGCTATTGAACATCGCCAGGAAGAGCGGCCAGGATTACAATCGTGTTCTTATTCGATATGCTTAAGAACGACTGCTCTACAGGTTTTCCGTCTCTCATTATCGTAGCAACTTCATCCTCAAAGGAGCTCTGCTCTTCCTCACCTACAATATGCCCGACCACCGCCCAACGAAGGATATCGACTTTCTTTGTCTTGGTGTCAAGAACGATATTGACGGTATTAAGTCGGTGATGGAAGCAGTTGCAGCCATCACCGTAGAAGATGGCGTCACTTTCGATTCCACAACGATTGCAGTAGAGCCAATCGTGGAACAGGCTGAGTACGGCGGCCTTCGTGCGTCCATCCAGTGTTCGATAGGCACAGCAAAAAATGTCCTTCAGATTGACGTGGGGTCTGGCGACAAAATTGCTGCGGGCCCACTCGACATTGAGTTTCCGGTGATGTTGGATTTCCCCGCGCCACACATCAAGGTGTATTCACTGGAATCCGCAATAGCTGAGAAGTTTGAGGCAATTGTCCGACTCAATGTTGTCACGAGTCGAATGAAGGATTTCTACGACTTGGCCCATCTGGCACAGCATCAAGCCTTTAGTGCGGACGTTCTCGCTGAGGCCATAGAACTTACATTCAATACCAGAGGTACCCCTTTAGCAGACCGCGAAATGATCTTCAGCGACGCATTTAAGAGCCACAGTAACAAGGAAACACAATGGACTGCATTTCACGCAACAAACAAGTTGACCCCAGTTGGTTCATTTAGAGATGCAATTGGACTGATCGAACGATTCCTTGAACCCATCCTTGTCGATCCGAAGCCCTATTCGCGCTGGCAGCCAGATCAATTTCGATGGCAAATGCGTGAAAGAAAAAGCAAGTAGAATACTTGTGCCTTCGAGCCACAAAACCACAAGCAGAACTGACTGTTCACAATGGTCATCTGGTCGATTCGTGACTTGAGCAACAAGCCGCAGCGAACTCGTCACTTGAGGTTATGTCTCCTGTAGACGCACATAAGGTCGAACTCTTCTTGTCGCTCTTTCGCGGCAGATCGGATGTATATGCACGCCGGTGGGAAAAAGAGGGACGATCTGGCTACAGTCCTGCTTATGAATTCAGTTGGGATGAGTTCATGGCTCATAAGCGGCGGGGTGGTTCGCTCAAAGACTTTGAAAACAAGAAACTGTTGCCTCTGACAGACGAGGTGATCAAGAAACATCTTCTTGGTTTGCAGGTTGTCGGCATATATCCCATTCTTCCCGACAACACCTCCCACTTCCTTGCTGCTGATTTCGATGGGGAAAACTGGCAATCTGAAGCGATTGCCTTCATTGAGGCGTGCACCGAGGTGGGACTTGCTGCATACCTTGAGCGTTCTCGTTCAGGAAGTGGAGCACATGTATGGATTTTCTTTTCTGAACCATATCCCTGCTATAAGAGCCGACAGATTGGCCTCGAGTTGGTACGCCGAACATTCAACATCTCAGAATTTGAAAAAGAGGTCAGTTTTGATCGGCTTTTCCCCAATCAAGATACACTGTCGAAAGGCGGGCTCGGCAATCTGATCACGTTGCCCTTACAAGGCAGGTCAATATCGCAGGGCAACACAGTGTTCCTTGATCTGGAAACAGGAGCTCCGTTCGCGGATCAATGGATGTTCTTAAAGGAAGCAAAGCAACACACTGCGCAAGAGATTGACGCGGTCCATCAAAGGCTTATCGTTCAGAAGGCGGGTTCGACCGTGCCAACAGCTTTATCTGGGATTGGTCTTACCATCTCCGTTGCCAATCAGATTGTTCTTGCTCGTTCAGAGCTCATGCCAGAATTAGTAACCTTTTTGAAGGAGGAATTGAACTTTCTCAACACCGAATACCTGACGAAGCGCCGGCTTGGTAAATCAACGTACAAGGTACAAAAATACTTCAAGTTGATTGAAGAGTCGGGCGACGCTGTGTCAATACCTCGAGGCTTCCTCAACAGGCTCGTTGCGTTCCTGAACGACCACGACATTGGTCATTCGGTGCGCTATGACTACCCTTCACTCGATGAGGCACCATTCAAGAGTTGCATCGAGTTAACCCTATTTCAAACCGAGGTGTTAAATTCTGCATTAGAACATGACCAAGGTGTGATTGTAGCACCGTCAGGAAGCGGCAAGACAATCATTGGGCTTGAACTCATCGCGAGAAGGAAACTACCAGCGTTGATCCTGGTTCATCGTAAACAGATCTTCGATCAGTGGGTGGAGCGCATTCAGGAATTCCTCGGAATACCGAAAGCGCATATCGGGCAGTATTCAGGAATCAAGAAGAAGATTGGCAATCAGATTACTGTCGGCCTGCTCCAAAGCCTGGCTCGCAAGAAGGACTTATCCGAATTCAAGAGTAAGTTTGGAACAACCCTGGTTGATGAATGTCACCACATACCCGCATCGACTTTCCGAGACGTCGTCACACAACTAAATTCTCACTATCTCTATGGGCTGACGGCCACTCCTAAGCGCAAACACAATGATGAGAAGTTGATCTATGTCTACATCGGAGACATTGTTGCTCGAATGGAGACGACGGACTTCAAACCAGTGTCACCTCCACCGAGTCAGTGCTTCGAAGTTGTCGTGAGGGGGACGGACCTTGCCATTCCTTTCAAATTTACAACCGACCTCTTCCAGCTCCTGGCAAAGGTGGTCTGTTTTGACACAGCTCGGAATAAGTTGATAGTGGACGATATAATGAAAGAGACCTCTGGTGGCAAAAAAGTGCTTCTGCTGAGCGAACGCAAAGAACATCTCGAAATTCTCAATCTCTATCTCAAAGGCAAATGCGAGACCATCATCATTTCTGGTGATGATTCACCGAGTGCAAGGAAATCAAAAGTCAAGCAGATCGAGGATGGTCATTATCAGGTAGTTCTTTCCACGGGCCAATTCTTTGGTGAAGGAGTAGATATTCGCGGGATCACTTGCTTGATCCTCGCGTTTCCATTTTCATTTGAAGGCAAGCTTGTCCAATACATCGGCCGCCTGCGTGACATCGGCGACCAGAGGCTCATCATTGACTATCGGGACAGGAACATTCCCTTCCTTGAAAGGCAATTCAAACAACGAGAACGGTATTACAAGAAGTTGGCTGCCAAGATAAGTACAAAGGATCCTGCTGAGATGGGTTTTTGATCTTGGGACATGGTCGAGACCAGCTCAAGCCGTCCAAGCTCGAACAGCTACGACGCCGCTGCTAGCCACGAAAAGCAATTGCAGGTTCAAGTCGGGGTCATAAAAAAAAACAGGCCGAATCTTTTCGGATTCGGCCTTTTCAGCGGGGGCCGGCTACTTACGGCAGTTGCAACCTTGCATAGGGTGTTCGAATTGCCATTTTAGCTGACACAGCGAGAGCCCAATATGCACTTTGCAGTGGATTTGAGCATCCTGGCAAAATTTGCCGTCTCATCTGATAAAATATTGCAGAATTCAGCGGAGAAGGATCATCTTCTTCGTCTCGACAAATTCTCCTGCCTGCAAGCGATAGAAGTAGATGCCGCTCGGAAGCTGCGGAGCCCACTCAACGACGTATGAACCCGGCCCCTTTGAGCCCTCCACAAGAGTCGCGACCACCTCCCCCAGTGTGTTGAGGACCTTGAGTGAGATGCTCGACACCTTTGGCAGTTGGTACTGAATCTTCGTAGTCGGATTGAATGGATTAGGATAGTTCTGACTCAGTGAAAACACCTCGGGCAATCCATTGAGCTCGCCCTCTGCGGAAGTTAAAATGAACGTTGCGTCGCCTCCCATCGCCGTCCCATAGGCGTTCGTTGCGACAAGACGATAGTGATATTCTGTGTAAGTTGTCAGGCCGCTCAGGGAGACTATCACGTTTATTGCAGAGGTCCCTGAACCAGCATTGAGAATGCTTGTACGTAAGCCATAACTTGAAGTTGTTCCGTACTCGAAGTAGTAGTTTGTGCTTGAACCATTCGGATTGACGGTTCCATTCAATTGAGCAGAAGTCGCCGTGCGGTTTGTTGGATTGAGTGTTACCGCGGTCGGCGGCAGCCCTGTTGTGAACGTCACATCATTGCCCGGAGTCGAGCCGAAACTACTAATCGCCATCAGCCGGCAATGGTAGAGAGTCCCAGCGGTCAACCCAGTTAGTGTTGCACTGACATTCGTCACGTTTGATCCAGATCCTGCATTTGCATTGCTCGTCTGAGATCCATAGCTCGTCGTTGTCCCATACTGAAAGTAATATGTCGTAGTTGATCCATTCGGGTTCACAGTCCCGTTCAGCTGTGCACTTGTCGCCGTTACGTTCGATGCCGCTCCAGTCGTCACGGTAGGAGGCATCCCCCCGTAAGTTATCGTATTTCAGCTTGGAAAACCCGCCGGGATTACTCACCGTGTAACTCCCACTCCCGCTCATCGCTTGGTCAATCAATGTCCCCACGATCACATCCTGCAGCCTCCCTGTTACCCCATTCGGTAGGTTCCAGCTGATCACGATACTCGCCCCTATCCCCACCTGATACTTGATCTCGTAGATCCTTACTCCTGATGTTGCGGCACTCCCCTGTCGATAGTCCTTCAGTATCCCTTGCCCTAGACTCAGACCAATGTCATCTCCAATAAACCTCGCATCAAACACCCCCGAAGGTGGCATCGGCGGCAGCTCCGACTCTCCTAATGCCCCATCGATCCCATCCGTCGCTGATGGGTCTAATCCAAACCGCAACTGCTGGCTCCCTCCTGAACCGTCACTCACTGTCAGAGAGAGATCGACTCCACCTCCCGACGAACTTGTCGTCGTAAACGTCATGTCGTTCCCGCGGCTTGTCCCAACGCTGCTCGTCGCTACCAACCGATAGTGATACGTCGTCCCTGGTGCCAACCCACTCAGTGTCGCATTCACATTCGCCGCACTCGTCCCCGATCCAGCACTAGCACTGTTCGTTTGCGATCCGTAGCTCACCGTCGTCCCATACTCAAAGTAATACGTCGTGCTCGCTCCATTCGGGTTTACTGTCCCATTCAACTGCGCGCCGGTCGTCGTTACATTTGACGCTGCACTCGTCGTCACCGCCGGCACCACCGCCTGAGGACTATAAGTGACTGTCATCTTGAGCTTCGTGAAGCCGCTTGGATTGGCCACTGTATAGCTTCCACTCCCGCTCATCGCTTGGTCAATCAATGTCCCCAAGATCACATCCTGCAGCCTTCCCGTCACTCCACTCGGTAAGTTCCAACTCAGCACAATGCTTGTCCCTGTTCCCACTTGGTATCGTATCTCATAGATCCTCGCTCCACTCGTCGTCGCACTCCCCTGTCGGTAGTCTTTCAGTATCCCCTGTCCAAGGCTCAGACCGATGTCATCTCCAGCAAACCTCGCATCGTGTTACGTTTCAGAGCCTACCGGACAGAAAGGGGTAAAAAGCTAAGAGGTGTTTTGAGTACATTTGCATCATCTTTGCTGTTAGAGGAGAATGACCAATGGCTCAGAACACAGATGCAGAGAGTATAGTCCGGGACATCAAGCGACGGACACGGAAGAAGTATTCAAGTGAAGAGAAGATCCGGATCGTGCTGGAGGGATTGCGGGGGGAGGCCACGGTAGCGGAGTTGTGCAGAAGAGAAGGACTGAATACCAATATTTACTACAAGTGGAGCAAGGAGTTCTTAGAAGCAGGCAAGAAGCGGCTTCAAGGGGATACGGTTCGTGAGGCAACGAGTACGGAAGTCGTCGATCTGAAGAAGGAGAACGATCAACTCAAGCAGCTTGTAGCTGAGTTGTCGCTGAAGAATCGGGTGCTCAAAAAAAGCTTGAATGGTTTGGGATCCGACTCCGAGGAGCAATGAGATATAGCCAGGCGGAGAAGATGGAGATCATTCGGACGGTGGAAGGATCAGACCTGCCGGTCAAGCGAACGCTGGAAGAGCTCCAGGTGAACCGAAGCAGCTTCTATGCTTGGTATCGTCGGTATCGGGAGGCTGGGTATGATGGCCTTGCAGTCAAGCCGCCTCACCCGAGACGGTTCTGGAATCGAATACCTGAGCCGGAAAAGGAACAGGTCGTTGCGATAGCATTGGAACACCCGGAACAGTCCCCGAGGCAGTTGGCATGTTTTGTCACTGATACACAGGGGTATTTTATCTCAGAGTCGAGTGTTTACCGTATCTTGAAGAGCTACGATCTGGTGCCTAGTCCGCAGTACATCGTGATGGCCGCAGCAGATCGGTTCCACCAACCGACGACGAGGGTGCACGAGTTGTGGCAGACAGATTTTACCTACTTCAGGATCGTTGGTTGGGGTTGGTATTATCTGGGGAGCATCCTGGATGACTTCTCCCGTTACATCATCGCCTGGAAGCTGTTCACGACGATGGCAACCACAGATGTGAAGGAGCTACTCGATCTGGCTGTTGAGAAGACTGGCATTCAGGAAATCGCTGTCAGGCATCGTCCCCGGCTGCTCTCCGACAATGGACCAGCGTATGTCTCGGAAGAGCTCAAGAACTACCTTGCCACACAGGGGATGACCCAGACACACGGTGCACCGTATCATCCGATGACGCAGGGAAAGATCGAGCGGTATCACCGGTCGATGAAGAACGAGATCAATCTGCAGAAGTATTATCTCCCGTGGGAACTGGAGCAGGAGATCGAACGGTTCGTGAACTACTACAACAACGAACGGTATCACGAATCCTTGAACAATGTGACGCTGGCGGACGTGTACTACGGCAGGCATCAAGAAATCATCTCACGGAGGGAACGGCTCAAACGTAGGACGCTGAAGGCGAGGAAACACTACAATCTATCACAATCCATTGCTCAAAGCACCTCTTGAGAAAACTCGAAATCTGTCCATTTGACTTTGACGACATACAACCGCCAAACCGCTGATCCACTTGTAGTTCGTCAATCCAGCATTAACCGGAGTCCAGTTTGTCCCATTATCCGTGGATAAAAAGATCCCTCCATTTGTGCCGTTGACTCCTACAAAGATATTTGAACCGCTCACAGCAAGACATTGAACATAGGTGTTTGTCAAGCCAGAATTGACCCCGCGCCAACTTGCACCACTATTCGTAGAGATGAAAACGCCGTCCATGTATGTCCCAGCAAATAGATTTGAACCACTCACGGCAAGAGCGCGGACGCATAGCGATCATCGGGTTCTTCCTGGTTCGTCTGCCACTGAAAAGGGCTGACCAGGAAGAATAGTTCGGACGGATTCACCTCCGTACAACGTAAAAGCCCCAGAAGGGGCTTTTACGTTCATAACCGCTCTTCTCCCTTGTCTCTTGTTTGCGCGAACCTTTTGCGCCTGGGCTCGTCCGTGTCGGGTTCAAATCGGAGTCGCCATCTCCGAGAAGTCAAGGTCACACCTGGACTTCATTGCCTCTCGTCGATCTCGTACGGCGGACCGACGACCTCGAACCGTCCGCTGACAACTCCCGTGGTCACTGCGTCCGCTCTTCCCTTGAATCCCGGCTGCTTTCCACCCACGCTCACCTCGAAGATTCCCGGCTCAACTACGCGACGGTTCTGAAGATCAATCAGAGAGAGCTGCCGCGGTTCCAGCGAGAACGAGACGCTCTTCTTTTCGCCCGGCTTGAGGTAAATGCGACACAATCCCTGCAGAGAGCGAATTGGAGCCGGCACCGTGACCTGCACGTCCGTGACGTAAAGCTGAACCACCTCTTCTCCTTCCCTCTTCCCCGTATTCTGTACATCAACGGACACCAGAACCTTCTCTCCGGCGTGCACGCTCGAGGGGAGTCGCAAATTCCCGTAAGCAAAAGTTGTGTAGCTCAGGCCAAACCCGAATGGATACAACGGCTCACCCGCGAAGTAGCGATACGTTCTTCCTCTCATGTTGTAGTCGGTAAACGGCGGAATCTGGTCGGCCGACTTGTAGAACGTCACGGGCAATCGTCCGGCCGGATTGTAGTCGCCAAACAGGACATCACCCAGGCCGCTGCCAGCCGCCTGACCCGGGTACCACGCTTCGAGGATCGCCGGAATGTGATCCGCAGCCCAATTCACGGCGAGTGCACTACCGTTAAGCAACACGAGCACTACAGGCTTTCCCACTGCGGCCACAGCTTGGATGAGATCCTCTTGAAGCCGGGGCAGCCCGATATCGACTCGGTCACCGCCCTTGAAGCCCGGAACGTCAACAGGCATCTCCTCCCCTTCGAGACGCGGCGAAAGCCCCATCATCATGATGACCACGTCGGCACCCCTTGCCGCCTCGACAGCTTCCTCTTTGAGGTGCGGGTTTGGCTTTGACCAGATGAGCTGCACACTCGCATCGGCGCGTCGATCCCAGTACTCAAGCTTCATACGCCGGGGAACTCCCCTGTTGAGATTTACATACTTCCATTCCACAAACACATTGTGCCGGTCGGTTGCCTCGTGCAGCAGCGAGTCGTCCAGAAAGAGCCGGGCACCTCCGAAGGCTCTCACACCGAGCGCGTAGCGGCCTGATACGGGTGGGACAAATGTTCCCGTCCAGCGCACGCTGAAGCTGTCAGGCCTCATCCCGGACACCGGAGGATCCTGCCACCAGTTGAAGTCGACCGCTTCATCAATCCGAGTCAGAAAAGGCTCACCCTGAAAGTCGTGATTATTGAAATATTCTGCTTTCAGACCATTCGCCGGCATGCCGTCGCGGTCTGTGGAAAGAACGTTTGATGGAACAACTTCGAGCGATGGCGCGTTCTCCGCCAAATCGCAACCTCTTGCATACAGCACGATTGTCCTCGAAGACACTTTTCGTCTGATGCCTTCCAGCGGCGTGATGGGCTCCGAGGGGATTCCGTTGTAGTTCCCCAACAGCAGATCGACGTCGTCTGCGCTCGGGCCGATGACAGCGATGGTGCGGAGGTCTTTCCGGAGCGGAAGCAAGCCGCCCTCGTTTTTGAGCAGGACAATCGACTTGCGGGCCGCTTCAACGGCAAGCTCCCGATGCTTTTTGGAATCGTTAACACTCAAGGGGATGTTTGCATACGGGACGCGTTCGGGGGGATCGAACATGCCTAGCCGGAAGCGTGCGCGGAAGAGTCGCTTCACTGCGACATCGACGAGTTGCTCGCTGACGAGGCCTTGTCTGACCGCGACTCCCAGACTATCGTATGTCACGCCGCAGTTGAGATCGGTCCCGGCGATGAGCGCCCGCGCCGCTGCCTGTGGCGCTGTTTTGTCGACCTTGTGGGTTGTGTAGAAGTCCATAATCGCCCAGCAGTCCGAGACCACGTAGCCGCTAAAGCCCCACTCGTCTCTGAGAATCCTCTGCAGCAGTTCGCTGCTTCCACAGCACGGGTCGCCGCGGAGGCGGTTGTAGGCGCACATCACCGATTGTGCGTTTGCCTCACGGACGGTCGCGCGGAACGCCGGCAGGTATGTCTCGCGGAGGTCACGCTCGTCCACGATGGCGTCGAAAACATGCCGATCGGGTTCGGGTCCGCTGTGCACGGCAAAATGCTTGGGGGTTGCGACCGTCTTGAGGTAGTGGGGATTATCCCCCTGCATGCCCTTGACGAACTCGACTCCCAGGCGGCCTGTCAGGTATGGGTCTTCACCGAAAGTCTCCATCCCACGGCCCCACCGCGGGTCACGGAAAATATTGATGTTGGGAGACCAGAAGGTCAGCCCTTCGTAGATTCCCCGTCGCCCATTCC
>Ga0315279_10005063_pt1 | contig 17306 bp, 18 predicted proteins | sample YL17G06_20_MG_FD_203694 | JGI IMG/M metagenome (GOLD analysis project Ga0315279, IMG submission 203694) | Sediment microbial communities from Yellowstone Lake, YNP, Wyoming, USA - YL17G06_20 | ecosystem: Environmental > Aquatic > Freshwater > Lake > Sediment | place: USA: Wyoming | collected... | reverse complement strand
TCCCCCGGGAGGTCTGGATCAACAAGCCGAGAACCCAGGAGGATGCAAGCGAGACGCTAGACACTAAATTCTGCCCAGGAGTGTCTCATTCTTGTTGACACGTTCCGCGGACCAAACCAGTCGGCGCCACGACGCGATGGGTTTCGCCAGCCGGAGACCGTTGAATCCAAGGACGGGCCCGGCATACTCTGTGACCCTAGCTCAACACGGACCATCCAGCATTGTGGGTCACGAGGAGCCGGGCCCGAACTACGATTGCTCACACCCCTGAGCCCGGGGAACCGTGAATCAGGGGCCCCCGAAAGATTCTCCGGGCGGTTACTTCGCCGCCATGGCGAAGTGGTCCCGGCGGTTCATTTTCCACGCGTTCTCGTCGTGGCCGAGGACGAAGGGCCGATCCTTGCCGAAGCTGATGGTGCTGATCCGGTCGGCGGCGATACCCTCGGCGACCAGGTAGTTCTTCACCGCATCGGCCCGGCGCTCGCCCAGGGCCAGGTTGTACTCCTCCGTGCCCCGTTCGTCGCAGTTACCCTGGATGGTCACCTTCATCTCCGGGTGGGCCTTCAGCCAGCCGAAGTCCCGCCCCAGGGCCTGTTTCTGGTCGGCCAGGATCGTGGCGTCGTCGAAATTGAAGAAGATATCTTTCAAGGGCGATTCTGAAGCTGTGACAGCCGGGGTCACGGCCGGGGCCGGCTTCACAGAGGACTCCGCAGGCGGAGCCGGCCGGGTCACCGGAACCTCCGCCGTCTTGGGCGCGGGCTTGGCCGCCGATGTGGCGGGCGCCGTGGTGGCCGACGGTCCCACGGCGCCGGGGCCGGCCTGGACCACCTCCGGCCGCTTGGGACACCCCAAGAGAGCCAGGGAACCTACCAGAAGTCCCACGGTGTAGAGACTGCGCATGGTGAATAAGGATCGCATGGCATTCCTCCTCTCTCATTCCTCGTTCTTCCAGACCTCAGAAGTTGCCAACACGACATTTCCTCACGACCAGCCACCCGACGGAGGGCGCTTGTTGCATCCCCCGTCCGGACGACGCGGACAGGTGATTGTACCGAACTACATCATCGGAGCCACCCGCACGACTTCACCCCACCACTTCTCCTGCTGGGCCGCAGCGATGTCCTGCTTGGTCGTCTTCTGTGGCGTGCCACGGAATAGCGAGTATCCCATGTGCTGCCAGGTGGCGAACTGAGCCCCGTTTTTCTGTTCCGCCTGCAGGTCTGCCCGCAGGTTTGCTGCACAGGCCGAGACGGCGAACAGCATCGCCGTCATCGCGATGGCAAGCATTACCCGTTTCCGCATAGCGCTTCCCCCCTTTCACGCTGATCCACCCGATGCGTTAGCCATTGGCCGTCACGGCCACGAACAGGCTGGCATCCTTCCGGTGGATCTGAAACAGTGTTGGCTCGCCGGCTTTCTGCGCGGCGAGTGCCTGCCGGAGCTCCGCCACGGTGCGCGTCGGCTTCCGGTTGACCTGGACGATCACATCGCCGGGCTGGATCCCGGCCTCGGCCGCGGGGCTTCCATCCTTGACCCCGGCCACCACCAAGCCGCTCGTATCGGGCAGCCCCAGTTGCTTGGCAAGTGCTGGCGTGAGCGGTTGAACGGCCAGGCCCAATCGCTCTCGGGCCGGACTGGCAGCCTCAGCCATCTTCTGCGGCTCTGGCATCTGGGCGATCTGGGCCGTGACCGTGAGGGGTTTGCCGTCTCGGAGCACCTTCACCGTCGCGGTTTGTTCGACGGGCGTACCCGCTACGAGGCGCGGCAGCTCCTCGGCCTTGGCAATCGCGTGCCCGTCATACTCCACGATCACGTCTCCCGCCTGCAGCCCGGCTTTCTGCGCGGGCGAGTCCGGCAGGACCTGGGCCACCAGGGCGCCCTCTTCTTTGGGCAACTGCATGGCCTTCGCCAGTTCGGGTGTCACGGGCTGGATGCTGACCCCCAGCCACCCGCGGGTCACGTGACCCTTCGCCTCGAACTGCGGGAGGATCGTTTTGGCCATGTTGATGGGGATGGCAAAACCGATCCCTACCGACTCCCCGCTCTGCGAGAAGATCGCGGTGTCGATCCCCACAACCTGCCCCGTCGCGTTGACCAAGGGGCCGCCGGAATTTCCCGGGTTGATGGAGGCATCCGTCTGGATGAAGTTGTCATAGGGTCCTTCGCCAATGACCCGCCCCTCGGCCGAGACGATGCCGGTGGTCACCGTCCCCTCCAGGCCGAACGGGTTGCCGATGGCCATCACCGGTTCTCCCACCTGCAACTTGTCCGAGTCCCCGAAGGGCAGGACGGGCAGGCCCTTCGCGTCGATCTTAAGCAGGGCGAGGTCGGTCTTCTCGTCCCGGCCGACGATCTTGGCGGGAAACTCGCGCCCGTCGGAGAGCTTTACCGCGATCTCAGTCGCCCCATCCACCACGTGATTGTTGGTCACGACATAGCCGTCCTCCCGGATGATGAAGCCGGACCCCAGGCTGTGGGTACGAAAGGTCCGGGGCATGTCACCGAAGAACTGGTGGAAGAACCCCTGAAATGGATCGTTGGACGACCCTTGGTCGCCCAAGGCCATAGGGTTCTTCACCACCTGGGTGGTGCTGATGTTCACCACGGCGGGCGTGTCCGCCTTGGCCACCGCCACCCAGGGTGTGGAACTTGCCGCCGTGGAACTGCCGGCGAGAGCTGGCGGTTTCTCGGTCCAAAGGGGTGGGACGGCAGCCGACGAGCCGCCCCGGGTCAACAGGAGGATTCCCGCCGTGAGCAGGACGACACCCGTCAAGACAATCCAGGGCTTGAACAAGCGATGCGTTCGCATGGTGACGCCTCCATCATCTGGTTGCGTGGCGCCCGGTCTCCCGCGAGCGGGAAGCGCCGTTCATGTGATCGAGCGAAGAGTTGCAGAGGAAGACCGTGAACCCTCTACAGAACCGGACAGGGTGGCAGTGAGGCACATGCAGTGCGAAGATCTGGCGTTCAACCTGTGCGCACCGGGACACGATGACAGTTCCCCTTTGACATCGCGTCAAGAACATCCCATCTTCTCCGGCGCGCGGGCGCCGCCACTCACACCGACTTGGCTGCTGTGCTCCCGGAGCCGTCATGGATGTCCGGACCCCTGTCGCGCTGGGACGGAGTGCCGTTATGATTGGTCCCGGCGAAGATTTCCACCAGCGTGACGCCGAGAGACAGCGCCACCAGGGCCAGCGCGATCTGGCCGTTGCTCATGACAGATATCCGTGCCCCCTCACGGTGATTGACGCGATATCGGGTGTTGGTCCCGGACCCGTGCGGGCCGGGTCGCTGATGCACGGATCCGGGACCGCAGCCGCCTAGTAGCTCTTGCTCTTGGCGGCCATCTTGGCGGGCTTCAGGATTCGGACAAAGTCCGCCACCAGCTTGTCGTTGGCCTTCTCGTACTTCATCCAGACGCGGTCTCCGACCTTGATGTCGGTCAATGTCTTGCTAGCCTTCCCCTCGCGGATGATCGTCTTGTCGGTGACGTCCACTCCAACGTCGAGCGCCTTCTTGCCTTCCATGGCCTTGACCACCATGGTCTTGGCGCCGGGCTCCACGGCCGTCACCTCGCCGCGAACGACGCGGTGCACCTCGGCCTTGTTCGCTGTCTGGACCGTCGTCGCCTCGGGGCTTGCAGCCGTCTTCGATGCGTCCGTCGCTGCGAGCGCCACACCCGCCCCCAAGGTCAAGGCGCCCGCCGCTACCAGTGCAAGCAACTTCGGTGATCCACGCATTGCCATGCCTCCTTCCATCTGTTGACGTTGCGTCCGGGTGGGACGCCCCCTTGGGGCGCCATCTCACCCATTTCTACCCGACCCCGGCCCAGTCCTCAGGCGCACTGGACCGGAGGTTGCCGAGAGGCCCGATAAGCCTCTTCCACCGATCGCACGAGATCCGCGAAGGGACCTCCCTTCATCAGCACGCTGGACGCACCTACGCGGCGCAGCACGACCTCCAGCGAGGGATCCAGGAGGGTCGTCTGGACCACGACCGCCTGCGCATATCCCCTCCGGTGCATCTCCCGCAGGAGGGCCAGGCCGTCCAGGCGGGGCATCTGGATATCAGTGACGACCACGTCGAACTGCCCGTGCTGAAGATGATGGAGCGCCTGGAGGCCATCCTCGGCCCCCTCGGCCAGATACCCCCGGCTCCTGAGGCCGAGAAGGACCGTCCCCCGCACCTGAGGATCGTCGTCCACAACTAGGACGCGGGCCCGTGCTCTATTCTCCTGGTTCGTTCCAGTAGTCATGACTCCCCTTTGGTACGGCCCATCCGGGAGAGCCGATACGCATGCACCGTGCCGAGCGGCTTGAATGGAGGGGTTGATCAAGATAAGAGGCGGAAAACAGAGGGGTCCGGGCTGCCGGGGAGGGCTGACCGGAGCGTTTCAGAGAGCCTCCGCCATGCCCTCATGGCACAGCCAATCATGGCCGGGCCCGAGTAACTTCCCATAAAGTCGCGGGCAAACAGGAATGGATACTTTTGACAGGGTGTGGTTCGGGGTGACACAGGGGGGACGATGGCGTGGGAAAACGCGGAGGTACCTACCCGAATGATGTGGAGTGTCGGAAGTCCACCCTTGGACTCGGGGCAGTCGCGTGGTCTTCCAGGGCCGGGCACTCCTACTCTGCCCCTGCGGATCCAATGGTGTTTCTGCCGAGGGCGGATCGCGTAACGCCGTCAGTCCTGACTTGCACTCACTGGCCTGTATTCCGGCGGCTCCAGCGATTCCACGGCGCCGATTTCCCCGCCTTGCTTCTGCTTGCGCCGCAAGAGGCTACTTACCCACAGGCGGAAGTCCTCGAGGTAGATGTAGGTGACCGGCGTGATGTAGAGCGTCAGGAGCTGCGAGAGGATCAGGCCTCCGACGACGGTCAGCCCCAGGGGGCGGCGCGATTCCGCCCCGGCTCCGAACCCGATGGCGATCGGCAGCGTTCCCATGAGCGCCGACATCGTGGTCATCATGATGGGGCGGAACCGGAGGAGGCACCCCTCGAAGATCGCGTCCGCCGGACTCTTCCCCCTCCCCTCCGCCTGCTGCGCGAAGTCGATCATCATGATGGCATTCTTCTTCACGATGCCGATCAGCATGATGATCCCGACGAAGCCGTACAGGTTCAGCTCCAGGCGGAAGAGCAGGAGCGTCAGGAGCGCCCCCACGCCGGCCGAGGGCAGGCCCGACAGGATCGTGATCGGATGGATGAAGCTCTCGTACAGGATCCCCAACACGAGGTAGATCACCACGATGGCCGCCAGCACCAGCAACCCCAGGCCTTGCAGCGACGCCTGGAACGCCTGGGCCGTCCCCTGGAAGCTGGTGCTGAGCGTGGCGGGCAACCGCAGCTCGCGCTTGAGCTTCTCGACCTCAGTCACAGCGTCCCCCAGCGCCACCCCGGGCCTCAGGTTGAACGAGATCGTCACGGCCGGAAGCTGCCCCAGGTGGTTGACCGTGAGGGGCCCGACGCCCCGAGTCAGTCTCGCGACGGCGTTCAGGGGGACGAGCTGTCCGCCGGCGGAGCGAACGTACAGCAGCGACAGGTCAGCCGGATGGGCCTGGTAGCGCGGCAGCAGCTCCATCATGACCCAGTACTCGTTGGATGGGGTGTAGATCGTGGAGACCTGGGGCGATCCGTAGGCGTCGTTCAGGGCGTTCTCGACCTGCTGGGCGGTCACGCCCAGGGCGGACGCCTTGTCCCGGTCGATCTCCACCACGGCCTGGGGGCTCGTGATCTGGAGATCGGTGTTGACGTCCTGAAGGCCTGACAGTGTCCGCATCTTGTCGAAGACAATGGGTGCCCAATGGTAGAGCTCCTGCAGGTCGGCGTCCTGCAGGGCGAACTGGTAGAGGGCCTTGGTGAACTGCCCGCCGATGCGGATCGTCGGCACGAGCTGGGGGTAGACCTTGGTGTCGGGGAGCGCGGCGAACTGGCGCCGGAGATCCTGGACGATGGCCGCGGCCCCCGGGCGCTCCGAGTACGGTTTGAGACGCATGAACATGCGCCCGGTGTTCGGCGAGGGGCTGAAGCTGGTCGCGCCCATGGACGACATGAAGTTGTCCACGTACGGGTTCTTCTGGACGATCGCGGCCGCGCGCAGCTGGTGCCGCATCATGGCATCGAAGGAAATGTCCTGGGCCGCCTCCGTGAAGACGAAGATCTGCCCGGTGTCCTCATCGGGGAGGAATCCCTTCGGAATCGTCAGAACGAGGTATCCGGTCAGCACCAGGGTGAGGGCGAGGACACCCATGGTGAGGCGCGGATGCTGCAGAACCCGCTTGAGGGTCCATTCGTAAAAGTGCAGTATGCCGTCGAAGACCCGTTCGGAGGCCGCGTAGAGGCGACTGTGCGATTCGGTCGGCGGCCGGAGAAAGCGGCTGCACGCCATGGGCGTGAGGGTCAGGGAGACGAAGCCGGACACCAGCACCGCCGCGCCGATGGTGGCCGCGAACTCGTGGAGCAGCCGCCCGATCACGCCCCCCATGAAGAACACCGGGATGAACACGGCCGCCAGGGACAGGGTCATCGAAATGATCGTGAACCCGATCTCCCTGGAGCCCTCCCGAGCCGCCTCCATGCGGCTGTGGCCGGCCTCCATGTGCCGGACGATGTTCTCGAGCATGACGATGGCATCGTCCACGACGAACCCGACGGACAGCGTGAGGGCCATGAGCGAGAGGTTGTCAACCGTGTAGCCCAGCAGGTACATGGCGGCGAACGTGCCCACGATCGACATCGGCAGGGCCAGGCTGGGAATGATCGTCGCCGAGAGATTCCGCAGGAAGAGGAAAATGACCAGGACGACCAGGAGGATGGCGAGGAGCAGGGTGAATTCGACGTCACGCACGGACTCGCGGATGGAAATCGAGCGGTCGTACAGGACGTTCATGTTCACCGACGCAGGAATCTGCGCCCGAAACGTGGGCAGCAGCTTTCGGATCCCGTCCACGACCTCGACGGTGTTCGTGCCCGGCTGCCGTTGGATGGCCAGGACGATGGCCCGCTCGCCGTTGTACCAACTTGCCACTTTGTCCGTCTGAACGCTGTCAATCACCTGGCCGAGCTGCTCGAGGCGCACGGGGGAGCCGTTCCGGTACGCCACGATGAGGGGGCGATAGGCGGCGGCGTTGGTGAGCTGCCCCGTGGCCTGCACGTTGAAGGCCTGATAGGGGCCGTAGAGCGTTCCCGTCGGGAGGTTCACGTTGCCCTGGGCGAGGGCCTTCTGGACCTCGTCGATGCCGATGCCCCGCGAGGCCAGCGCGCTGGGGTCGAGCTGAACGCGCACGGCGTACTTCTGCGAGCCGAACACCTGCACCTGGGCCACGCCGGTGATCGTGGAGATGCGCTGCGCCAGCAGTGTTTCTGCGTACTCGTCCACGACGTACAGAGGCAGGGTCGCCGAGCTGAGGGCCAGGTAGAGGATCGGCTGGTCGGCCGGGTTCACCTTCTGATAGGTGGGCGGCGTGGGCATGCCCGGCGGCAGTTGCGAGGCGGCCTTGCCGATGGCCGCCTGGACGTCCTGGGCGGCGGCATCGATGTTCCGGTCGAGGCTGAACTGGATCGTGATGTTGCTGAGACCGAGAGCGCTCGTGGACGTCATGGAATCGACGCCGGCAATGGTGCTGAACTGCTTCTCCAGGGGCGTCGCCACCGCCGAGGCCATCGTATCGGGACTGGCCCCGGGGAGGCTCGCCGAGACCTGGATGGTGGGAAAGTCCACGTTGGGCAGGTCGCTCACGGGCAGGAAGCGGTAGGCCGTGATGCCGAAGAACAGGATGCCCAGCATGATCAGTGTGGTCATGACGGGCCGTCGGATGAAGAGTTCGGGGCCCATCAGCTCTTCTCTCCCGGTGCCGCGACTGGCGCGGAGGACTTGACCTCCACCAGAGCGCCGGGAACCAGACGAATCTGGCCCTCAGTGACGACCTGTTCTCCGGCCGTCAGGCCCTTCAGCACAACGGTCTCGCCATCCAGTGCCAGCCCCGGCGCGATGGTGCGCGTCTCCACTGTGAGGTCGGGCTTGACAACGAACACGTACGGTCCTTGCTGACCGGTCTGGATCGCCTGGGATGGGACCACCACCGCGTTCGGCTCCATGGTGAGCGTGAGTATCACGTTGAGGAACTGGCCCGGCCAGAGTCTGTTGTCCCCATTGGAGAACGTGGCCTTGAGCTGGATGGTCCCGGTGGAGGGGTCAACCGTGTTGTTCACGAAGGCCAGCTCGCCTCGCACCGGGCTCTGCTCCTGACCGGGGATGAGCGCGTCGACCTTGATGCTGCCGGCGGCCCGGTACTTCCGGATGTCCGCCAAAGACTGCTCGGGGACGGAGAAGCTCACGTAGATCGGATGAACCCGGTTGATGACGATGAGCTGGCTGGAATCGTCCCGGGCCTTGATGGCGCTGCCGACGTGGACCAACAGGTTTCCGGTCCGTCCATCCATGGGGGCGCGAATGACCGTGTAGCCCAGCTGGATGCGTGCGTTCTCCACAACCGCCTGGTCGGCGTTGATCACCGCCCGGACGTTCTCGACCGTCGCTTGCGCCGCTTGGATCGCTGCCTTGGCGTTGGTGATTGCCGCCTGGTCCGCCTGGATGGTCGCCTCCATCGCCAGGGCGGCGGTGCGGAACTGATCGTACTGCTCCTTCGAGACGGCCCCGTCGTCGATCAACTCCTTGTAGCGACGCGCCTGTGCATTGGCGTTCTCGAGCTGGGCCGCGTCACGCGCCAGGTTGGCCTCGGCCTGCTTCTCCGCCGCCATGCTCTGGGCCAGCGCGGCCTCGGCCTGCCGCAACTGGGCAGTATCGCGGCCCAGATTGGCCTCGGCCTGGCGGAGCGTGGCCTCGAAGGGGCGCTGGTCGAGGGTGAAAAGCAGATCGTCCGTCTTCACGTCCTGCCCCTCCGTGAAATGGACACGGAGGATCTGTCCATCCACCTGGCTCTTGACGGTCACCGTGGCATAGGCCTGGACGGTGCCGTTGGCGCGGATCTGGACAGGGACGGCCTTGGTGACGACACTGCGCACGCTCACCGGAATGGCCTCGCCCGCCGGAGACGTCTTCGCGTCGGCGCGTTCGCTTGGACCGCCGGAACAGCCCGCCAGGATCACCACCGCAGCGAGCAGCAGGGGCGCCAATGGCACGCCAGGGTGCCGCGGGAACAACCTTCGCCCCACGATTTGATTTCCTAAACGGAGCAGGCTCATCAGACCTTCCTCGTGTCGTTGAGACTTCCTGCCGCCTCGCTTTCCCGCCGATCAATTTCTTCCATGGCTGCCATCTGTCTGCTTGAATGCCGACCCGAGCAGGCTGACCCCTTCCTCGATCTGGCGGCGCGTCTCCCGGGACAACGGGGCTAGGACACCCGCCATCCACGACCGTGCGGAGCTCCGTGCCCGCTTGAGAAGTCGGCTGCCCTTTGGGATGAGCGTGAGGACGATCCGCCGCCGCTCCCGGGGATCCTCCGCCCGGCGGAGCAATCCCCGTCGGACCAGGCGATCAACGATGACGGATGCGGTGGGCCTGGTCACGCCCAGGTGATCCGCCACCTGGAAGAGACACGCCCCGGGGCTGCGATCCAGGAAGGCCAGGGCGCGCAACTGAGGCACGGAGAGGAGAGCGGCGCTGTGGCGGCGCATCTCCGTCCGGATGAAGCGCATCACCATGGGGACGGTCTCCATCACGGCGTGGGCGCACGCGTCGGGCGTGTTCCTGGATGTCGTCATGGGCCTCCTCGCCCCCCTCCCGGTGATCGTGGCGCAGCCATGCGTCACTGGGGGATCCTGCCCCGAATTGTTAGCTGTACGAATAGTAATGGGGGGGGGCACCCTGTCAACGGCCCGGATCGTTGAGGCCACCAATGCGAGGCGCGCCGTCAGACCCGCTTCGGGACCGCCGACCGCGGCACCAGCACAATGCTCTCGGGAAAGATGACGCACTCGAGAGGGATGGCGAAGATCGCCATCATCTCCCCCGCCTTCAGCTCCCCACGTAAACCGGGATGCTCACGGTATCCTCGCGGTAGGGGATTGGCAGGTAGGTCAGCTCCAGGCTGACCTCACGGATGGCATTTGCCTTGAGTGCGGCAGGCGGGAAGGGGACCTCGATCACCTGGGACGTGTGCATTCCCGGGTCCAGACGATCGGTCGGGACCCCGATGAATGGAAAGATCGTATGGGCAATCGGGATCCGCTTTCCTTCGGCGTCGATGTACTCGATCTTCCCCCCGAGGAGGCGGGCTGCCTGGTCTTCGGAATCGTTCGTCAGCGTCAATCTCGCCCGGAGCATCGGCGTGCCCACCACCTTTCCGGTCCCGTGTTCGACCCGCTCCGTGACCCGCAAGTCTTGAAGCTCTCCCGTCAGGAACGAGGCCTTCACAAAGGTGACGCTCGGCTTCAGGGGGATCGTTTTCTCGTCAATTGGAGCGGAGGATGCGGCGCGTTGACCGGCCGCCTGGCCCAGGGCCGCAATGGCCACAAGAAAGATGATTGCACCCCACCATATCCTCCAGAGATCGCGTCGGGTCATGACGCTGCTCTCTTCCCTGCCCGTGTCCGACGCTCGCCGCCCTGGACACTTCCGCCGGAGCTGCCTTTGGCTCGGGACTCCGTTTCCCGCCGGCCAGGGAAATTGCCGGAGGCGCTAGGGCAGCCAGCGCCCAATGCGACGCCAGCGCACCTCCCACCAGTGCTTTCCGTGGGACCAGTACACAACAAATGCCTTGCCGATGACTCTATGAATGTCCACCGTCCCCCAGTAACGGCTGTCCAGGCTGGCAGCCTGGTTGTCCCCGAGCACGAAGAGCTGCCCGGGCGGGATCTGATGAGGGGCTATGGTCATGACCGGCTCCGCCTCTTGGCTGGAACCGGTCTTATCCGCCAACGCCATGGACCTCCCCCCCACATAGACTCGCCCGCCCTGTTCCTCGATCACGTCCCCCGGCAGGCCAATCACCCGCTTCACGAACTCCCGGCCATCGGCCTGAGGAAACCGGAACACGATGATGTCGCCCCGGCGCGGCGGGTGCAGGCGATAGGCGAGTCGGTTAACAAGGACCGAGTCCCTGGGCAGCAGCGCGGGCTGCATGGAACCCGAGGAAACGGTGAACACTTGGATCACGAACCTGTGCACCAGGAAGAGCAGCGCGGCCGCCGCTACCAGCGCCAGGATGCTCTCCCACCTGCCTCGCCGAATAGCTGCCCTTCCGCTTGCGTGTTCCCTCAGGACGTCCATGTCGCCAAAGATGCGGCCCCCGGGGCCGCGGTCGCCTATTAACTCTTCGTGGAGCTTTCGCTCTTGGCCGCCTTGGGGGCGGACTTCAGGATGCGGATCTGGTCTGCCACCAGCTTGTTGGTCATACGATCGTACTTCATCCAGACCCGATCACCGACCTTGATATCCGCCAGAGTCTTCGTGGCCTTCCCCTCAGTGATCTTGGCCGTATCGGGAACGTCCACGCCGATCGTCTCGGCCTCTTTGCCCTTCATCGTTTTGATGGTCAGAGTCTTGGCCGAGATTTCCACGGCCGTCACTTCGCCGCGGACGATTCGGGCGGGCGCCACCTCTTTCTCACCCTTCTCCTGCGTCGCCCGAGCCTTCTCAGTCTGCTGCTCCGCCTTCGTCTCCTTCGCTTCCTTCTCCACCTGGGTCGCGGGAGCCTTTGTGACTGCAGGCGTCTTCGAGGCTTCCGGCGCCTTGGACTCCCCCGTGGCCGCCAGCGCGAGCCCGGCCCCCAGGGTCAGGCTGCCAGCGGCCAGCATGGCCATCAACATCTTTAGTCCGCGCATTTCATTGCCTCCTTCGGCTTCTCGCCGTTATGCATGGGTGGGACGAATCCCTTGGGCCTTCATCTCGCCCATGTACCAGTAGCCCACGAGGGCCCACACCACAAGCAGGGCACCCACGATGACATCCGTGTACACCGCCGGGTGCAGCTCCGTGAACTTCCCCACGAAAGGCGCTACGATCAGCGCCACGCCCAACAAGGCTTCGATCCACCAGTAACCGTATCGCATGACCAGTCGCTCCTTTCCTTGCGTTCTTCCCTCACCGCGCGATGTCCGGGCCATCCATCCGGCGATGATACGCATGCGGCGTGCCACGGCACTCTGCGAAAGGAATCTCTTGGGTAAGGGACCGGAAACAGAGGGGCGGAGGCTTCGGCGCAGTTCCAGCCGGGACGCGGCTGGCAGACCAACACCGCGCCCGGGGTGGCACGCGCGCGGGGCGCAGGTTCGCCTAACTCCCTATCATCCGGGGTATCGAAGGAAGGTGGATACTCTTGGCAAGGCCCGGTTCAGGGTGACACACTGTTCGTCCGGGAAGAATCCCTGCGGGGCCGGGGTCAGTCGTCGAGGTCGGAGAGATTGATCCCGTGGCGGGCGGCCATGCGGTAGAGCGTCCGGCGGGTGACGCCCAGCCACTCGGCCGCCCGTTTTCGATTCCCCTGTGCCCGCTCCAGGGCGAAGAGCAGGTGCCGCCGCTCAACCTCGCGCAAGGGCAGCACCTGGGCGTCCGCGGTGGGCCTCCCTCCTGGGGGGGCCTGGAGGTCAGGCGGCAGGTCCGCAGCCAGGAGGGTTGGATTCTGGGTGAGGATGACGGCGCGCTCGATGGCGTGCTCGATCTCTCGCACGTTGCCCGGCCACGGGTATGCAGTGAAGAGGGCCATGGCCTCGGGCGCAATGCGCTCTACCTGCTTGCCGGCCTCTCGGGCGAACTTCCGCAGGAAGAACTCTGCCAGGAGGGGGATGTCCTCCCCCCGCTCCCGCAGCGGCGGGAGCGTGATGGTCACGACGCTAAGGCGGTAGAACAAGTCCTCACGGAACTTGTGAGCCTTGACCAAAGTGTCCAGGTGTTTATTGGTGGCGGCGATCACCCGCACGTCCACCTTGATCGGTTCCGTGCCCCCGACGCGCTTGACCTCGTGCTCCTGGAGAACCCGGAGAAGCCGCGACTGGGCGGCTGGGGACACGTCCCCGATCTCGTCCAGGAAGCAGGTCCCGCCCCGGGCCGACTCGAAGAGCCCCCGCTTGAGGCCGGTGGCCCCGGTGAAAGCGCCGCGCTCGTGGCCGAACAGCTCGCTCTCCAGGAGCGTCTCGGGCAGGGCCCCGCAGTCCACGGCCACGAAGGGCCCCTGAGCCCGGTCGCTATTGTAGTGGATCGTGCGGGCGATGAGTTCCTTCCCCGTCCCGCTCTCGCCCTGGACAAGCACCGTGCTCCGCGTGGGGGCAACCCGCGCCACCGTCTTGAAGATCTCGAGCATCGGTCCGCTGCTGCCCACCACGTTCTCCAGCCGGTACTTGCCCCGCAGCTCCTGCCGGTAGCGCCGGTTCTCCTGCAGCAGGCGCTTGCGCTCCAGCGCTCGCTGCACCACGATCCGTACCTCGTCCAGCTTGAATGGCTTGGGAATGTAATCGTAGGCGCCCGCCTTGATGGCCTGGATCGCCGTCTCCACGGTCCCGAAGGCGGTCATCACGATCACGGCCGTCTCGGGGCTCGCCTCCTGGAAGGCACGCAGAACCGCCAGCCCGTCCATGTCGGGCAGACGGATGTCCGCCAGGACCACGTCGAACTTCTCGTCACCGCCGGCCGAGATGGCGGCGGCGCCGGTCGCGCAGGTCGTCACTTGATGCCCTTCCTTCTTCAACAGTTCGGCCAGGACAGCCACGATGTCGGGATCGTCGTCCACGACGAGGATCTTGGCGCTATCCATGGGATCCCTACCTCGTGCAGGCGGGCAGTTCCACGATGGCCCGCGTTCCCCGATCCGGCTCGCTTTCAAGGCGGATCGAACCGCCGTGGTTCCCGGCGATCCGCCGCGCAATGGCAAGTCCCAGGCCGGTCCCGCCCGAGGACGCACGCGTCGTGAAGAAGGGTTCGAAGGCCCGCGAGAGGATCTCAGGCGGGATGCCAGGTCCGGTATCGCCGACGGTGACCCGCACTGCAGGCCCGCCGTCATCCTCGGACGTTGGCTCCGCAGTCACACTAAGCGTGCCGCCGACCCCCATGGCGTCCAGGGCATTGGCGATGAGATTCTGGAAGAGTTCATGCATTTGGTTCGGATCTGCGGTGATCGCCGGAAGCCCCTCCGCAAAGGCGGGGGCAACAACGATTCCCTTTCGCTGGGACTCCGACGACGTCAAGACCAGGAGGTCCTCCAGGAGGGCTTTGAGATTCACCGGGACCCGGGACGGCTCGGGCCGGGCCGCATCGAGAAAGTGCCGGGCGGCCGCCACTGCCCGGTCCACCTGCCCCTGAATCCGGCGCAGGCGCTCTTTCAGCGCCGGGTCGGCCACCTCCTCCTCCAGTAGCTGCAGATGCCCCGAGACCCCCGTAAGCGGGGACCCCACATTGTGGGCCATCGCCGCAGCCAGTTCGCCGGCCGCCGCCAATCGCTCGTTCCGCCCCACCTGCTGCTGGGCGGCATACAACCGTTCGTTCGTCGTACGAAGCTGCGTCGTCGCCTCTGCGATCCGGTGCGCCAGTTCGGTCTGAAAAGAACTCACGCGATCGAGCATCCGATTCAGGCCGCGCGCCACCTGGCCGACCTCGTCTTGCCGATCCTCGGGGGCCCGGACGTCGAGGTTGCCCCCTTCCGCCCCTCCCATTACACGGAGGATCCGAGCGAGCGGCGCGGTCAAGGCCCGATTCATAAAGATGGCAAGGGTGCCGACCAAAAGGATCACGGTGGCCGCCCCTACTAGGAGCGCCTGGTCCTTTATCCGCTGGGCCAGGCCATCCGCGCGTGCCAGCGGAAGGCTGAGAGAGACGGCTCCGATGCTCCGCTTGCTCTCCCAGACGGGCACGCTGACCCGCCATATGCGGGTCAGGGCCTCGTCCTCCACGGCCACGACCTCCTGGCCCTCTCGAGCAGCGACCTCATCCGCAGCTCCGGGAGGGTCCAGCCTCCCCCCGTATGCACGCACCACCAACCCCCGCGGACTCACCGCATACACGGCGGCGCCCCGTACGAGGCTGCCGCGCCCCACAATTCTGCCGATCTCCTGCTGGAACTGAACTTCCCCGTCCGTCCCTTGATGCGAAGTGGCCAATGTGGCCAGTTCCCGTGCCAGCGCGAGTCCGCTTCTGCGAATATCGTCCTCCAGCGCCGTTCGGGACAGCCGAACCGTGAGGGCCGTGGTCGCAGCCATGATGGGAAGAACCACCCCCACAGTCAGCCCAACGATCTTTGCTCGCAAGCTCCACCTGTGCCACATTGCCATCCTCATCCGGCGGCTGCCTGGAATACAACGCACCTGATATGATAGGGGTCGTAACAGGTCCACGCAAGCCGCGCCGTTATGGCCTCAAGTCCGCCTCACGCGGAAATCCATGCCGGGCTCTCAGCCACCCCGGCCTGCCCGGGCGGCCCCCAACGCTCGCCACCCCAGGAAAGCGATGGTGCCGATGATCGCGCCGACCAGGACGACGTGCTCGACCCTTCCCACGGCGCGCTCGAACTGCTTCACGTAATCCCCGAGCCCATAGCCAACGGCGTAGCCGGCGGCGACCATGGCGGGCGCGTAGACCGCCGCGCCGAGGGCGTTGGCGATCATGAACACCGGCGGGCGGAGTCCCGCGCTCCCCGCCAGTGGGCCGGCCATGAACCGCAGGCCGGGGATGAAGCGTCCCGCGAAGACCCCGAAGGCCCCGTACCGGGTCACGAAACGCCGCGTCGCTTCGATCCGCTCATGTGTCAGCAGCACCCGTTGTCCAAACCGCTCGATGGCTTCCTGCCCGTACCGCCGCCCGATCCAGTAACCGAGATTATCGCCCGCGATGGCGCTGAGAATTCCGACGACCAAAACCAACGGGAGTCGAAGCTCCCCCTGCCACACCAGGTATCCGGCCAGGACAAGGATCGACTCCTCAGGGACGGGCACCCCCAGGTTCCCGAGGAGGATGAAAACAAAGATGGCCAGATAGCCCCAGTGGCTGATCAGTGGTGTCAGGTCGGGCATGAGGCTGGCCCTCCTCGGGCCGAAGGGTCCGCCCGGTGCTCACCGCCTCAGCTTGGGGCCTGGACGCGCGGCTTCCGCATTCCGGCCAGCAGGACGGCGATGATCCCGGTCAGGAAGATCCCGTCAAAGGTCCCCGCGCCGCCGATGGAGGCCACGGGGGCACCCAGACCCTGAAGGTTTCCCAGGTTCATCAGGTCTGCCCCGATCAGCGTCCCCAGGGTCCCGGCGATGAACGCCGTCCGCGGCGCCGCCCGTGGATCCAAGAGGATGGCTGCCGCCGCCGTCACCAGCGACGGGAGGAGTGGCGGCAACGCGATGCCGACGCCGGGAACCGGCCGGGCCAGAAGATGCGTCACGAGCGTCACGACGGCGAGAGCGAGCAGGCCCCGGCGGCTGATCCCGAACTTCGCCACGAGGTACATGACGAGCAACACCGGGATCACGGCGCCGCCCACGTTCACCGCGATCACGGTGCTCTGCCGTTCGACCACGGAGGGAATAACGTACTGCATGCCGAGGAACTGGATGATCCGTGGTTCCACCACTCGCTGCGCCGGAAGCTGTACAACCGGGATGTTGATTCCGCTCCCCAAAAGCGCCGCGAAAAGGATGGCGATGGCTGCGCGCCGGCTCAGCCCCAGCCGCTCGTAAGCGTGGCCGATGAGGTAATACCGCAGAAAGACCACGGCCAGGCCGAGGAGCAGAAGGAATCCCAGGGTATACAGGGGAGGATGCGGAAAGAAATGCAGATCATAGGGCCGCATGGCGCCCTCCGGTGCCAACGCCCCTTGGATCATGCGATCCCGCCGATCCGCAAAGGAGGCCTGGCCGCTTTAGACCTTCCCCAGATGGAACTCCATCTCTGATCGATACCATGAGATGTCCGCGAGACATCGCGGTAGATGTCGGGAAATGCGAACGGCTGTCTTCAGGTATTATACGCTACACTGGTCGTGTGGCCCAGCGGATCTTTGGTTTGGGTGAGGCTCCCAGTGCGATCGTCACTGCGGCCCGTGCCCCGCTCCTGGGGTCGGTGATGGCGGTGACGTTGCCGATGCTGTCGTAGGTGTATTGGGTGCTCCGCCCGAGGCGGTCGGCGGCGGTTGGTGGGTCTTGTCCTCCTCTTGGTGATCTCTTCTCCCAGCGACAACCGTCGGAGAGGCGACGCTGGGCGCATCCAGGCGGGGGCCGCGCGACACGGCGGCAAGGGTATCAGGTGGGCTCTTCTCCCAAACGAGTGGGTAAGTTTTGGCTTTCTTAGAGTTCTGGCAGCATACACGTGAGCACTTTGAGCCGCAGGTACTCCTCGTCTCGCAACCCATAGGCACGACGTTGGAGCACACG
>Ga0315279_10005062_pt1 | contig 17310 bp, 14 predicted proteins | sample YL17G06_20_MG_FD_203694 | JGI IMG/M metagenome (GOLD analysis project Ga0315279, IMG submission 203694) | Sediment microbial communities from Yellowstone Lake, YNP, Wyoming, USA - YL17G06_20 | ecosystem: Environmental > Aquatic > Freshwater > Lake > Sediment | place: USA: Wyoming | collected... | reverse complement strand
AAGGCATCAGAATCCTTGACTTTGGCAGCCGGAAAGTTCGCTTCCGCCTCCGCATCCGAGACCGACTCCACTCCGAAACCAACCTGTTCGGCCAGATGGCATTTTATCCCCACGAACCCTTCCTTTTTTACCGCCGAATCCAGCTTGGTCTGATACTCACGCAACAATTCTTTGTAGGAATCCGTTTTCTCGATCAGCTTATCGAGGAGCGGGTCCATCTGGAAGAGCCTCATCACCTTTCCGGGGATTAAATCGATGAGGGGATCATTCCTGGGCAGGCCGGTGTCCAAAACCGACCCGACAATCCCAGCGTCTTCATAGAGTAATCTCGTATAGGCCGGGAAGTTCTCCGAAGTTCTCCGATTGCGTTCGGTAGCCACAGCCTCCAACTCAGCTGGACAGCCTAATAGCTTGGATAGTAGGCAAACCATTGTTTGGACGACTCCCATATGACGCAGGTGATACCGGAGTTCATCCGTAGTTCCCCAGAGTTTCGCCTTTTTGACCCCCTCTGTGGGGATATCCCCAATTCCGTGGAAAAAAACCTTGGCCAGGGAATCGGCATCCAGGGTTACCTTCTCGAGGTCAAAGGGATGGCTGTGGTTATCAATGACCGGGACCTTGTTGAAATCGAGCATGGGCGTGCACCTCTTTTCCTTTTTCATGATGGGGAAGGGGGGCTCCTGCAAAAGTCCCTTACTCCGTCATTCCGGCGAAAGCCGGAATCCAGAATCGCTTGAAAAACCTGGATTCCGGGTCGCGCTTCGCTTGCCCGGAATGACGATTTCCCCTTGCTTTCAATAATTTTGCAAGAATCTCAGTCCTATTGTGAATTCTAGATTTGGGTTTGTCAATTTGGATTTTCTCCGGTATTCTATCGGTAATGGGCCCAGACATTCTTCGAGATCAGGCAGGCTTCCGGCTGCAGGTTATGGATGCTCTCTCCAGGGAGCCCGTGGATTATGTGGAACAGTTTGCCTTTATCAACCGGCAGAAGGAGACGCAGGAAAGCTTTGCCGGAGGGGGGGTTCTCCTGCCTCTTTTTTTCCAGGAAGAAAAAAGAGCAGGCGGATCAGGGCGTGGCGAGTACGTGCTCCTTCTAAATAAGCGGTCCAAGAAAGTGCTCCAGCCCGGAGACCTCTGCGCGCCCGGCGGAGGGATTCACCCTTTTCTGGACTCCTTTACCCAGAAATTACTGCGATTCAAACTTCTGCCCGGAGTCGGGGGCCCCGGTCTGGAACTGGCCAGGGGCAGGGGGAAAGAGGCCTACGGAAAAATTCTCTTCCTTCTGGGGAATGCGCTGCGGGAGAGCTGGGAGGAGCTCCGGCTGAGCCCGTTCAACGTGGAATTTCTCGGCCCCCTGCCGACCTACCCCCTTTCAAGCCGGAGGTGGATCATCTTTCCCCTCGTGGGCCGAGTGAAACACTTCTGGCCGGCCAAGCTCAGCTGGGAAGTGGAAAAGATCGTTCCCATTTCTCTATCCGCTTTTTTCGACCCGGAAAACTATGCCGTCTATTCCCTGGTGGTCCCGGAAGAACTCGTTGCCCAGGGCATCCCCAGCCCCTGGGAATTTCCCGGTCTGGTCCACCGGGAGAACGGGGAAGAGGAGATTCTCTGGGGGGCCACGTTCAAGGTGATTCAAACCTTCTTCCAGATCGTCTTTCATTTTTCCTTCCCCTTGCCGGATCCCCGACGAGTCATCCGCCGGCCGCTGGCTTCCAATTATCTGACCGGGAGAGAAGGGTTGTAGCACCGACCGAAAGGCCCGAAGCTGGCCTCGCTTTTCACTTGACAGAAAAAACCTAAAATTATAGTCTTTTGGCGTAAATTTCATTCACCCAGAGAACCGGGGGGAGACTTGGTCTTTTCCCCTGAGCGAGATTCCCAGCGAAGATATAGGAGAAAGCCTCTCCAGTGTAAGAGAGATCCCAGAGGGAGCCGACTTCAAACCATCATAGGCTGCGTAGCTTTCCCTCCGCGGTTAGAAAGTACAAAGATCTCCCACTTATCTCCGCCACGAGCAGTTTTACTTGGGCGAAGGACAAGCCCTTAAGGACAAGCCCTTAAGGGAAAGGAAATTGTTTATGGATGCTATGGGGTCCATCATCGTCATTCAGATCCTCCATGGTTTGGCCTACGGGATGCTCCTGTTCCTGGTCGCCTCCGGCCTCACCCTGGTTTTCGGTATGATGAGCGTTTTGAACCTGGCCCACGCCTCCTTTTATATGCTGGGGGCGTATTTCTCCTACCAGATGCTGAAGTGGATCGGCAATTTCTGGATCGGCCTGATCGTATGTCCGATTCTGGTGGCCTTCCTGGGAATCCTGATGGAACGATTTCTCCTCCGGCGGGTCCATGCCGGCGGGCACGTGCAGGAGTTCGTGCTCACTGCGGGAATCGCCTTCGTGGTCGCGGAAGCGGTAAAGTGGATCTGGGGAACGGAACCTCTTCCCGTGGCCATCCCCGCGGCTCTCTCCGGGGCGGTCAACATCCTGGGGAATGTGTACCCGGCCTACCGGCTTTTCATCCTCTTCTTCTCCATCGTGGTCCTGGCCTTCATGGGCTACATCCTGATGAAGACCCGTCTGGGCATTACCGTTCGTGCGGCAGTTTCGGACCGGGACATGGTCAGCGCCCTGGGGACGAATACCCCTTTCGTCTTCATGCTGGTCATGGGCATAGGGACCTGGCTGGCGGGTTTAGCCGGGGTGATTGCCGGGCCTTTCATCAGCACCTACCCCGGCATGGCCGGAGAGATATTGGTGGACTGTTTCGTGGTCACCGTGACGGGGGGATTGGGAAGCCTAGTCGGGGCGGTGGTCGCGTCCTTCCTCATCGGGCAGCTCTCCTCCTTCGGAATCCTTCTCATTCCGCGGTTCGCCATCGTTTTCGTCTTCCTGCTCATGGCCATCGTCCTGATCATCAAGCCCTCCGGGCTCTTCGGGGAGAAGGGGAGGGTCTCATGAAAACGAGAAAGGGAGTCCTGATCGCCGTCGTCCTTGCAGCCGTCTTCCTTCTGTTTCCTTTCTTCGCCCCCAAATTCCAGCTGCGCATGGTCACGGAGATCATCATCCTCACCCTTTTTGCCATGACCTGGAAGATGATGCTCAACGAGGGAGGCATGTTCTCTTTCGGCCACGCGGTCTATTTTGGGCTGGGAGCTTACGCGTCGGTGCTCGGGTGGCTGCACATACCGGGGCTCTCCTTTCTAAGCGGGATTCTTCTCGGGGCTTTAATTTCGGCCCTCGTGGCCTTCATCCTGGGCGCCTTCCTGGTGCGGATGAGCGGGACTTATTTCGCCCTCCTAACGCTGGCTTTCAATCAGCTCATCTGGGCCATCGTGTGGAAATGGCGCGATGTGACCGGAGGGGACGACGGCCTGGGTAAATTTCCCAAACCGGACCTTTTCGGTCTGACCATGAAAAACCCGGTGACCTTCTATTACGTTGCCCTGATCATCACCGGAGCCTGCCTCTATTTCTGCTGGTATTTCACCAAAACGCCCATGGGAAACGTGGCCCTGTCCATCAAATCCAATGAAGAACGGGCGAAGTTCGTGGGATTCAACGTGCAGTCCACGAAACTTATCTTTCTGACGATGCTGGGTTTCCTGGCGGGGATTTCGGGGGCCCTCTATGCCCAGTTCCAGGAATTCATTGCCACCAGCGTCATCGATTTAGGGATGTCCACTAACGTGCTTTTCATGGCCTATATCGGGGGGACTGGCTACTTTTGGGGACCGTTGGTTGGGTCGGGGATTTTCGTCTACCTTTCCGAGTACCTGAGCAGTTTCACGGACCGGTGGGAGCTGATCCTGGGCCTGATTTTCATAGCCATTGTCCTCTTTGCCCCCCAGGGAATCATGGGGCTCATCCGGAAGAAAAGCTAAGGGAGGAAAGCCATGGCCGAAGCGGCCGGAAATTCAGCATATCCCATTTTAGAGCTGCAGGGCATTTATAAGGATTTTGACGGTCTGGAAGTCCTCTTCGGGATCAATCTGGGCATACAGAAGGAAGAACGGCATGCCGTCATCGGCCCGAACGGGGCGGGGAAGAGCACCATCTTCAACATCATCACGGGGAAATACCTGCCCAGCAAAGGAAAGATCTTCTTCAAAGGCCAGGAGGTCACCGGGACCTCTCCTTACAGGCTGAACCGGCAAGGCCTTGCCCGCTCCTTTCAGATCACCAATATCTTCCGAACGATGACCGTATTTCAGAATGTACGCAACGCGATTCTATCCAAAAATAAAATCCGGTACAACCTGTTCTCCCGTCTGGACCGGATGAAGGATATCAGCGAACAGACTGAAAAGGTCCTGGAGCAGATCGGGCTTCTGGATCGAAAGGACGTAGTAGCCGGACTTCTTTCTTACGGCCAGCAAAGGGCCCTGGAGATCGGGCTGACCATTGCCACGGAGCCCGAACTGATCCTTCTGGATGAGCCCACGGCAGGCATGTCCTCCGAAGAGACTCGCGAGGCGGTGAAGCTCATCGGGCGGGTGACCCAGGGGAAAACCCTGGTGATCGTGGAGCATGATATGGAAGTGGTTTTCAGCCTGGCTGACCGGATTACGGTTATCTACTATGGAGAAGTGCTGGCTTCGGGTCCGCCCGATGAAATCCGGCAGAACCAGAAGGTGAAAGACGCCTATCTGGGGGAGGAGAAGGAGGAATAAACCATGCTGCTGGAGATCAAAGACCTGAACACTTTCTACGAGCAGAGCCACATCCTCCAGGGCATCTCCCTGGGAATCGACACCGGAGAGATCGTTTGCCTTCTGGGAAGGAACGGGGTGGGTAAAAGCACCACCATCAAATCGATCATCGGCCTGGTCATCCCCCAGTCCGGGGAAGTTCTCTTCAAGAGCCGCAACGTGGCCGGGATGCCGCCCCATGACATCGCCAAGCTGGGGGTGGGGTACGTTCCCGAAGATCGGAGGATTTTTCCGACCCTGAGCGTCCGGGAGAACCTGATCATGGGGGTCAAACCCGGGCAGAAGAACAACGAGGACGGATGGAGCGTAGAAAAGGTCTACAAGTACTTCCCCGGTTTGCAGGCCCGGGACAAGCAGAAGGGCGGCTTCCTCTCCGGCGGTGAGCAGCAAATGCTGACCATCGCCCGGACCCTCATGGGAAACCCCGAGGTTCTGCTGATCGATGAACCTACCGAAGGGCTCGCCCCGCTCATTGTGAAGACGGTCGAGCAGGTCATCCAGGACATTCACCAGCACAACATTCCCATCCTCCTGGTGGAGCAGAACATGCGCGTAGCCCTGCGCCTGGCGGGGCGAATCTACGTCATGTCCAAGGGAAAGATCGTCTTCCACGGCACCAGCCGGGAGCTGAAGGAAGCCCAGGAAGTTCGGGAGAAGTACCTGGAAGTCTGAGCGGTAAGACTCAAAGTTCGGTGCATACCCTGAAGAAAGGAGGCGAGATCAAGGGTTTTGTCAATAACCGCTGGTTTATTGAAGTAAGCTGAATGGACGGGAAGAAAGCCGCAATGCGGATAATTTTGGGGGGAGCGCCGTTGAAACAACCATCCCCCCCAGAAGAAAACGAAAGGAGAGGAGAAAATGTTGCATTTAAAATGGAAAGGCCTGATAACGGTCATTTTTGGAGTAACGATTTTCATGGCGGGGCAGGCTTTGGCTGCCGACACCGTAAACATCGTCATGATTGACCCCATCTCCGGCCCCATGAAAAGCGTTGGGGACATGTCCGTCTGGGGCACGCAATTTGCCGTGGATGAGATCAACGCGGCCGGTGGTCTTTTGGGAAAGAAAGTGAAACTGATGCCCGAAGACAGTCAGCTCAAACCGGATGTGGCCGCGCGCAAGGCCACCAAGGCGATCATGCAGGATGGGGCCCAATTCATCTTTCAGCTTACCTCCACGGCGGTGGCCCAGGCGTTGATGGATGTGGCGGAGAAGAACAAGGTCATTTATGTGAATTTCGGGGCAGAGTCCGATTTCCTTACGGGGAAAAACTTCAATAAGTATTCCTTCCGGACCTGCTTTACCACCAACAACCGGGCTCGCGCTTATGCGGAATTTTTCAAGACCAAACCCTGGCGAAAATTCTACCTCATGAACCAGGACTATGCCTTTGGTCATGCAGTGGCTGATGATTTCAAAAAGGTAATCCCCAAGGAGATTCCGGACGCGAAAATCGTGGGAGAAGATTTTGCACCCATCGGCCACAAGGATTTTGCCCCGTACTTCACCAAAATTCTGGCCAGCGGGGCGGAGATCATTTTTACTGGAAACTATGGGGTAGACCTGGGAAACCTCCTAAAACAAGGCGCGCAGCTGGGGGTCAAGGCTCGCTACGCCACCTACTTCATGGATGACGACGTTCAGCTCCCCGACATTGGCCTGGCCGCGGTGGGAAGTTTTGTTAACAGCACGTACCTGCCGACGATCGACACTCCCCAGAACAAAGCTTTCCTGGAACGATGGCATAAAAAGTTCAAGGACACCCAGCACCCTTGGCCAGCCGCGAATCTTGGGTATTCTTACAACGGGGCCATGTTCTTCTTCGAAGCGGTGAAAAAGGCAAAATCTTTTGATCCCGAAGCAATCATCAAGGCTTGGGAAGGAATGGAATATAACAGTTTGGTCGGGAAGCAGATCATGCGGGCCTGCGACCATCAAATTATGATGCCCGGACCCATCGGGGAAATCCAGGCTAAGTCGGCGCTCTTTCCCTTCCCCTTCGCCGGGACGCCGGTGATGATCCCGTTGGATAAAGTGGCCGTTCCCATGAAAGAGACCGGAAACCCGAGATGTAAATGAAGGATTAACACTTGTTAACGGAGGCTTGTGGGGATGGGGGGCCAAGTCCTTCCTATCCCATTTTTCTGCCAAAGGGGAAAGGAGACAGAAGAATATGGCCATTAAGAAAATCAGCGTCGTCGGCCTGGGGACTCTGGGCACCCAGATTGCTCTCCAGTCGGCTTACTATGGTTATGAGGTCCGCGGTTATGACCAGGATCCTCAAATCTTCCAGAAAACCATCCAGAAAATCAAGGGGATGATGAAATTTCTGGGGAAAAGCCCCACCATGGGTGCGGAAGAGTGGGAGAAGGGAGCCGGAAAGGTCAAGCCGGCCAAGGATCTTGCCGAGGCGGTAAAGGATGCGGATTTGGTCATCGAAGTGGTAATGGAAGTCCTCGAACTGAAGCGAAAAGTCTGGGCCCAGATCGATTCCCTGGCCCCGAAAGGCGCTCTCTTAGCCACGAACAGCTCTTCTATTCCCGTCTCCCGGATCGAAAGCGCCACCCAAAGGCCGAAAAATTGCCTGAACATCCATTTTTACATGCCGGCGGTCGGCTGGACCATCGTTGACGTGATGGGCGGGACCCAAACCCCTCCGGAGGTCCTGGAGACGGCCAAGCAATTCATCCGGTCCATTCAGTGCATTCCGCTGACCGTGAAAAAAGAAATCCTGGGCTTCTGCTTCAACAGCGTTTGGCGGGCGATCAAAAGGCAAACCCTTTATCTATGGGGAGAGGGGTTCGTCGACTTCCGGGATGTTGACCGGGCCTGGATGGTGATGTTTACGCCAACTCATGGCCCGTTTTTCCTGATGGACCTGGTCGGCCTGGACGTGGTGTACGACATCGAAATGTCCTACTATAACGAATCCAAGGACCCCAAGGATTATCCGCCGAAAGCGCTAAAGGACATGATCGAGCGGAAGGAACTGGGGGTGAAAACAGGGAAGGGTTTTTACACCTATCCCAACCCGGAGTTCGGCCGTCCCGAATTTCTGAAGGGGAAATAGGGGGCGGGATGGGAAAGGATGGGAAGGGGGAAGCCGGCATATAGCCGGAAAGGAAGGATGGAATTGGGGCTCATGTTAAATCGGCTTTAACCCCGGCATTCCATCCTTCCGCGATTCCATCAATCTCCTTTTCCCTCGAGGGCGGCAAATTCTTTGAGGAGTTCTTTTTGACGATGATTCAGCTTGGCGGGGACTTTGACCGCCACCTGGACGTGCTGGTCTCCCTTTCCGTATCCGTCCAGATGAGGGATGCCCATCCCGCGCAGGGTGAAAACCTGGCCGCTCTGGGTTCCGGGGGGGATGGTGATTTTTTTGGTTCCGTTCAGCGTGGGGATTTCAATCTCTTCTCCCAGGGCGGCCTGGACAAAAGAAATGGGAATCTGGCACAGGACATCGTCTTCATGCCGTTCAAAGAAGGAGTGAGGCTCAACGTGTAAGATGACATAAAGATCCCCAGCCCGTCCTCCCCGGTCCCCTTCTCCCCCTTCCCCCGAAACGCGCAGACGACTTCCTGAATCCACTCCTGCCGGAATCTTAATGGGAATTTTCTTGGATTTTTTCACCTTGCCCGCTCCCCGGCAATCCGAGCAGGGATGGGAGATGAAAAACCCCTGGCCCCGGCAGCGGGAACAGGTTGTGCGCAAGGTAAAGAATCCCTGGGAATGAGTAACCTGGCCGGTTCCCTTACAGGAAGAGCAGGTTTCTTTCTTCGTGCCGGGTTTTATGGCGGTTCCTTTGCAGGTTCCGCAGGTCTCCGGGCGTTCGATATCAATCTCCATCTCCTTGCCCAGGGCCGCATCCATGAAGGAGATGGTCAGGTCGTAGCGGAAGTCAGGCCCTTTTCTCGGCCCGGCCGACCTGCCGCGGCCGGTGCCGAATCCGAAGAAATCCTCGAAGATATCGCCGAAGCTGGAGAATATGTCTTCGAAACCGGCAAAACCGGAGAATCCGGTCCGGCTGAGGCCTTCGTGTCCGTACCGGTCATAAAGCTCACGCTTCTCCGGGTCCCGGAGAACCTCGTATGCCTCGGATGCCTCTTTGAACTTTTCCTCCGCGGCTTTATCCCCCGGGTTCCGGTCAGGATGATGCTGGAGAGCCAACTGGCGGTAGGCTTTCTTGATATCCGTCTCATTAGCGCTGCGGGGCACGCCCAGGATTTCGTAATAATCTCTCTTCACCATTTTAGAAAGCGCTTCCTCCTGCAAAATATTAACATTCTCGGCATTAATGTCAAGTTGGACAGGGAGGGGACGGATTTCGAGGGACTCTTCTTTTTCAGAAAAAAGTAGGGACGGTTCGCGAACCGCCCCTACTCGGCCAATAAAGAAATGGAGGGATTTTGAGGAAAGTTAAGTCATCTTGACCACAATGTCGCCGATCAGGTCAGCGGCTTCGTCGCTCCGGTCGGCGGCATTGGAAAGATGGCGGTAGATCTCCCGCATTTTGAGCATATAGACCGTGTCCGTCCCCCTGAAAAGCTCGGCCAGGGCCCGGTGGTAGGCGTTTTCCATCTCGTTCTCCGCGGCCTTGACCTTGGTGGCATGCTCCAGGGCGATACTGGGATATTTCTGGATCAGGCGGATGGAATCGCTCAACTCCCGGGCCGCCTTGCGCAGGATGTCGATCATCTGAACCACGTGGCTGTTGGGTTTCACTTCATAGATTTCCATCTCGTCCACGGTGCGGTCCGCATAATCCATCACATCGTCAATGGCCCGCGATAAAGAGAAGATATCATCCCGATCAAAGGGGGTCACGAAGGTCTGGTTGAGCTCTTCTATGACGATGCGCCGTAGTTCGTCGGCTTCCCTTTCGACACCTTTCACCCTTTCCCGCTGGGCGTCCACTCCCCCTTCGGCCCAGGCATAGAGGGCGTCGAGCCCTTCCAGGACCTTCAGGGCCTGGGCGTGGAGCATCTCGCAGAAATCGCATTTCTTCTTCTGGAACAGAGCCATAGTGACTCCCCTTTTTCACTGGTGAAAATGCATATATTATGCCAAAAGCATAAACCTGTCCAGCGAAAATTAGAAGAAAAGGTTGAAAATCAAGAAAAGAACGGCCGAAAGAGCGGCCGATCCCGGGATGGTAATGATCCAGGTCAAAAAGATCTGCTTCCCCACTCCCCAGCGCACGGACCCGAATCCCTGGGCCGACCCGGCTCCCAGGATGGAGGAGGAGACGATCTGGGTAGTACTCACGGGGAACCCGAATAGAGAAGATAGATAGATGATGATCGAAGAACAGGCCTGGGCGCTGAACCCATGGACGGGCCGGACTTTGTACAGTTTTGTGCCCAGCGTCTTCATGATCCGCCATCCGCCGGAACTCACCCCCAGGGCTAGGGCCATAGAACAGATCAGGATTACCCATTTGGGGACATAGAAGGAATATTCGGGGAGGGGCTGGTAGATCTTCCCCATCAGATCTGGAGAAATCTTATGGAAGATGATGAGGGAGAGACTGATGATTCCCATCCCTTTTTGGGCGTCATTGGTGCCGTGACTCAGGGCCAGGGTAATCGAGGTCAGAATCTGGAGTTGCTTAAGGCGCGAGTTCGCCCGGCTGGGCCTGGAATACTGAAAGAGGCGAAGGACTTTTTGGGTCAAATAGCGGCCGGCAATAAGACCAACCACCGGGGTAAGGACGAGGATGGCCAGGACTTCGCCCACCTTGACCCAATCAATCCATTCTGCTCCGGAGCCCGCCACAACGGCCCCCACCAATCCCCCGATCAGCGCATGGGAGGAACTGGAGGGCATGCCGAAATACCACCCCCCCAGATTCCAGAGAATCGCCCCGCAAACGGCCGCAAATATGACCGGCACAGTTATGTTCTGGGGGTCTACGATCCCCTTGCCCAGAGTCTGGGCCACGGCCGTTCCCAGAAACCAGGCACCGATAAACTCAAAGACGGCGATCAAGAGGAGGACCTTGCGGGGTTCCATGACCCCGGTGATGACCGGAGTGACGACCATGCCCGCGCAGTCATTGAACCCGTTGCTGAACTCAAAAATGAGGACGATGGCGATCAGCAGGATCGCCATGGTCAGGGTGTTGAATTCCAAAGGATCACGCTCCGTAAGCCCGGCCCAAGACCTGAACCGGATGAAGGGTTTTCACTCCGGTGTGATAGCCGATCTGCATCCGGCAGGCTTCACAGTCGGAGATCACGGTCCGGGCTTTCGATTCCCGGATAGCCTGAAACAGCTCTTCTCCCACCTCCCGGGCAATGGCGTACTTTTCCCGCTTGTAACCATAACTTCCGGCCAATCCGCAGCACCCTTCGGGAAGCTCGATAACCTTCAACCCCGGAATCAGGGACAGAAGCTCCAGAGCCGGCAGGCCGATCTTCAAAGCCCGCAAGTGGCAGGGAGCATGGTAGTAGTAAGTCTCCTTGATCTCCTGAAATCGGGTGTCCAGTTTCCCCTCTTCGTACAGCTGCAGGAGGAACTGGCATATTTCGAAGACATGATCCTTGAGCAGCGAAGCACCGGGGAGGTTCAGGACGGTTTCGTATTCTTCCTTCAAAGTCATGCCGCAGCTGGGGGAAGAGAAGACCACTTCGGTTCCAGCCTCGATCGTTTTCCGAAGGGACTTGATATTTTTTTCTCCCAGCCGGGAAGCGAGGTCAAAGAAACCGTTGCTGATCAGTGGAAGGCCGCAGCATTCCTGCGGGGGGACGCGAACCTGAAACCCGTTTCTTTCCAGAACCTCGACCAGAGTCCGGCCCAGATCGGGCTGGATATAATTCGTGTAGCAGCCATGAAAGTAAGCCAGCGGCTTCCCTTTGCCCGGCGGTCGGGATTGGAACCATTGGGCAAAGGTTTTTCGCCGGTAAGACGGCATGGGGGTACGCCGGTCGATTCCCAGGCCCCGGTCCAGGAGCCAGCGGGAAAAACCCCATCCAGCGGTCCAGTTGGAGATCGGAGCCGCCCAGCTTCCCAGTTTCTGCAGAAGGTAAGCGTGGCCGAGGAGCCAGTCCCTTAAGGGGGGCCTGCGGGTCTTTTTCCAGGCCAGACGGGATTTTATGTGCAGGTCGGGAATGGGAACGTTCTGCGGGCAGACCCGCTCGCAGATCTTGCAGTAGTCGCAATACTCCAACCACTCCGAGGGAATGGCCTTCCTCTGAAGACGAAACCGTTCCGCATCCGGCCCGGCCAGCTTCGGCCCGGGAAAGAGCCCCGTGGCCTTCAGGACCGGACAGTAGGCATTACAGATGGAACATTTGATGCATTGATCGATATTGGGTTTCATAAAAAAAAAAACAAAAGGAAAATTTAACCGCGGAGCACGCAGAGAACGCAGAGGAAATATATAATTAGAAATAAACCCAAATGACCCGAAATCCAAACCTTAAAACCTCTCAGGGCCACTTTCATTGTTCGAATTTGAATTTATCCCGCGAGTTCGTGGTTGGAAATTATTTTATAAATCTCTGCGTGCTCTGCGCTCTCTGCGGTTAAATTATCTTGTCTTTGCGGCTAATTCACCGGCGACAAAGCCGGTGGAAATCGCCACGCCGCCCCCGGATTTTTCGGCCATGGAGTCGGCGTGGGCCAAAATTCCCCCGGCGGCGAAGAGATTCCGGTAAACGACCCTTCCGGCCGGGTCAACCGGCTGCAGGTTTTCATTCACCTCCACCCCGAAGGAATTAAAGGGCTGGCCCGCGGCGGTCAGGAGTTTAGTGTTGAACCACTCCTTGCGGTTCCGCGGGTATTGAACTGGAAGGTCGAAGAGGGTCTCGAAAATCCTGTTCCGTTGCGCGTCGAGCCCTCCGCCCACGAATTTACCGGTGGCCAGCACGTAGGCGGATGCCCGGTAGACCGGGCTTTTCCTCGACTCCCCGAGAACAATTCCCTTAATTTCTCCTGCTTCCATTATGGGTTTCAATACCGAAAGACCGATGATCGTACGCACCCCTTTTCCCTGGAGGTGTGACCGGACCAGGTTATAAAGGCGAAGCCCCGGGATAGAAGGAGGGGGAAGGGGGATTTCAAAGATTTCGGTCCCCAGCTTTTTTTGAAGATCGGCCCAGGCCTGATGAGAGAAACGGAAACCCAGAACCGCGGGCAGCCCCAGCTTCTCTCCTTTTTTCAATAAAGGTTGAACCTGCCGGGCGAACCGATCCCGGAAGTCTTCCCCATCGAAGGCTCCGGCCAGATTCAGACTGTTCAGGGCTTTTCCTCCCAAACTCAGACCGGCCAAGGTTTCGGCCCGAAATGAGGGCGCGATCTTTCCCTGGGCTTGCAAGAGATTCAGATTCTCGGCCGCTAACCAGGATGAAAAATCCTTGAGGCCTTCAAAACCCAGAAGAAGAACCCGCCCTGGCAGGGAAAGAATCCCGTTCTTCAGGGTCTCCGGAACCAGGCACGTGGGATGATATGTGCCCAGGGCCGTGGGAATCAGGAAATTGGAATCGAATTGCCCGGCATACGGAATGGCGCCCGAGCGGGTCAGATCCTGAAAACGGTTCAGCGCGGAAAGGATTCTCTCTTTGCCAACCTTGGAGTATGGATGCTGGGGGTGAAAATCCTTGAATCGGCCCAAGGCGGTAAGGGGAGAAGAGACAGGCACCGGGGAAGAGCTCGGGAAGTATCCCAGCCCGTCGATGCAGCCGCTGGTCAAAGGCAGCGAACCCATGCCCCTGGCCAGGATCAAAACCCTAGCGCCCTGCTCCCGGGCCGCCTCCGCGGCCATGAGGCCGGCCAGCCCCGCGCCAATGATGATGACATCATAATTCATAAGGTATAGGGTAAAAAGTGAGTAGTAAGTGGTAAGAGGAAAAGAATCAAAGTTTCAATGGCATTCATCTCTTAACTTCTCACCACTCACCTTTCACTACTTACGGTTTTAAAGGTGGTCCAGATTAAAAAGCTCCGAGTACAAAGCCTGGATCAACTGCTCTTCTTTCAGCTGGGGGCCCCATAGAAGCGGGCGGGTCCCTTTCCAACGTTCCTCCAGGAATTTCTTTAAAACGGAAAGTGAGGTCCCCGGGGGGATTTTCCCGGTTTCCGCCAGGAGGGCGGTCAGGCGGGGAGAACAGAATCCTCCCTGGCAGGGGCCCATCCCGGCCCGCGTTCGTTCCTGAACTTCTTTCAAAGTCGAAAAAGAGAGTTTCTCCACCTGGTCCACGATCTCTTTCCGGGTCACCAGCTCGCATTCGCAAAGAATCTCCGAAGAAGACCCTGCACCGGAAATCCGGCCCAGCCTGGAAGCCAGATCATGAAAGGCGTACTCCCGGGGAAAGGGGAGAGGTTTTTCCGCCGTGGTGCAGGACGCGTGTTTCCCCATCTCCCGGCAGATGGCATCCGCGGTTCGCTCGGCCATCAACCGGTAGGTCGTCAGCTTTCCTCCCACGATGGAGAAGAGACCTTTTACGCCCACTGCCGCCCCGTGATTGAGCAGTAGAAAATCACGGCTGATGGTCCGGGTGTCGCCCTCCGCTTCTCTCGCTCCAATCAAAGGTCTTACCCCGGCATAGGCCCGGATGGCCCGGGTGTCGCCGGCAGAGGGAATGAGCATCTCCCCCTCGGAGAGAAGGAGGTCCACTTCCTCCTCGCTGGCGGATGGGTCTTCGATCTCCTCGGTGGTCAGGGAGGTGGTTCCCAGTATCAAGGCCGGCCCGTGGGGAACGAAGATATCCCCGTTCGAAGGCAGCCGGCAGCGGTTGATCACCGTGTTAACCAGCCGCTGATTGAGAACGATCAGGCTTCCCTTGGAAAAGACGACCTCCAGACGGGCTCCGGCCATCCGGGCGATCTTCCCGGCCCAGACCCCGGCGGCGTTCACGATGAAACGGCACTCGACCTGGAGCTCCTCTCCGGTTCGGGAGTCTTTAGCCCTCAAGCCGCGGATGATTCCTCTTTCGGTTTGAATAGACACGACTTCCCGATGGGGGAAAGCCTTGGCCCCGAGCTGCAGGCCTTCCTCCACGTTGGCCCGGATCAGCCTGAAGGGGTCGATGGCCCCGTCCGGCACCCGGATGGCCCTGACAATTTGCGCTGAAAGAGCGGGTTCTTTTTGCAAAGCATCCGCCACCGGTACTTCTTCTGCGGGGATGCCGATTTTTTCACAGGCCTTGAGGAAGGAGTCCGGATAATCCGGCGGATCCTGAGGTGTGGAAAGAAAAAGCCCCCCCGTGTCTTCGATGCAGGGGGCGGCGATTTTTTTAAGAATGTAGTTTTCCCGGACACATTCCCGGCCGGAGTCGGGGTCTTTGACCGCGTACCGCCCTCCGCTGTGGAGAAGGCCGTGATTTCGACCCGAGGTTCCGCTGGTAAATTCTTTTTTCTCCAGGAGAACGGTATCGATGCCCCGCAGGGCAAGATCGCGGAAAACCCCCGCTCCCGTAGCCCCCCCTCCAATGACGACCACTTCCGTTTTCATCGTTTTTTCTATGAGCTATCAGCCTTGAGCTATGAGCTTATTTTATAATTTCCGCCACGCTCTCCCAGACGTAATCCGGTTGAATAACTGACTTCTTCAGAATCTCCCGATTGGTCACACCGCTGAGGACCAAAGCGGTGGCCATGCCCGCCTTCTTTCCCATGACCATGTCGGTTTCGAGTCGATCGCCCACCAGCACGCAATCCTGAGGACGAAGGCCCATGTAATCCACGGCCACTCGGATCATGATGTCCGAGGGTTTTCCCACGATCGCTTCAACCTTCATCCCCGTCGTCCCCTCCACGGCTCCGATGACAGCCGCGCAATCCGGGATTTCTCCTCCCTCCACCGGACAAGTCCGGTCGGGGTTGGTGGCTATGAACCGGGCCCCCCTTTTAATGGCCTGGAGGGCGATGTTCAGCTTCCGGTAATCAAAGGTCCGGTCGAAGGAGGCGATCACATACTGAATTTCCCCGGCTTTTTCACTCATACGGAAGCCCGCGCGAACCAACTCCTCGATGAGCGGGATCTCGCCAATCACATAGATCGTGGCCCCCGGCGCCTCCCTGGAGAGCCAGCGGGCCATGACCAGAGAAGAATTTATGACTTCGTCAGGTTGAGTGGGGATTCCCAGGCGGGTCAGCTTGGAAGCATAATCTTCCCGCGTCTGGAGGGGCTTATTGGAAAGATAAACGATCTTTTTGGAAAGGGATTTCAGTTTTTCGATCGTTTCTCTGGCCCCGGGAATCAGCTTTTCCCCCAGGTAGATCGTTCCATCCAGATCAAAAATGTAACCCAAAAAGGTCAAAGCACTCATGGGGTCTATATTCATCAGGGATTGGGGAAAATTAGTATCCGCGGCCGATCCGCCCTTTCACTTAAATGTATTTGCCCGGAGGACTACTTGTCAATGATAAAAATCTTCGTGATTATTCAGAAATTTTGTTTGACCGGGGGAGAGCATTTTTATTGACAATCCCTTTTTCCTACGCTATTTTTACTCCGATTGGACACCTCCAGCCAACAGCCGGGGTGATTCATCATAATTATAAGCTCTTCAAGGAGGGTAGTGAAAATGAAACGAAAATTGATGTTGGGGATTCTCCTTGTTCCCTTTTTGCTCCTGCCTCTTTCCTTTGCGGGGGCCCAGTCGATCGAGGATGAGCTCTATCTGATTACCCCTGTCTCCAAAGATGTCCATGACCCGGCTCTGAAGGCCTTTGCCGCCTATGCCAAGAAGAAATGGAACATCGAGGTGAAGACCAGCGCCATGCCCAAGGGAACTCCGGTGGCCTACGGACAGATCCTGGAATGGAAGGGGAGACCGCAGGCGGATATTTTCTGGGGAGGGGAAGGAACTCTCTTTGATGCCCTGTCCGCGGAGGGGCTCCTGGAGCCGGCAACGATTCCCAAGAAGATGTGGGATGAGATTCCCGCGACCATCGGAAAGCCTGTAGGATTGCCCCTGAAAGACCCCAAGGGATTCTGGGTGGGAACCACCCTGGAGCCTTACGGCCTCATCTACCAGCCCAAATTGCTGAAGCGGTTAGGGGTGGAGATCAAAGATTGGGATGACCTCCTCAACCCCAAACTCAAAGGGCAGATCGCCCAGTGCACTCCCGACCGTTCCAGCTCCAGCCATGCCAGCTATGAAGTGATGCTTCAGACCTACGGCTGGGAGAAAGGCTGGGAGTGGCTGAAGAAACTGGCTGCCAACACCGGCATATTTGCCGCCCGCTCCCGCGACGTTCCCAACGTAGTGGCCAAAGGGGAATTCGCTGTCGGCTACGCGGTTCCCAGCTACATGGCTTTCGCCGAAGTGCTGGCCGGGTATGACGTCATGTATGTTTACCCCAAGAATGCCTATGTGACCCCCGAGCCCATGGCGGTCCTTAAGGGAGCACCCCATCCGAAAGCAGCCCATGCCTTCATCGAGTTCCTGCTGACCGAAGAGGGGCAGAAGCTTTTCGCGGAACTCGGCCTCTATCCCATCACCCCGAAGTTCAAAGTCCAGGGGCCACCGGGCTCCAAGCAGGAGATGACCGTGAAATTCACCGGCGGGATGAGGTCTTTCTTCGACATCCCGGTGGGCAACGTGTATGACGAAAAGATTGCCGGCCCCAAGAAGCGAATCGAA
>Ga0315279_10005061_pt1 | contig 17310 bp, 13 predicted proteins | sample YL17G06_20_MG_FD_203694 | JGI IMG/M metagenome (GOLD analysis project Ga0315279, IMG submission 203694) | Sediment microbial communities from Yellowstone Lake, YNP, Wyoming, USA - YL17G06_20 | ecosystem: Environmental > Aquatic > Freshwater > Lake > Sediment | place: USA: Wyoming | collected... | reverse complement strand
GCTGGAGTTCGAGAAGGCCGCGGAACTCCGCGACAAGATCGCCGAACTGGAGAAGCGCCGTCTGGGGATCGTGGGCAGCCAGCCATGAAGACACGTGATTTGTGGGCCGTGATACCTGACAGGCTTCGGATGCTCCGCGACTCCTTCCGTTACACGCGACACGTTTCACGTTTCACGTGCGTGTTCCTGGCCGCGGCTCTGGGGCTGCCCCTGCCGCCGGGTGCGAGCGCGCAGGCGCCGGCCGTCAGCCTCACCCCGGACAAGGGGCCGACCGGCGGGGGCACGAGGGTGCTCATCGAGATCGATGAGGGCTTGACGCTGGGTTCCATCCGGGTCGAGTTCGGCGGCCGGCCCGTCCGCGTGGTGCGCGGGCTCGGCCTCTCGATCGTGGAGGTGATCACCCCGCCGGGAAATCCCGGACCGGTTCCCGTCCGCGTGGTGTACGGACTCCTGATGAAGACTGCGGCCTCGGCCGTCTTCACGTACGTGTCCCCGGCCCCACGCCTGGCCCGACTGGACCCGTCCACGGTCCAGGCCGGATCGGAGGAGCTCCCCCTCTCGGTGGAGGGCGAAGACTTCACGACGAGCTGCAGCCTGCGCGTCGGAGAAACCGAGGTGTCCACCACGGTCCTGAGCTCGCAGCGCCTGCAGGGCCGCATCCCGGCCTCCCTCCTGGCCAGGGCCGGTAGCCTGGAGGTGCGGGTGACCGACTCCGCCATCGGAGGCGGCGCGTCCAATGTCGTGCCCCTCGCCGTGGTCAATCCCTCACCCCAGTTGACGGCCGTGGAGGCGCCGCCGCTCAGGGTGGGCGGGCACACTGTTGGACCGGTGACGCTGACTGTGCGCGGCCGCGCGTTTCGCCCGGAATCGGTCATCCAGCTCGCAGGCGCCGCAGCGCCAACGCAGTACCGCTCGAACCAGGAGTTGGCAGCCATCATCCCGCCCGAGCTGCTGGCCAAGCCGGGGGAACTGCCGGTCGTCGTGGTGACCCCCGGCCCCGGCGGGGGGACATCCCGACCCCTGAGCCTTTCGGTCGTGGCCCCGTTCCCGGGCCGCTTTCTGGTGTTCACGTCCAACCGACGGGGCGGCCGCAACCACATCTACCTCCTGGACCGCCAGACCGGGCACCTGGACCCGCTGGAGGAAGCCAACAGCAGCAACGGCAACGATGGCTACCCCTCCATCAGCGCCGACGGCCGCTTCATCGTGTTCCAGTCGGACCGCCGGGGCCGTCAGTTCCACGTCTTCCTCTTCGATCGGGAAACCCGCAGCCTGGATCCACTGCCGGAGCTGAATCATTCCACTGCCTTCGATGGCTTCCCGCGCATCAGCCCCGATGGCCGCTTCATCGTGTTCGAATCGGATCGCCTGAACGCGCGGCCGAAGGTCTTTCTTTTCGACCGGCAGACGCGCACGCTCTCGGAGCTCCACCAGGCGAACGAGGCCACGGCCGACGACGGCCTCGCAGCCATCAGCAACTGACGGAGGAGCAGCCTATCCGCGCCAGACGCAGATTCGCCCGTGAGCAGGCCAGGACCGGGTCCCGTGGGGAGATCCGCGCTCTTCGATCCTGCTCGGCGGGTGGCGTCACGCCCGACGCGCGAAAAGCCCTTGGCGGGCGGCGGGTGCGACAGTCGTGGCAGGAATGACACCAGGGGCTCGGGGACCTTACCAGGGGGAGGAAACCATGAAGGGCAAGGTGAAATGGTTCAACGTGACGAAGCGCTTCGGGTTCATTGTGCGGGATGACAAGGGTCCGGATGCCTTTGTTCATTCCAGCGACGTGGAAGGCGGGCGGACCCTCCGCGAGGGCGAAACCGTCGAGTTTGAGCTGGGTCAGGACGACCGCGGCCGGCCCAAGGCGATCCAGGTCCAGGTCGTCGCCTAGCCCATAGGTCAGGCATTTCATCCCCGCTCCTCCGGACGGCCGCCGGCGGGATGCCGGCGCCGTCCGGCGGGGCGGGAGCTTCATCACGGCAGGCCCTGCTGCATGCGGTGGGAGCGGAAGGGCCCGACGGGTGATTGCCGAATGGGGAGTGGGTGGAGAGCCGAGTTCCGGATCACCTCAATCCGGCCATCGCCAATCGAGAATCGTCACTCCGGTACCGGTCCCGACAGGTGCAGGAAATCCTCGGGGATGGGGGCCGAGAACTCCACCCAGGCGCCGGTCGTGGGGTGGTGGAACGCCAGGCGCCAGGCGTGGAGCATCTGCCGATCCGCGCGGGGTTCATCCACTGCGGCGCGCCGCCGCTCCCGCCGCCCCCCGTAGACCTGATCGCCGATCACCGGATGCCCGATGTGGGCGAGATGCACCCGGATCTGGTGCGTCCGTCCCGTCTCCAGGTCGAGGGCCAGCACGGTCATTCCCGGCAGCCGTCGGAGCACGTGGTAGATGGTCCGTGCCTCGCGCCCGCCCCGGCCCCGGACGCCCATCCGCTTCCGGTCGTCCTCCCGCCGGCCGATGGCCGCCTCGATCCGCCCCGAATCCTGCCGGACCTCCCCGTGCACCAGCGCCAGATACCGCTTCTTGACGACCCGCGCCTTGAATTGCCGGCTGAGCGACTGGTGGGCCGACTCCGTCTTGGCGACCACCAGGACGCCGGAGGTGTCGCGGTCCAGGCGATGGACGATCCCCGGGCGCTCCACGCCGCCGATGCCGGGGAGCGTCTCGCAGTGGGCGAGGAGGGCGTGCACCAACGTGCCGGTGCTTCGTCCGGCGCCCGGATGGACGACCATCCCGGGTGGTTTGTTCAGGACGATGAGGTCGTCGTCCTCGTGCAGGATGTCGAGGGGGATCGGCTCTGGCGTGAGATCGAGGGGCGTCGCAGGCGGAACGTGAAGCTGGATCGTCTCAGCGGGACTCACCCGATGGCGCGGCTTCTGCGGGTGGCCGTCCACCCGCACGTGCCCGCCCTCGATGAGCCGCTGCACCCGGGCCCGCGACAGGCCGCTGGCCGCGGACAGGAACACGTCCAGTCGCTGCCCCGCTTCCGCCCGGGTCACGGTGAATTCCCGCAGGGCCGCCTCCTACCTTCGCCTCTCGCGCTGCCAGTCCAGGAGCATGTCCAGGATCATGAGGCTCACGCCGACGGAGATGGCGGAATCCGCCACGTTGAAAGCGGGCCAGTGGTACGGGCCCGCGTGCACGTCCAGGAAGTCCACCACCATCCCGTAGCGCAGGCGGTCGATGAGGTTTCCGACGGCGCCGCCCAGGACGAGGCCGAGGGCAACCGAGACCAAACGGTGCGACCGGAGGTAGCGCGTGTGATAGAACACGATCAGGACCACCGCCAGGATGGAGATGAAGATGAAGAGCGGGTTCCGCACCTCATCCGACAGGGTGGCCAGGAGCCCGAAGGCCGCGCCCGGGTTCAGGACGAAGACGATGTCGAAGAACCCGGGGATGACCGGAATCCCCTGGCCCAGCCGGAGGGTCTGGATGATCGCCAGCTTGGTCGCGCGATCCAGCAGGATGATCCCAAGGGCAATCAGGTAGAAACTCATGACCTAGCTCGCCAGTCACGTCGCATTGATCAGTGGGAGGTAGCCATTCCGCCGGGAGAAACCCGGCGGTCTCACGCATTGGTCATTGGACATTGGTCATTGCTCTTCGGTCATTGGTCATTGCTTTTCCTGGAGGACGGCCACGCAGCGGTCGCACAGCGCCGGGTGCATCGCCGAGGTCCCCACGCTCTCTCGATAGTTCCAGCAGCGCGGACACTTCACGCCCGGGGCACGCTCCACCCGCACCGCGATCGTCTGGCCTGCTGCAGGAACGTCGTAGCGCCGGACCGTCAGGCGCGAGACGATGCAGATGGTCTCCAGGTCGTCCCGCCGTGCGGCCAGAAAGTCAAAGTCCGCCGGGGGCGCCGCGACCTCGACCGCCGCCTCCTGCGCGCTCCCGATCCGCTTCTCTTTCCGCGCCGTCTCCAGTGCCTTCAGCACCTCGTCCCGGACCGCCAGCAGTCTCTCCCACTCCTGCGCCAGCACCTCATCGGTGAGCTCGCCCCGCACCGCCGGAAACTCGGCCAGGTGGACGCTCGCCGGCTTGCCCGGCATGGGGAGGTACCGCCAGACCTCGTCCGCGGTGAAGGACAGGACGGGCGCCATGAGCTTCGTGAGGCCCACCAGGATCTCGTGCATGGCCGTCTGGGCCGAGCGGCGGAGGGGGGAGGCAGGCCCCGAGGTGTACACGCGGTCCTTCAGGACGTCCAGGTAGAAGGCGCTGAGGTCCACGGCGCAGAAGTTGTGCAGGCTGTGGTACAGGACGTGAAACTCGTAGTCCCGGTAGGCCGCCCGCACCCGCTCCGTCAGCCGCTGCAGGCGGTGCAGGATGAACCGGTCGATGGGCAGGAGTTGGTCGACCGGCACCGCATCCCGGGCGGGATCGAAGTCGTACAGGTTCCCCAGCAGGTATCGGCAGGTGTTCCGGATGCGGCGGTATCCCTCGGCGAGGCGCGTCAGGATCTCATCCGACAGGCGGATGTCGTCCCGGTAATCTTCGGCCGCCACCCAGAGGCGCAGCACCTCGGCCCCGTACTTGCCGATGACCTCCTGCGGGGCGATGACGTTTCCCAGGGACTTGGACATCTTGCGGCCCTCGCCGTCCACCACGAACCCATGGGTGAGGACCGCCCGGTAGGCAGCGCCGCCCTGAACCCCCACGGACGCCAGCAGCGAGGAGTGGAACCAGCCGCGGTGCTGATCGCTGCCCTCCAGGTACATCTCCGCCGGCCAGTGCTGGTCGGGCCGAACGCGCAGCACGGCCGCCTGGCTCACCCCTGATTCGAACCAGACGTCGAGGATGTCCGTCTCCTTGGTGAACTCCTCGCCCCCGCACTTCCCGCACCGGGTGTCCGGCGGCACGAGTTCCCGTGCGGAGCGGGCGAACCAGACGTCGGCCCCCTCGCGGTCCATCAGGGATGCCACGTGCTCGATCAGGTGCGGCTCGGCCAGGAGCGCCCCGCACCTCGCGCAGGAGAACACGGCGATGGGGGTGCCCCAGGCCCGTTGGCGCGAGATACACCAGTCCGGCCGGTTGGCGATCATGTTGGAGATGCGCTCCTCCCCCCAGGGCGGGATCCACTGCACCTGGCGGATGGCGTCCAGCGCTCGCTGGCGCAGACCGCCCGCCTCCATGGAGATGAACCACTGGTTGGTGGCCCGGAAGAGGATCGGGTTCTTGCACCGCCAGCAATGCGGGTAGGAATGCTGGTAATCCTCGGCGGCGAGCAGCCGGCCCTCCGCCCGCAGCCGCTCGATGATGGCGGCATTGGCGTCCCAGACGCTCATCCCGGCGAAATGTTCCACCTCGGGCACGAAGCGGCCCATGTCGTCCACCGGATTGTAGATCGGCAGCCCGTGCTTGATCCCGGTGTCGTAGTCGTCGGCGCCGTGGCCGGGGGCCGTGTGGACGCATCCCGTCCCCTGGTCCATCGTCACGTACTCCGCCGTGAAGATGGGCGAGGGCCGGTCCAGCCACGGGTGGCGCGTTGCGAGGGCCGCCAGCTTGGCCCCCGGCGCGCGGAAGAGCACCTCCGGGTCGGGCAAACGGCACTTCCGGGCGGTCTCGTCCATGCGCTTTCCGGCCGTGATGAAGCACCGTCCCCCGGAGCGGAAGATGACGTACTCCTCGGTCGGGTGGACCACGATCGCCAGGTTCGCCGGCAAGGTCCACGGGGTGGTCGTCCAGATGATCACCGAAATCTGCGCGCCCCGCAGGGCGGGGTCGAGCGTCGCCGGATCCGACGTCAGGGGGAACGCCACGTAGGCCGAGGGCGACGTGTGATCCTCATACTCGACCTCGGCCTCGGCCAGCGCCGTGAGGCACGAGGCGCACCAGTGGACCGGCTTCAGCCCGCGATACACGCCGCCCGTCGCGAAGAACTTCCCCAGCTCGCGCAGGATGTCGGCCTCGTAGCGATACTCCATGGTGAGGTAGGGATGGTCCCAGTCCCCCAGGACGCCCAGGCGCCTGAACTCCTCCCGCTGGATGTCAATGAACTTCTGGGCGTAGGCCCGGCACATGCGGCGCTTCTCCGGCACGGGGATCTGGGCCGCCTTCGCCCCCAGCTCTTTGTCCACCTGGTGCTCGATGGGCAGCCCGTGGCAGTCCCAGCCCGGCACGTACACCGCGTCGAACCCGGACATGGACCGCGACTTCACCACCATGTCCTTGAGGATCTTGTTCAGGGCGTGGCCCATGTGGATGTGGCCGTTGGCGTAGGGCGGCCCATCGTGCAGGATCCACATCTCCCGGCCTGCCCGCGCCTCGCGGAGCCGCTGATACAGGCCCTCGGCCTCCCACCGGCGGAGGATCTCGGGCTCGCGCTCCGGGAGGTTGGCCCGCATGGGGAAATCGGTCTTGGGGAGATTCAGCGTGGTCTTGTAATCCATGTCACCATCTGCCCTTCGGAACGAACCGCGAACCGCCATGACGCCAAGACCGCCAAGGAGATCCCCTTCTTGGTTCAGTCATGGCGCCCGTGGCGCACCAATCCGCCTGAGGCCAATGCTGTTGGCACCAACGGCGGTGCCGTTGGTACCGGCGATTCAACAAAAACGCCCCAGGCCGGGGCGTTGTACAAGGCATTGCAGAGACGGTCTGGAGCCGAAAACCTACCAGGGAAACCCATGCCTGTCAACACGGGCAGGTCGCATGCGGGGGCCGGGCATCGGCCGAAACCCCACTGGACCTCGACTCCCGCTCGGCGAGCCGAGTCAGGTCGTCTGCACCATCACGACGCCCGCCAGGACCAGGCCGCCGCCCAGAATCTGGATGGGATTCAGGGTCTCCCCCAGAAGGAAGAAGGCCACTACGGCGGCCACCACGATCTCCAGCATGCTGACGATGCCGGCCTGCGTTGGCGGGAGGAACCGCAGTCCGCTGATGAACAGACCGAAGGGCACCACCGTCCCGATCGTGGCAACCGCCAGGAAGGCCCCCCAGGTCCCGAGGCTGAAACCGTGGGTGAGGAGTCGCCATGGAGGCACCATCAGGGACCAGGCGAGGCCGGCAGACAGATACGCGTACGTCAGGAGCGTCCAGGCGTCCAGTGTCCGGAGGGCCACCCTGCTCGCCAGGATGTAAAACGCGAAGGCGCCAGCCCCGCCAAGACCCGCCGCCACCCCCAGCAGATTCGGCCGCAGCACCTCGAAGTCGTACGCTCGGACCACCAGGGCACATCCCAGGAGCGCCAGGGCCATCGCCAGGATAATCCGCCCGCGAAGGGGCTGACGCTGCACGACGACCGTGTACAGGGCGACCAGAATGGGCGCCTGGTATTGGAGGAGAAGGGCCGTGGCCACGCTGGTCAAGTGCAAACACTGGAAGTAGAAGAAGTTGTTGATTGCGAGTCCAACTATCCCGACCGCTGCAGCGATCCAGAGGTCTCGTCGCCCGATTCGTAAACGCGCGGGCCAGAGCAGGCCCAACACGGCGAACAAGATGAGGGTCGCCAGATCCGCCCGGACCACCACCAAGAGGAAAGGGTCCACGCCGCGGTCGCGGAAGAGCATCTTCACCACCGTCGCCATGACGCCCCAGCAGACGGCGGCGCTCACCACCATCGCATAGCCACGCCATTGCCCGTGCTCGACCACTCGCTCCTCCTCGACGTCGTGGCAATTTGGCAACCAGGCAATCTGCAACCCGGGGACTGGGGGTTGGGGACTGGGGGCTGGTCTCCCCCAGCACCCCGCCCCTAGTCCCTAGCCCCTCAGGTCGCCCGAACCTAGCACAGCCGCTCCTTTCCCTCAAGCAGGCGGATTCACATGTGGCGGGTCGAAAGGGCGGGAATCGCCTTGACACGTCGCGCGACGCTTGGGTATAGTGCCGTCCGGCCGTTCGCTGCCATACATGAAGGTCATCCCGGCTCGCCTCGCGTCCGGGTTTTCCGTTACTCGCACCCCGCGCTCCGCGCTGTCTTCATCGCCACACCCAAGAGGGGGGACTGGCTGCCATGAAGCGCTACCTGCTCGCCCCGGGTCCCACCCCCATCCCGCCCGAAGTCCTGCTGGCCATGGCCCAGCCTATCATCCACCACCGGACACCGGAATACGAGGCCCTCTTCGCCGACGTCCGCCGGGACCTCCGTCTTCTCTTCCAGTGCAAGAACGAGGTCCTGATATTCGCCGCCTCGGGGACCGGGGCCATGGAGGGGGCCGTGGTGAACACCCTCTCCGCCGGCGACCAGGTCGTCGTCGTCCGCGGGGGCAAGTTCGGGGAGCGTTGGGCCGAGATCTGCGAGGCCTACGGGGTGCGCGTCCTGCCCGTGGACGTGCCCTACGGGAAGAGCGTGGATCCCGCGGCCGTCGCCGCCGCCTTGAAGAGCGAACCGGCCGTCAAAGCCGTCTTCGCCACCCACAGTGAGACCTCCACCGGCGCGGTGCATGACGTCCAGGCCATCGCCGCCATCGTCCGCGAGACGCCCGCCATCCTGATCGTGGACGCCATCACCAGCCTGGGCGTGATGGATCTTCCCATGGATGCCTGGGGCGCGGACATCGTGGTGGCCGGCTCCCAGAAGGCCATGATGCTCCCGCCCGGCCTGGCGTTCGCCGCCCTCTCGGACAGAGCCTGGGCCCTGGTGCCGGGAGCCCGCCTGCCCAAGTACTACTTCAACTTCACTGCGGAGCGGAAGGCCATCGAGAAGAACCAGAGCGCCTATACGCCTGCGGTTTCCCTGGTGGTGGGCCTGCGCGAGTCCCTGCGCCTCATCCTGGCGGAAGGGCTGCCCAATGTCTTCGCCCGGCACGACCGCCTGGCCCGGGCCACCCGCGCCGGCGTCCAGGCCCTGGGGCTGGAGTTGTTCGCCGAGCACCCCGGCTGCGCCTGCACCGCCGTCAAGGCGCCGGCCGGCATCGAGGGCGGCGCCATCGTCAAGGGCTTCCGCCAGCGGGGGATCACCATCGCCGGCGGCCAGGGCAGCATGCGGGGGAAGATCTTCCGGATCGCCCACATGGGGTACGTGGATGGCTTCGACGTCCTCACCGCCCTCACGGCCCTGGAATTCGTTCTGGCCGACCTGGGTCATCCGGTGACGTTCGGCGAAGGCATTCGGGCTGCCCAGCGGATCCTGCAGAAATAGGCCGGGGCCGCGGCCTGCGGCCCGACGGGGGGAACCCCATGACCAATCAATTCGACCTGCCCGTCTGGCGGGCCCGGGTCCTGGTGACCGACAATCTATCCCAGCGGGGCGTGGACCTGTTGCGCCAGAGTCCCGGGGTCGAGGTCGAGGTCCAGGACAAGCTGTCGCCGGAGGAGTTGAAAGACCTCCTCCGGGACATGGACGCCCTGATCGTGCGGAGCGCCACGCGGGTCACCGCGGACGTTCTGGCGTCGGCGCCGCGGCTCAAGGTCATCGGTCGGGCCGGGGTGGGCGTGGACAACGTGGACCGCGAGGCGGCCACCGCCCGCGGCGTGGTGGTGATGAACACCCCGGGGGGCAATACCATCAGCGCCGCGGAGCACACGCTCTCCATGCTCCTCAGCCTGGCCAAGCACATCCCCCAGGCCGCCGCCTCCATGAAGGGCGGCAAGTGGGAGAAGAACAAGTTCCTCAGCGTGGAGCTGTCGGGCAAGACCCTGGGGATCATCGGCCTCGGCCGCATCGGCACCGAGGTGGCGAAGCGGGCCAGGGCGTTCAACCTGCGGGTGCTCGCCTTCGACCCCTTCAGCAGCGCCGAGGCGGCCCAGTCCCTGGGGGTGGAGCTGGTGGAATTGCCCGACCTGTACCGCCAGTCCGATTTCATCACGATCCACACGCCCCTGACGCCCGAAACGAAGAACCTCATCTGCGCCGCCACCATCGCGCAGATGAAGGACGGCGTCCGGATCGTCAACTGCGCCCGCGGCGGCATCGTGAACGAGGCCGACCTGTGCGCGGCCCTGCGGAGCGGAAAGGTGGCGGGCGCCGCCCTGGACGTGTTCGAGAAGGAGCCCATCACCGACAGCCCCCTGTTCTCGCTCCCCAACTTCATCTCGACCCCGCATCTGGGCGCCGCCAGCGAGGAGGCGCAGGAGGCGGTGGCCGTCGAGATCGCCCAGCAGGTGATCGACTATCTCCAGAAGGGCATCATCCGCAACGCGGTGAACGCGCCCTCGATCCCGCTGGAGGTGCTGCGCACGCTGCAGCCGTGGCTGACCCTGGCGGAGAAGTTGGGGCGCCTGGCCTCGCAGCTCTGCGAGGGGCGCCTGGCGGAGATCCGCCTGGGGTACCAGGGCGAGATCGCCTCGCTGGACTGCATCCCGCTGGCGGTGGCCACGGTCAAGGGGATCCTCGACCCCATTCACGACAACGTGAACATGGTGAACGCCATGACCATCGCCAGGGGGCGCGGGGTCCGGATCGTCGAGAGCAAATCCACCGCGCCGACCGACTTCGCCAGCCTGATCACGATCACGCTCCAGACCGACCGGGCAAGGACCGAAACCGCAGGCACCCTCTTCAGCCGCCAGGACCCGCGGGTGGTGGACATCGACGGCTTCCGGCTGGAGGCTGTTCTCGACGGCTACATGCTGGTCTTCTCCAACGTGGACGTGCCGGGGGTCATCGGGCGGATCGGGACCCTCCTCGGCCAGAACAACGTGAACATCGCCGGGATGCAGCTCGGACGCGAGAAGCAGGGCGGCCGCGCCGTCTCCATCGTGAACGTGGACGACCCCATCCCGGGGCCGGTGCTGGAGGAGATCCGGCGCATCCCAAATATCGTGTACGCCAAGCTCGTCCGCGTGTAAGTCGAAGACGACTATCGCCGGGGACAGGGAGTGTGCTATCCTGCCCCCGTTTCTTTGTGGAGCCGCAGGCTCCGGCGACAGGCCATGATTCCACGCACAGCCATTCCAAAGGGCGTCCGCGTGTTCACGCCGGAGGAGACCGCCCAGCGCCGGGCGGTCGAGGCGAAGCTCCTCTCGGTCTTCCAGCGCTGGGGCTTTCGGGAGATCATCACCCCCACCTTCGAGTACCTGGAGGTCTTCGAGGCCCCCACGGGAGAGGATGCCGACGACCAGACCTTCAAGTTCGTGGACCGGCAGACCGGGCGCCTGCTGGCCTTGCGGGTGGACATCACCTCCCAGGTGGCCCGGCTGGTGGCCAGCACCATGCGGCAGGCCCCCCTCCCCCTGCGCCTCGCCTATGCGGCGACCGTGTTCCGCTATCACGAGCCGCGGGCTGGACGCCAGCGGGAGTTCGAACAGATCGGGGTCGAGCTGATCGGCCTGGATCTCCCCGAGGCGGACGCCGAGATGATCGCCATGGCCGTGGAGGGATGCCAGGCGGCGGGCCTTCCCGCCTTTCAGATCGACGTGGGCCAGGTGGAGGTGGTGCGCGGCCTCGTGAACGCGCTCCGGCCTCCGGCGGAATTGCGCCGCCGGCTGATCTCCGCCATCCGGCGCAAGGACGCGCTGGAACTGGACCTGCTTCTCGCGGAGGTCTCGGCCGACACCGGCCTGCTGGATGCCATCCGGGCGCTCCCGAAACTGTATGGCCGCCGCGAGGTTCTGGACGAAGCCGCGCGGTTGGCCCTTCCCCCGGCCTCACGGGCCGCCCTGGCCAATCTGGCCGAGGTGGTGACCATCCTGGAGAACTACGGGCTGGCGGACCAGGTGATCCTGGATCTGGCGGAGACCCATGACTTCGAGTATTACAGCGGGGTCGTCTTCGGCGCCTTCGCTCGCGGCTTGGGCTACCAGTTGGCCAGCGGCGGCCGCTACGACCACCTCATCGGGCAATTCGGGTATCCGTGCCCCGCCACCGGGTTCTGCTTCGACCTGGAACGGGTCCTGGCGGCCCTGGCGGCGGCCGAGACCCTGCCCCAGGCGTCCGGGCCCGACGTCCTCCTGATCGACTTCAGCCCGGACAAGCAGGCCGCGCACCGCCTGGCCCGCCTGCTGCGGGACCGCGGGATCGCGGTCGGTCGCGACATCATCAAGCGGGATCTGGCCGGCTCCCTCGCCTATGCCAGGGCCTCCGCCATCCGGCGGGCCGTGATCCTGGGATCCGCCGAGCAGCCGCCGGAGACCGTGCTCATCCACGATCTGACCACCGAGACGCAGCGCACCCTGCCCCTCGAGACCTTCGTGCGGGCCATCACCCGGGGGGATTCCCCATGGCCAATCTGATCGTCGTCGGCGCGCAGTGGGGTGACGAGGGGAAGGGCAAGGTCGTCGACATCCTTAGCGAGCGCTTCGACGTCGTCGCCCGGTACCAGGGAGGCAACAACGCCGGCCACACGGTCGTCGTGGGCGAGGAGAAGGTGGTCCTGCACCTGGTGCCCTCCGGCATCCTGCGCAAGGGCAAGATCTGCGTCCTGGGCAACGGGGTGGTCATCGATCTTGGCGAGCTGATCCACGAGATGGACCAGCTCGAGCGGCTGCACGTGCGCTTCGAGGACCACTTCTTCATCAGCCAGCGGGCCCACCTCGTCCTCCCCTACCACAAGGTGCTGGACGTGGCCAACGAGCAGCGCGCCGCCAAGAAGATCGGCACCACGGGCCGCGGGATCGGCCCGGCCTATGTGGACAAGATGGCGCGCGTGGGGATCCGCATCGGCGACCTGCACGAGCCCCGCCTGTTCCGGGAGCGCCTCCGGCACAACCTCCTGGAGAAGCGCGCCCAGTTCCCGGACAATGAGGCGCTGGCCGCCTTGGACGCGGAGGAGATCTACCTCGAGCATCTGAAACACTACGAGCGGATCCGGCACTATTTGGTGGATTCGGCCCAGATCCTCGATCGGCTGATCCGGGAGGGGAAGCGCGTCCTCTTCGAGGGCGCCCAGGGCACGCTCCTGGACGTGGACCTGGGGACCTATCCCTACGTGACGTCCTCCAGCGCCACGGCCGGCGGCGCCTGCACGGGCACGGGCGTGAGCCCGAAGCGCATCGACGGCATCCTGGGGATCTGCAAGGCGTACACGACCCGCGTGGGGGAGGGGCCGTTCCCGACGGAACTGAGCGACGCCACCGGTGAGCACCTTCGAACCCGCGGGCAGGAGTTCGGCGCCACCACGGGCCGGCCCCGCCGGACCGGCTGGTTCGACGCCATCGCCGTCCGCTACGCCGCCCGGGTGAACGGGCTGGACGCTTTGGCCCTGATGAAGCTGGACGTCCTGGACGAGCTGGATCCCATCCTGGTGTGCACCGGCTACCGTTACCGGGGCGAACTCCTCACCGAGTTCCCCAACGAGACGGACATCCTGGCGGAATGCCAGCCGGTCTACGAACCGCTCCCCGGCTGGCGCCAGAACACGGTCGGCACACTCGAGGAGGCGAAATTGCCGCCCACCTGCCGGGCCTACATCCGCCATCTTGAGGCCATCGTGGGTGTCCCCATCACGCTCGTCTCCACCGGTCCCCGCCGCGACCAGATCATCCTCCGTCCCAACGCGGAGTGGCAGGCGTGGGGCCTGGCCTGAGCGCCGGAATGCGGAGTGCGGAATTCGGAATGCGGAATGTACACATCGCCTTCCGATGAGAGCCCCTTCTTTCCCCGCCGGGGCCCCCGTCCCGAGCCCGCCCCGAGCACCTGCGAGGCCATCCCACGACATGATGACCGGCTTAACTTTTCAGCCATAGTCGAATAATTATTCGACCATGATCGAATCTTGATGCCGGCCCGGCTACCGCGAATGCCTCCATCGCCCTCCCGCACACTCTGAGTGTGCCCTGCTTGACATCGCCAGTCGGTGAGCGGTAGGCTACCTCCTGGTTGCCCGCCCTGTCTTTCCCCACGCGGGCTACCCCCACCACCATAACCGACGCGCATCCTGGGCCGGCCCTTGGCCCTTGCACCTCTTGCTTCACACTGCGGAGGACGCCTGTCCTCCTGCGGCAAAGGAGCTGACAACACCGATGAAGTGGCTGGCGCTGCTGGCAGTGATCATGGCGACTGCTGCACCCCTGGCGCTCGCCGTCGAGCGCCTGCGCCGGAGGGAGGCAGCGGGGACGCGACGATGACAATTACCTGCCGCCAGGGACACCCCCTTCCCGCCGGATGGTTCACGCTACTTGGCTGGACGCTAACCATACTTTCGACCGCCGGCAATCTCCTGATGCTCCTTTACGTTTCCTGGATTCGACCCCTTTCGGGTGCCGCCTATGCCCAGGCCGACGCAGGTCTGTTCTTTCTCCTGGTTGTCGTCGGTGGGCCAATCGTTATAGGCTGTCTCGGTTTGTTGATACTTGGTTGGCTGTTGCGGTACTGGTCATGTCCTTGGACATGCCCTTCGAACACCGGTTTCACCAACTTGCTCAGGTACAGCTTGACTGGAAACCCCGTTCTGGTGGGCTTCCTTTGGATGTATCTCTTTTTCCTTGCCTAATGTGTGTAGGTGCAAGAACGACTTATGAGAGGAGTTGCCGGTGGCCACTGGGATGCGCTCCTGCGCATCGGTCTCCGGTAGCGCTGTTGGGCCGCAAGAGTAAGCCGAAATCGGGTCCCGAGTTGCCCGCAAACCTCTGGAAAGCGCTTTACAACCTACGCATTTGAGCGCTGAAATAGGGCATGGCGTCGGAGTTGTGGCCGACGAATTGACCTGAGATGGGGGCAGACAACTTGTGAAGAGCGAAGGAAATAGGATAAGACCATGAAGCCTGCAGCGCGGTTGTGACCCGTTAGCATATTGATGTTTATGGCTTGTAGCGGAGCAATTCCTCCAGGGTCCAGGGGTGGTCGGTCAGTCCGGCGGCCATAGCAGGGGTCCGGGGAACCCAGCGACGCCCCGAGTCGGGCGAGGCTCGCTCGCGCAGGCTCTGATGGGGCTTGACGAAGTTGCCATGGGCATCGATGTAATCGAGCGCGTGTTGCAACTCGCGCCGATTCTTGGAAAAGCCCAAGGTCTTCCGGGCCAGGCGGCGGAGCTCTTGGCGCAGGGTCAGGTTGTCCCGCTCGATGTAGGCCGTGTTGATCTGCCCCCGGCGCCCCTTGGCGCGTCGCAGGGCGGCCGCCTCGGCCTGCACCTGAGCCGGCTCGCCAAAGATGACGCTCCGGGTCACCTCCACCACGCGCCCGTGTTTCCGGTGCTTCTGGACCTGGGCATAGCGCAGCGCGGGCGGGGCGACCCGCCGGGGGGCACGGGGGCGCCCGGGTCGGCCGGTGGGGCGCGGGTGGTCCCACACCCCGAAGACTTCGAGGAGGACCTCCGCATAGTGGCGCAGGGCATCCGAGGTGAACAAGGGGAGCGAGCCGTCCAGACACCGGCGGACGCGGCGGAGCAAGCGCCGGGCGCTGAAGAGGGTGCGATTGCCCACCAGGGAGGCCAGGCGGAGACGGTACTCCGGTGCCACCGCGCGCCAGATCCAGGTGCTCCCCAGGCTGCGCCCGCGGCCCCGCTTTCGGCCCAGCGGCGCCCGGGGGTTATCGTCCCAGAGGGATCTGGGTGTTTTTTTTAACGAAGGTCCACAGCTCATCGACCTGGACCTGCGAGCACTTCAGTTCGCGGAGGAGGAGTTGGCTGACGTGATCGCAGTGCTGCGCCGCCATCGCCAACCAGCCCCGGACGGTGTCCAGCTTGACCTCGAGGGCCCGCGCCGTGCCGCGCAGTCCCAAGCCCTCCGCCACGAGCCGCAGGCCCAAGAGGATGGTCGCCTTCGGGGTGCGGAGGCCGAAGAACGCGGTGCCGGTGCGGCTGGAGAACGCTTTCCCGCAGGCCCGGCAGAGGAAGAGGCGGGCCTTCCCGGTGCTGCGGGTGCGGTACGTCCCGTTCGACACCACGTTGCCAAGGCCCGTCTTTCCACGCTGCTTGCACCGGGGATTGAGGCAGGCCACGTCAAGGAACTGCGGTTTGGGGCCCCGTTTTCCCTTCGCCTTCTTAGCCATCCTCTCCTCCTTTCCCGGAGAGGATAGCAGGAGAGAAGGATTTTATCAATACATTAAGGGGTCACTACCTGCAGCGCGGATCGCCACGATCTTTCTCGCTCTGGTGGCACTCGGCCACCTCCTCCGCCTGGCGTTCCAGGTGGAAGTGGTCGCAGGTGGTGTGGTTGTACCCCTGTGGGCCAGCGCTCTGGCGTGCATCGTCACAGGCGGGCTGGCCGTACTACTGTGGCGCGAGAGCAGGCACTGAGGTTGGCTCCGCCCCTCCGCCTTGCCCGTCGGTGACGTCTGAGCCGCGATGTTTGTGGCGGACGACGTGCCTCCGCCCGAGCCGGGCACGCTGAAGAGGCTGGCGTCCTTTGGGGCGACGGCTGTAAATGGGGGACAGTCATTGCAATTATGATTTTCTGTCGTCCTTGGTGTTCGGCACCTTTTTCCTGACGCAATGCCGACTAGGTTGGCGCGGCGCGGGCTGCTCACGCGGGGCTGAGGTGGCCCAGGTCTGGTGCAACCAGGTCGAAGCGTGGCGCGCTTGACCAATCGAACATTTCGAGCTACGGTCCCCACTTGCGACGAGGAGATGTGATCCACGATGGAACTCCAAGAAGGAATTCAGGGGAACGCGTTATTGCGGCGCCTGGAGGAGGATGGTGCCGTTGCGTATGCGAACCGGATTCCAGCCGGATTCAAACTGAAATCGGTTCCCGTGCAGCCGGATTTACGGTTTACTGTCGCAGTCCACGAGGAGATCGAAGAGAACTGCTAAGGGCACTTTCTGCTTCCCTCCGGCAAGCATACCAACGTCTTTATTCAGGTATCGCTGGGCCTGCGGTTTGTCGGGACGAGCAAAGCCGTCGGGTTCACGCTGTACAAGCTCTTGCGGGAAGCTGGGTTGCTCGATCAGATTGACGTGATCATCGGGCCACCGGTCGGTGCCCTACCCGTCGTGACGGCGCTGCAGTACGCCATTGACTCCTCGAAGATTGAGGCGATGTACCTGGATCGCGCCGCCGAGGGGAAATTCCGACTCGGGCGCGGCTTCCAACTGACGGGGGACAAGCGTATCCTGCTGGTCGATGACGTCTTTACGACTGGCGGTTCCCTGCGGAAAGCCATTGCCGCCTGCAATGAATGCGTCCGCGAAGGCGGCGAGGAGTGCAACTTTATCGGGGCCGCCGTCGTGTTGAACCGCGTGAGCGATCCAGAGGCGTTCCGGCTCGCCACGGTTACCATGCCACTCGTCGCGGCAGTCAACTATCCGCTGCGGGATTGGGACGAAACGACATGTCCGTATTGCGCCCGGAATGTGCCGTTGTTCGCGGTCCAATAGTCGTCGCGCGAACCCGTCCTGACTCTGATCCGAGAAATACTTTGAACCGCCAAGCGACTGTGTTCGGTGTCAAGGAGAATCTCAGACCTCGCCGATGCACGGCGCCCACGGCGTTTGGGACTTCACCATCGCGTTCAGGATGGTGAGCAGTTTCCGCATGCAGGCGAC
>Ga0315279_10005060_pt1 | contig 17311 bp, 16 predicted proteins | sample YL17G06_20_MG_FD_203694 | JGI IMG/M metagenome (GOLD analysis project Ga0315279, IMG submission 203694) | Sediment microbial communities from Yellowstone Lake, YNP, Wyoming, USA - YL17G06_20 | ecosystem: Environmental > Aquatic > Freshwater > Lake > Sediment | place: USA: Wyoming | collected... | reverse complement strand
GGGGTTTTGCGGCGACTTCTACGGCTGTTGACGGCGAGGTGGTTTCGAAGCCCACGGCAAAGAACGTAAATTCCTTGTCAGGTTCTTGCTTAGCCATTTGCACGGCGTCACTGACACTGTAGACAACTCGAACGTCTGCGCCTTTTGCTTTGGCATCAAGAAGTGACATGTTGGAGCCTGGAACACGGAAAAGGTCACCAAAACACGTTATCGTGATTCCTCTCAGAGCCAGTTGAACTGCTTCGTCTATCTCTGAAGCCGGAACTATGCAAACGGGGCAACCAGGGCCGGCGATGACTTCCACGTTTCTGGGAAGAAGATTTCGGAGCCCATAGTGGGTAATTGTCCATTCATGCGTGCCGCAGACATGGCATATCTTGACTACCCCTTTCTTCGGAGCGATTTTGCGCATTTTTTCTGAGACGCGTTTAGCAAGCTCTGGATCTCTGAGTGGTAATGTTTCAGTCAAGATCTCACCAGCTTGCTTCATGCCTGCAGAGTTTTTGTTTCTGCTTCCAGAATCTCTTTCCACAAGCTGAGAGTCTCAAGAGCCTCCTTCTCATCAAGAATCTGGATAGCGTAGCCGGCGTGGACCAGAACGTAGTCACCCACTTTGGCCTCCACCAACGTGACGTTCACTTCTCTTAGGACTCCTTCGCCAAAGTCCACTTGGGCTTTGTCTCCTTTGCGAGTTACGACTTTAGCCGGTATCGCCAAACACATGGTACAGTTCTCGACTCTGCTTTCAAGAACGGTGTTCGAATAGAAGCTGATAAAGTTAGTGACTCTGAAAAAGGATTCTCTAGTTCAGATGTGGCTCTTGCACGTGATCGTTAATGATTAAGTGGGCACGCTGTCTACCGCGCGCGCTACGAGGCCTAGTCTGAAAGTCCATGCCTTTGTAACAATTTTGCTGTAACAATCAGTAACAATCCACTTTTTTCTGGAATTCCCAGAATTCCAACATACACAATGGTTTTTTTGAAGTGTTGTGACACTTCACTGACCTGGAACAGTTCTCAAAGAATTGAGCTTCTTTTCTGGAAAAAGGATGGACTATTTCAGGAAATGCTTGTTCCATTCTGTTCCTAGAAGATTCAGGAAACGGCTGTAGACATTTTTGTCGGAAAATCAACGGTTTTCAACGGAATGAGCATGAACTGTTTCTAACTCTCGGTTTACATTCCGCCTACAGATTCTCTAGAGTTTTCACCGGTTCTTTAGTACGTCATCTGCAAAATCAATCCCCAAATCAGTTTCTAGTCTGCGCGCACTTAACGGAGCCTAGATTGCTGGGTGGATTCGCTGGGATTTGAACCCAGGACAAATGGAGATGTCACCCGCAAAATCCCCTTTTTTATTTTTCCAAAGACTGCTAGTTTCAGATGCGGTGCAAACGCGAATTATGTTTGTAGATATAATAGGCAAAACGCTTAGCTGGATGAATCGTTAGCCTTAGTAGTTTTCAGCGCTTACTCTGGTAATAACCAAAGCAAGTGCGACATATCCTAGCCACAGTAAACATAGATAAATCACTGCAAAGACCACGTTGTCGACCAAGAATGAGACAATTTCCGCCGAAAAAGCGAGCCACATAATCAGAAGTATCATTATTGTACTCTTTTGCCAAATACTAAGGTTTTGCCAAATCTCTCCAATGGATTTATCATTCATTGTGTTAACCTCGTATCTGAGGTTGCATAGGCACAAATCGCACTAAAAAAGCATATTCTGGAAACTTCTGGCGTTCAAGGTCTGGAGTCTACGCCATGCTTATTTCCAGAGTCAAATATATCAATTGAAGCAGCCTCACATAGTTTAATGGTGTTTCAATGGAAAACGGCAAGGAAGAATTGTCAGAGCTTAAAGTAGTATATGACGAATTGTGGGCAGACGCAAAGACTTTGGTTAAAGACATGAAAAAAAGCATTGCGATTTACCTATATGCTGGATATACCACTCTAATTATTTCTGCGACATCTATTCTGAGTTCAATTCCGTTCTTTCTTCGCGTCGCCGTTGGTGCGGCTGACCTCTTCACATGGTTCTTCGTAATCTTAGAAATAATTGCCTCTGTGGTGGTAATATCATTTGCAGCAAGACTCTTCAAATGGTACAAAAGTCTGGCAAAAAAATATTCAAAGCTAATTGAGCTGGAGAAACATTGGAGAAAACCGAATGCCCAAACTGCCCTTACCATCTAAGTCTGCTGACAGAGTAATGGAATACTTAGAGATAGTGGACTCCGCTCAACTCAGACAGGGCTTCGCAAAGCGGTATGATTTTTTCAAGAGGACGCCAAACGAAGCGTATACTTCATTCATAATAGGTTATCTGAAGGACAATTTGCTCACAAAAGAAGTGGGAGAGGAGAAATATTGCCTAACAAAGAAAGGCGAGACCTGCCTTCACATTATGAGAAGAAATCGTGATCTTGTAGGCCTATTTACCCAAGATCTGAGCGGAGACAGAATTAGACAGTCATGATAGTCAGCGCGCGAGCGAGTGAACGCCCATAAGTTTTTTCCGTCTATTCTTGTATAGAATATGATATTTCCTTTTTCAAGGATTCGCAAAACCTTGGAATAGTCCACCAAAGTTAACGTGAATTTCAGTTATAGAGAAAAAATCCATAAGAGTTAATTCAGTGAGTGGACAATGGTTATATAGTATACTATACAACAGCATCCTGTACGTCACAATCAGATGGTTAGGTGAAAGGTGTTGGATGGTTATATAGCTGAGAAATATGCAGGGATCTTGACAGAAGAGGACGTAGGTAACCTCTTCGATTCGCTAGTGAAGAAACTGGCCAACAATCGTTCCGAAGCAGCAAGGCGATGCGGTCTAACTGGAAAAGCAACTTACGACTGGGAACGAACTGCGTATGTGAAACTTGCAACGAAAAAAAAGGTGCTTAAGGCCTCGCTGGAAGAGGACTTTATTGAAACTGTAGAGTACTTGCTTGGCCGTAGCTCTGACAGGAGTGTCGATTTGTTGCGGGCTGTTTTGTCAATGCTCTATGCGGACGCGATAGAAGCTGATTCTAGAGCAGGATTTGAACCTGTCTTCCAGAAATTTGAAGGAACTCGAGCAAGATATCAGGGGATCATCAAAGACAACGTACGAGACGAGGTTGAAGACATGACTCACGCCTTAAGAAATAGAGCTTTAGAACTTGGTGTGGCAATGGCAGAAAGAACAGTAGACGAATTATCTCCGAGAGAACTAATAGACGGACTGCAAATACTGGGTCACATCTATCTAGAGAGCCCACAAGAAGCACAGGCTTTTGCAGAAAGGAACTTGGGTCTTCCAAAGCAAGCGTTGGAGCCTATGATGCAAACGTTCAGGGATATCTCAACCCTTAAACAGCTAAGAGCCACTGCAGTGGACGAATTTCCTGAACGCGCGAAGAAGCTATTATTCCTCGCCGAATTGAATGATGTCTGGAAGGAGAGTCTGCAGGGCGTTTCTCCAAAATGGCCTATTGTGATTGAACAAAATCATACTCATCCTGTAAGAGGAGGTGTTCTTGTTGAAAATACCACAACAGCTTAAAGAGAAATTGGTGAAGGAACTCAAATTCATTGCCACGTCCATGGCCGCAGAAGCCGACCTCTCAAAAAAGATCTATTTCTACAGTGGAGTCTTTGGCGCTCTGGAACGTGTAATGCGATATCATCTTGACAAGGAGCTACTTATAGCTCATGCATTAACCAGCATATCATACACTACAATAAACGATCGACTCAATCACCTGAAAATGGGCGATACTGTCGTTCCTATGCCCCAAAATGTAATGGATCAACTAACCGAGAGCATTTCGGAATTGCGACAAGCCATACAAGAAGATAGAGAGACGTATCCTGTACTCGAAAAGATTGCCGAGATCACCTATTCAACAACAGGGCCAGGCTTCTACACCCAATCTTTTCTTGCCTATGCTCAAGCACATCAAGGCGGTCAAGAAGAGTAGAAGCGAGTGCGTTGCCCCCGCAGAGACACATATATCTCCTTGCCAACAACCTCGGACAGACTTGAAGACCTAGCGAACGAAGCCTTGGAAGGCATACGGGATACCTTCCAGCGCGAGACAGAGTATGGGGTAGCAACAAATGCTTTGGCTGACACTCGATATAGACTCTCAAGCATGCATCCAGATTTGCTTTTTTTGAAAAACCCTCGCACACGTTCTGGTCGTTTTATTGAAGGTTCTAAGAGAGTATATCTCCTAAGCCACGAAGAATGGCTTGCAAATGGGAAATTGACTGGTGGTCCAAATTGTCTGGGAAGATACTTGTATGGCCCAGCAGTCATCTTATTGCACGATAAGACTGAGACCCCATTCTCATGGTGTAGAAATGTCCTGACCCATGAGACTCTGCATAGCGTTTCTCTCTATAGTAGAATCTGGTCGAGCTCTACAAACCTCGTTCAAAAGCATGAAGCTTTGATCGAAGGAATTACGGAATGTCTGTTGGGATATATTCTACTGAAACAGCACCCTGACTGCTATGAATCTTGGAAATCAAATGACCCTGACATGTGTACAATTGCTTATCGAGAAAGAGTCAGACTTTTCTGCAGTCTGGCACAGAAGATTGGAATCACGCCTCTCGTGGACTTCTACTTGTCGGCCGAGGGTAGCTTCACTGGTCATTGGAATAGGTTTATTCAATCGATCCGCTTGCTTGGTTACGCCAAATTCAAATACGAACTGAATGAGCAAAGTGCTTTCAGAGAACCCTTTTTCAGAGAAGTATGTATGCGCTCAGTCGAAGGATTCAAGAAAATCTACGATTCATTTCCAAAATCTCTCGATTTCTCAAGGATCGGTTAACGCTACCTATGCGCTAAGAAAATGGCATATAGTGCACGCTTGATTCCTGGCAAAGTTTACTAAAAAACCGTTTCTTGATGGTCTTTTCTTCCAACAATTTGGCTACGTTTATCCCTTTGCTATGTTCTTTTGCGGGGATCTAGCTCTTAATTGGGTAACTCACCATTCACGAGTTCTGTTCTTCTCTAGATCGGATGTCTTGAATCTCGTCGTCGGAATAACCATCAGACTTAGCCTTTCTCAACATAAGATCGGAGTTCATAGCAGACTCGTGCCTACGTGTGAACCAAACGAGGGCCCGCGCCGCAGAAATGATGACCATTGCGGCTCCTATTACCGTGAAGGCTATTTCCTGCAATGCTCCACCTTTGAGAGAATTGAAAAAGAGAATTCCCAAGCCAGTCAGGAACATGACAAATACAAGAGCCTTTCCCTTATAGATAGTCTCTGTGTATAGATATGCAGACCACAGGGCTAATTGGAAGATTATGAACCAAAGGAGAAATCTGTAGTCCACATTCGCTAGAAGAAGATTCTGGATTTTCCACAGAGAATCTGCAGCAACCAATTGGAAAAGACGACTAGTGATGCTATATGCGCTGAGCAGAAGATAGAGTATTGGGGTAAATGACACTAAGAACATGGCGTACAAGTCCCAGTTTCTAGATGACCTGTTTTCAGAGGAGGAAATGATTGAGAATATAACCAGAATGACATTGCTGACTACCAAGGATACTGCTAAACTCTGTATGAAGATTGGAGTTCCTGCTATCTGCCCAAGAAGAAATGTGTAGAGTGCTAGAGTCAAAACAGCCGTTGTAAGGCAAAGATTTATCCTGTTTTTCAACTTGTCGGTTGAACCAGCGAAGAGAGAATAACCAACAAGGACGTAAATTGCCATAGTCGGAATCATAAACTGAAGAATCGCCAATAATGTGTCGCGACCCACAACTACGCCAATATCGAGTTGAACATTCTCATCGGTAACGTTTACAGGTCTAGAATATGTCTCTGTCCTCCAGCCAAACATTAAAGGTATAAAAACCGTTGGCTGGAACGACTCATTAAAGCTGGGCTTGAGACCTTGAGTTTGGAAGGTTAGTGAAAAGGAGAGAGAGTAGTAATCATATGGATATTTCTGGGAAAATCCACTGAGAGGCTCCTTAATTATTGTCGTATTTTCAATTTGATAATACCACCCCCAAGCTTCTTGAGACACTGGGTTATAACTTGCTCTTCCAAGGTTCTTCATAGCGAAAACTTCGGAGGAATAGTAAGTCCGCAGAACGCAGTCGATCTCCGTTACGTTGATATCAAGCCAAGCATGGACGTAGAAAGAATATTCCACTTCTTGTGCAGAATAGTTGAGATCTATTATGTTCAGAACAAAATCCATGTCAGACGATGTTGGTATGAAACTGAGAGAATCTCGAGGAAGATTGACGCTATAGCTCGCAAAATTGTTATTGAAGTTGGCTTCGGACAGATATGTCAGCGCAAAAAGGACTAGAAGAATCACACATGGGATGTAGACACCCTTCTTTATTCGAGTCAATTGGTTTAGGCCCCTTATCTTCACTCTTACACCTCACGGTGAAACCACTATTAACATGACGGACTCAGAGCTAAAAATAGTATTGGTACTTGTATTGTCAAGGCTCGTATGTAGCGCGCTACAAATATTACAACTCAAGTTAAGCTAACTCACATCACCCGATTGTTAACAGGGAGAAGCATCACCCGTCAAGCGCGCGCCGTTCCAATCTGCCCTGCCATTCGCTCGGGTAGCGCTGGCTTATGCTTTTATTGTGAATGGCTGGACTTTCTTCTCCGTGTTTGAAATCCTTGCACATTCATATGTGTTTAAAGCAGTCAATATCTCTGGACTGATATTCTTGGTCTCATAGATTGCAAGACACACCTGTTTTGCATCTTCCTCAGTTGCTCCGACAGTAGTTGTTTTAATCAGTTCTAAGAAGTTAGCAAGTCGGGTGGGATCAAATCGGTCGGCTGCCTCATCCATTATCAGTGGGAGCTTGTATTGATCAGCTAATGTGTACAAAACACCAAAGCTCACTGCTGCACTTTGGGAACCTGATGGACCATGAAAACTTATCGTTTGATCATCAAGCTTTGGAGCAAACAATCCTTTCCCTAAGTGGGTAAACTTGAACGTCGGTTCCCCAAAGATTCGGTTGTAAGCTGTTTCAACGTTTTGTTCTATTTGTTTTCCTAGACTGTCGACTACTTCTTCAAGATTGATGAGTCTGAATATTAGGCCGTAGAATGTTTGAGCGAACGGTATTACTTTTTTGAGGAAAACGTGACAGCACTTCAAATTACAAACAGCCTGCTTGACATTTTCAGCCTCTTTCTGCAGCCATTTCTGCATTTCACCCAGCATGCTTCTTTCCTTTTCAAGTCTTTCAACACGTTTACTCAATTCTTGCGCAACGACGTCGAAATTCCCCGTTTCCAACTTCTTAAGCAACTTGGACTTCAGCCCCGGGAATGCCGAGAGGATTTGTCCTATCTCCCTTTCCAACTTCTTCTGGCATTGCGCCAATTTTCTCTGAAGCACAATCAGGTCTTTCTGATACGTTTCTTCTTTGAACCTAATAGGCATCTTGTCGAAGTTGAAATTGCTGTATAGTACAGTCGCTGCACCATTCCATTGTCGCGCAATTTCGGAAATCTTACCTTCAAGCGAATCAACTTGTTCGTCGAGTTCTTTCTCTTTATTCTTGCTAAGAGTCCTTACCAGGATGTTGATTTTGCCTAACTCGTTCTCAACTTGATGAATCAGATCTAGAGATTCTGTGAGTTCCGTTACACTATGTTTGAGTTCTCTAATTCGTGTCTGAATCGTTTTCTTTTGGGCTGCAGATATGTTATCGGGCACATGTATCGTGGTGAGGCTTGAAACCTTGGCAAACTCTGGCTGATATCTTTCGATCGAAACACTTACTGTTGGTAGGCGCTGTTTTGAAGGCAGATATATCAGAGCTGGAACCGTCTCCTTTGGGAGTTGTTGAGGATTTTCTAGACTGGACAAGGCGGTCTTAGATTCCTCTGTGGTCCTCTTAAGATAAGTCAGGCTGTCAAGATCATGTTTGGAGGCGATTTTCTTGGCTTTCTTCATCTTGTTACAGTTTTGTCTAATTCGCCCCAACAGCTCTTTGATTTCGCTGGGATTCTTGAATATTCTAAGAAGAGATCTTTTGACAAGAGGAACTCTGTATGAATCCAAGCTCCAAGCTTCCTGAGGAAATGACTTCAGACCTTCAGAAATCTGAGACCACTGTTCTTTTGCGCTTATGAAACGTGATACTTCTTTCAGCAAGTTCTTGAATTCCTTCGATTTCTTTATGGATTCAATCGTTCCTTCAATGGTTTCTAACTTGCTACGAAGAGGCATCAGAGAAGTGCTTGCAAGCATCGCTTTTTGCGCATCTTCGGGTATTCCTTGAGCAAGCCTTTGATTAATCCACATTGCATAACCGTCGAGTCTCTCTGCAACCTTTCCTACGAATATTGTCTTGATCTTTGCCTGCTCAACACCCCTTTTTTTCAGAAATTGCTTTTGGTCGGCGATATATTTCTCTTGAGATTCTTTCAATATCAGCAATCCATCTTTGACTTTACCAATACGCTTAGTGTTCAAATCAGCCTCGTTTTTTGCGTCAGTCAGTTGTTTTGAAAGAGCTTCAGGAATCTTACACACTTCCCCCTGAACAGCTTTCAGGTACCCATCAACGTTTGAAGAAGCAAGCAGAACATCCATGATTTCTGGATAGACTTCTATTTCTTCAAGTCTTCTCTTAATGTCTTTAGGAGTTGTAGCTTCATCTTTCCAATTCCGTTCTTCCAAACATCGATGAATGTCCTCAGGAGTCCCTGTCAGCTCTGCTAATGCAGAGGATGAAAGCCTACAACTGCGTCTAACTGTCTGCCCAAATCGTTTGAAAACGTAGGAAAGTCGAAAAATTCTGTCCGATTGACTGAAATAGCATGCTACGGATCCTTCCTTGAGCGGCTCTAGAATCACTTCTTCTTTTGACATTTCTCGGAAAATTCGGTGCCCTAAAAAGCACATTCTGATAGCAGTTATAACGTTTGTTTTTCCAGATATGTTGGGAGCGTAAAGGATAACAGAAGCCCGCGGTACAAAACTGATTGTTCCACTAAGTCCAAAAACCCCATCGAAATTAGCGAGGAGAAGCTTCATTCATAACACCTTCCTACACTGCTCATTCAAGAAAGGAATGAAAGTTGGTGGAAGGTCCTTGACGATCTTTCTGTTTTCTAATTCCTTTGTCATGGTTTCCAATATGTTGCTTGTATGTTGATGAATTGGGCCAGAACTTTTTTGAAGGATAAACGGATTTTCGTTCAATGCCCTGCAAATATCGCGAACATCTGCAACAGAGATCGGCAATCCTGCTCTTTTGAGAGCCCTTATCATTTCAGGATAATTCCTTAGCATCTCTTCCTTCAATTGCTCAATAGTGAGTAAGGGTCGCTTAGCCACAACTTTTGGAGCAAAAGGACTTATCTTTCCAGTCATGTCCACCAATTTCTGGACGTTGAGAGTTTCATAAGTCCTGCAGATGTCTTCAAGCAGGTTAACAGAAAATGAACAACTTCCCATTATTGATGGAAGAACGATCAGCTTGCCTCGGTCAGATCTTTCATTAATCTCTCCGAGAACTTGCTTCAATCTCTCCCGAGCTTTCTGCAGGCCAAGACCAGTTACATCTATTTCCAAATTTACTATCTGGACCGATGGATCAAACCTATGGAACACTGGTTGCTCTCCCACTTTCAATTCAACAAAACCAAATGGAGAACTTCTTTCTCTGCAAATGTAGCTATCAGATTTAGCGTTCCAAGAATAGTATTCTGTCCAGTATTCTCCTATCCGAAGTCGTGAAGGCAACAATGAAGGCAGAAAGACAAGATTCTTGGACTTTAGAAATCCTTTTGTATAGAAGTGCATGTGACCATTTACAACCCACGTAAATCGATCGAGAAGCTTTGCTAAGAGCTCGATCGGGTATGCACTTTCTTCGCCAGTAATCCATTCATGACAAACCAAGAGACCATATTCTGGTTTCTTATCCTTCCACCTTTTGTTTGCTTCCACTAGGATGTTGTCAATATCGGTCTCCAGCAAATTTTCGTCATAAAATTCAGCTTCATATCGGGTATTCATGAAATATACGAGGGTGTTTCCAATTCTTTCGAATGCATCTCCTGCATAATGGAAATTTGAGACAGTCTGTTCTAGCCCTTGAAGAATTCTCTCATCTTCATGGTTTCCTCTGATCGCATAAATAGGAATCTTAACGTTTTCAAAAACCTCCCTTATTTTCATCATCGCCTCTTCGCCTTCAGGATGGCGCACGTCTGATGTTTCCGTCTTTTTTCTATCGAACATGTCGCCGGCTATGAGAAGGGAATCTGGAGACAATTTCAGAGCCTGATCCAGCACATTCTTGAAGTCAGAAATAGCATCGTATGGCCCCATGTATCCTTGAAGAAGGTGGGCATCGCTTATTATTGCAAACCGTTCCGAATCTTGTGGTGAGGAACGCATGGACTCACCTTGAATAGAAATGATCGTACAAGTATTTTAAAACATCACGTGTAAGCGTGCGCAGATTTTACCACTCTGAAGGACTTCGCAAAAACTTTTTCTGACCACGTTTTTTGTAACAATCTCAATTTTAACGACCGCTTCAAGCAATGTTGAAAGAACATCACTTGTCGCAGATGATTTAGCGCGCTATTGACTGATTTAGCGATCCCATTGTTAATATACGTCGTCCCGCGTGCATGCGGATATTCATGATGAGGCGAATCGTACACATAATTTTATATACAACCCATAACATAATTAATTTTGGTGAAATGGTGTCTAGATCTCCAAAAGAGAAGTCAGCTGTGAAATCGAATTTTGTTTTTAAAGAAGAACTGGAAAAAGACGACCTTTTGCTCCTCGACATCCTCTCAAGTCCCATCAAGACGCTGAAAGAGAGAGATATTATCTGCGATCAAAAAATGATCAACAACCTATATGTTGCCCGAAAAGACATACTTAGACGAGCCCGCGCCATTTTGCTTGAAGTGGGTCTTGCTAGCGACTCTACTCAGGGTTGTCAGGGATGTCAGGGATGTCAAGGCTGTCAGGGCTGCAGTGCTGACATCATTGGCGCTATACGATAGTTGAAACAACTTTGAAAGATGTATCCCCGATTTTATGTCAATGGGACATAACAAGAGGATGCAATTTTTTTTGCTCCTTTTGCCTCTCAAATAGCGGAAAGGCATCGGAGAACGAATTAGGTGCAACAGACGCCCTAAAAGTTGTAGATCGGCTGTCCGATGCAGGGATATTTTTCCTTCGAATATTAGGGGGAGAGCCCTTCTATCGGAAAGACATAGTGACAATAATGAGGCATGCAGTCGATCATGGTATGATGCTCTCCTTTAGTACCAATGGCTCCCTGATCACTCGTGAAGTCGCAAAAGAGGTGAAGAAACTTGAGGGGAACATCAACTACTTTCAGATTAGCCTCTACGGCACGGACAAAGCTTCATACCAAAAAACTACAACAAACCCAATGGCCTTCGGCCTAGTCCAGAATGGGATACAAAAATTTGTAGAGCAGGGCCTACATCCTGCCCTTTTCTGGGTTCTTACAAGCGAGAATATGGATCAACTCAAAAAAGCTTTTCATCTGGCATCTAGTTTTGGTTTACCTGAACTTCGGATCTCCCCTAAGCTCAACCTAGGACGGGGAGTTGAGAACTGTGAGGATGGAAACATTGGCTCTAGTGAGGGCTGGGCCAAGACTATCAGTATTCTGCAGCACTTGAAGACTCTATCTGATGCTTCAGAAACGACGAAAGCGGTTCTTCACGCCCGTCCTCTACTCGGTGAACACCTGTATCTCAAGACAGGGTTGACTTTTTTCTACATCTCTTGTAAGGCAGCCACAACAATGATCTATGTGGATGCGGAGGGGGGTGTAAGTCCTTGCCCATTCGCCCCCTTCATGCCAGAGAATTACAGAGTTCCAGGAGTTGAATTGCAGAGTTTCAATATTCTTACTAATAGATTCAGCGAGATTTGGGAATCTGAGATGTTTGAGAGTTATAGGCAGATGGCGGATCCTGCGGTGAATCCTAAGGAGTTCTTCACGGACTGTCCTAACTTTCGGGCAGGTCGGTGTAATCCATGCGTCTATACTCCATGTACATGTCGTTCAACGATTCGGATGATTAACCAAGGCACACGTTTGACTTCCCAGTAGTAAGGTCTGAAATCCATGCAAATAGAGAATGGCATTAATAGCGATGTTATGCGCGCGCGTAACAAACCGTCACGGAGAATTTTCTTCTACGAAGGTTTTGTAACAATCATTATTTTTAGGACTCCCTTCTGCCTATGTTGAAAGAATGGGAAAGTGTAACAACTTGGTTTGCGCGCATGCTACATTTGAGATACGATTTTCTGGAAAAAAGTTCTATGCGACAAGGACCATGGATTCAAGCATCTAATTTCGAAAAGGCTGATGCCGCGGCTTGGCCAAAAGAAAGCCCACCGTCTCCTGGAGGAACAGCCTGATGCACAAGAAAGAGGAGACCTGCGTCTTCGACCATTTTCCGCATAATCTTTGCCATGATTATGTTGCATGCGACTCCGCCTGAGAAACCGATGGTTCTCACGTTGGCTCCCGCGGCTTCCTCAATGGCCATCGTTGCCAATCCCCTGGCCAAATACGCGTGTGCAGACTTGGCCAAGTCTTCCACTGAAAACTTGTCTTTGCTTGAATAAATTTCCTCCAACATTGGACCGGTATCAAGCGATTGGCCTCTGATCATGGGCTTAAGCCTCAATACGTCCTTTCCCCTTGTTGCGGCAGACTCGAGTTTCATTGAAGGTTCGCCCTCGTAAGTACGTTCAAAGCACAGTCCTAAGACTGCCGAGACGGCGTCCAGCACCCGACCGCAGCTTGTCGTTCTTGTGAAGTTAGCTGGATTCTTGAGTTGTTTAAGAAGGATTTCGACTTCCAAGTCCCCATGCGGAAAGCGTTCCTTATTCGCAAGAAGCCATTCTGCGACTGGAGTTTTGCCGTTAAGCATCCCCGCCGCCATTCTTAGCGGGTAGCGCGTCGCTAGATCTCCACCGATCAGAGGCTGTTCTTCCAAGTGAGCGATGCGTTCGTATCCAAACGCTTCTCTGTTGCAGAGCAAGATTTCTCCTCCCCATGCTTCACCGTTTGGACCATACCCGTATCCATCGCAGCATACACAGATCATTTCCTCTGCATTGTGTTCCGTCATGAGCGCAGCCGCGTGTGCATAGTGATGTTGGACTTGGATCAGTTCCCAGTCGTTTATTTCTGCCAAGTCGCGCGCGAGGGTCGTCGTCGTGAACTTCGGGTGCAGGTCGCAGGCGACGGTTCCGACTTTGCTGTTAGTAAGCCGGATCAGGTGATTAGAGGCTTCTTCAAGAAAGGTTCGGGTCTCCACGTTTTCGACATCGCCAATGTGTTGGGAAATGAATGCTTTGTTCTCGTTGAGTAAGCAAGCGGTGTTGTTCAGCTCGCCGCCCAGGGCCAACACGCATTTTTCTGCTTTTTCTTTGAGCATTATCGGAACTGGAGCATAACCTCGCGATCGTCTCAAAAAGACTGGTCTGTCTCCATGTGCTCGTAAAACTGAGTCATCGCCTCTGTGTATTATTCGGCGATTGTGGAAGAGAAAGTAGTCAACAGTGTTGCCGAATGCCTCTTGTGCTTCGAGGTTGTCTTTGACGATTGGCTGGTTGGGCGGGTTGGCGCTTGTCATCACGAATGCTGTATCATCTGTCCTATCGAAAAGCATGCAGTGAAGACCCGTGTAGGGAAGCATTGCCCCGACATTGTGAAGACCAGGGGCCACCATCTCAGAAAGGTAATAATCTCTTTTCTTGTCGAGCAGGACAATTGGTCGAGAGTAGGAACACAGGAGGTCTGTTTCATTTCTATTGACTTCAGCGAAGGTCTTCACGGCACTTATGCTTCTGGCCATTATTGCGAAAGGTTTTTGACTTCTGTGCTTGACTTCCCGCAGTTTGACCAAAGGCTGATCTTCCGTTGTTGATGCTGCTATGTGGAATCCACCGTAACCTTTTATCGCTAAGATGTTGCTTTCGGACAGAAGCTTGCCTGCTTCGCGAATCGGATCTTTGGATTCCACTATATTGCCTTCTTTGTCTGCCAGCCACGCTCTTGGTCCGCATTTGGGGCATGCTATTGTTTGTGCATGAAATCTCCTGTTCGTCGGCTCGCGATATTCTTTTTCGCAGAAATCGCACGTTGGAAATTCGTTCATTGTCGTGTTGTCTCTGTCATACGGTAGTCTGTCAATTATCGTGAATCTTGGTCCACAGTTTGTGCAGGTTGTGAAGAAGTATTCGAATCTGCGGTCTTCGGGGTTTCGAAGTTCTTTGAGACAATCTTTGCATATGGCTATGTCTGGCGGTATAATGGACCCAGATATCTCGCGTTCACCAGAACTCTTTTCGACGATGAAAGTGAGATATTCGTTCTTGCCTTCGACTTTCGAACTCAAGATTCTATCAATTCGGGCCAGAGGAGGTTTCCCCGATTTCATATCGGTCAGCAACTTCTTGATCGCCGACTCTCTGCCTTCTAAGAAAATTTCCACTCCTGCGTCGCCTCGGTTCCTGACGTAACCTGTCAATCCAAGCTGCACTGCGGTTCTGTATATGAATGGGCGGAAGCCTACTCCTTGAACGATGCCTGTAACGTTGACCCTTACCCGCACTCTGGACATCTCTTGAACCTAGAGCGGCATCAGGGTTTCATATACATTTTGAGAAGACAGGTGGAATCTTCGTAAGGAACGAATTTTGCAGGTTACTTGCTTAACGTTAAGTATCCAAATGCAAACTTCAATATTAGGTGCAACTTCATTGGGAAGAGGGGGACTGCCCGCTGGCGGGGGAATCGGTTACGTCTATGATTGGCTCAGGCAACGACAACGAAAAGCCAACGAACAAAGAAAAAAGAGCAAGAAACTGAAAAAGAAAATCAAAAAACTGACAAAAGGAAGAAAGAAGGAAAAGCGGCGAGAAAAAAACCAGACAGTCGGAAGTTCTAGGAAGCGGCTTGAGGAAAAAGAGGGGCATCACGAAAGAATCAAATAGCATGCGCAAGAAAGTGCCCGGGCAGAACGACTCCGAATGAGCTACTGACTCTGCTAAGGGCAATTGATTTTGATGTGTAAACTGTTTCCTGCGAATACAACTCGAAAGGGTAATAAACCTTGTCGAAGAGTGCATTCCGAAGAGGGAAGATTAGATGGACGTCGTGGAAGCCATAAAGGCTCGAAGAAGTGTCAGAAAATACAAACCAGAATCCATTCCTGCTGATAAACTTGAGATAATCCTTGAGGCTGCTCGTCTTGCACCTTCGGCTGGAAATCGTCAACCTTGGCGTTTCGTGGTGGTTCAAGAGGGACCTCGAAAGGTGGCAGTTGCAGAAGCTGCGAATAATCAAATATTCATGAACGATGCTGCCGCGATCGTGGTGGCTGTCTGCGACCCAGACGTCTCCCCAAGATGGTATGAAAAAGACACGATGATCGCTCTGGAACACATGGTCCTGGCAGCAACAAGCATGGGTTATGGCAGTTGCTGGATAGGTGCATTTGATGAGGACGCGGTTAAACATTTACTGAATATCCCGGCAAGAATGAAGGTCACGGCTATATTGCCGATCGGCGTACCAGATGAGAAGCCCAAAGCGAGACCAAGGAAAGATTTCTCAGAGATATTCTTCAAAGAACAATGGCGGACCTGATAAAAAAACAAACCAAAACTTCGGAACGCAGTATTTGGCAAGTTTTGCTTGAGACGAGCCGGGAATGAACAAAATCAAGCTAGTGTCGTTTGATCTGGATGGGACAATCACCGACACCTCTTTCGTCGATTCAGTCTGGTTAGAAGGAATCCCCCATTTATATTCCTCGAGGAAAAACTTGCCGCTTGAGGATGCGAAGAGACTCGTGAAACGAGAGTATGACAAGATAGGCAGGGAGCGGCTTGAATGGTACGACCCCAGCTACTGGATAGGGAAATTCGGGCTACACGTTTCTCCAAAAGAACTGCTCAACAGTTTTGAAAGCAAAATTCGAATCTTCCCTGAAGTACGTGAAGTCTTGGAAGAAATCAGGGTAAGAGGGCTAAAACAAATCATTGTCTCGAACGCCAGGAGAGAATTCGTAGACTTTGAAATTGACAAGACGAACATTGCACACTACTTTGAACGGGTCTTCTCTGCGACATCCGATTTTGGACAAATCAAGAAGTCAGTCGACATTTTTCAAAAAGTGTGTAACATCTGCCGTATCACGCCAGGAGAGATGGTTCACGTGGGCGACGACCGTCTTTTTGACTTTGAGATCCCCAGAAAACTGGGCATACCGTCTTTCTACTTGGACAGAACGGGACAATGCAAAGAGAAATCGGCAATCCATAATCTTCGAGAACTGAACAAAAAACTGGCAACCTTCGGCTAAAAAGACCTGAAGCTTGTGCCTAAATACGATTGTCAATGCTCTTCGACCACGAAAGGAAGCCGAGATTCCCCGAGGGTCACACAATAGACCAGCCACAGCCCTTCTGACAAAACCGTGTTTACATTGGATATGGGGGAGGGGGTAGGGTGCTAATCGCAAAAAAACAGCAATTACCCCGTAACGAACCACAGATTTAAGCCGGAACGCCATTACTGCGTAAACATGAAACTGACAATATGCTCTTCAGCACATTTTGCACATAAATCACAGGAAATAAAAAAGAAACTCGAGAAAAAAGGAGTCAGAGCCCTTCTGTACCCCCAAACCGTCAAGGTAAGAGAAAAGACGATGACCGTTGACGAGTTCTACGCCATGCGCAAGAAAAACCTCACCGAAGAAATGCTCAAGACAAAGAAACAACTAATGGATGAACACATCGACAAAATCAAGAACAGCGATGCCATCTTATTACTGAATTTTGACAAACCGAAAAATCGCGGTTATGTCGGAGGAAACAGTTTCCTAGAAATGGGAATAGCCTACGCTCTTGGCAAAAAAGTGTTCATCTGGAAAAAACCTTCAAACACACTGCCATATTACGAAGAAATAATGGCCATGCGCCCGATCATTATCGAAGAAAACCTGGAAAAAATAAAATAACCATCCCAACGCACCCCTCCACTCTGACCTCTCAAATCAACGCTCGAAATTCCTGATTATCCCCCTGACTCGCGAACTGTACTCTCTAACTAGCCGTTCCGCCCTAACGGCAGTTTTCGCCTCAGCATACAACCGAAACACAGATTCAGTTCCACTAGGCCTCACCAAAATCCCACTCTTGTCTTCAAACCACACCTTGACACCATCAACAGT
>Ga0315279_10005059_pt1 | contig 17313 bp, 14 predicted proteins | sample YL17G06_20_MG_FD_203694 | JGI IMG/M metagenome (GOLD analysis project Ga0315279, IMG submission 203694) | Sediment microbial communities from Yellowstone Lake, YNP, Wyoming, USA - YL17G06_20 | ecosystem: Environmental > Aquatic > Freshwater > Lake > Sediment | place: USA: Wyoming | collected... | reverse complement strand
TCAGGAGCGAATCTCCAATATGCCGAGCGGCTGCTGAAGTTTCTCTTATGGCAGCGTGGTGGATGGCGCGTTTATGCGGGCGGGCCGCGCTTGATCGGCGATTACCTCGCGAAGACGTATGCGCCCGACGGTGAGCGGAAGTTTGATCACCACTTCATGGGCGAGGACGTTTACGAAAAGACGTTTAAGGTCGTCCGATGCCAGGCGGGTGAAGTGCCCATCGAGAGGGAGACGACACAGCCGCTTGGCCGGCATCTTGATGGATGCCGCATCGGGTTCGACCTCGGCGCGTCTGATCGAAAGGTGTCGGCGGTCGTGAACGGCGAAGCCATCTTTAGCGAGGAGGTTGTCTGGGAGCCGCGGAAACAGAGCGATCCCTCTTACCACTACAACGAGATCATGGCCTCACTGAAGGCCGCCGCCGAAAAGATGCCGCGCGTCGATGCCATCGGCGGGAGTTCGGCGGGCGTGATCATCAACAGCCGGGTGATGATCGCATCGCTGTTCCGTGGCGTGCCGAAGCAGCGATTTGGCGAGGTTAAGAGCATCTTTCATCGTATCCGTGATGAGTTGAAGGTGCCGCTCGAGGTTGTCAATGACGGTGAAGTGACCGCATTGGCCGGATCGATGTCTCTCGAGGACAATGGCGTGCTCGGCGTGGCGCTGGGTTCGAGCGAAGCCGGGGGCTACGTCACCATGGACGGCAACATCACGGGCTGGCTCAATGAGCTTGCGTTTGCGCCCGTCGATTACGGTCCTGAAGCGCCCGCAGACGAATGGTCGGGGGATCGCGGCGTCGGCGCGCTCTACTTTTCGCAGCAGTGCGTGTTCCGGCTGGCTGCCAAGGCCGGTATCGAGCTCCCGAAGGGGATTTCCGATGCGGAGAAGCTGAAGCTCGTCCAGGACAACCTCGAGGCGGGTCACGACGGCGCCCGGAAGATCTGGCAAAGCATGGGATACTACATGGGCTATGGCATCGCGCACTATGCAGACTTCTATGAACTGAAACATGTGCTGATTCTCGGGCGTTGCACCTCCGGGAGCGGTGGACAGATCATCCTCGACGGCGCCAACGAAGTGTTGCGGATGGAGTTCCCCGAGATTGCGTCCAAGGTCAACATCCAGTTGCCCGACGAGAAAAGCAGGCGGGTCGGTCAGTCCATCGCGGCGGCCAGCCTGCCTGCGATCAAGTAGTGGGTTCACGGATCGAGCTCGGGAGGAGAAACCATGAAGTTCAAACTCGATACGGCGGAGTTGTTCGTGCCGGACGGGCTCCCGGCGGAAGAGGCCCTGGCGCGCACGACCCACATGGCAATCGGCGCGCATCAGGACGACCTCGAGATCATGGCTTACGGCGGCATCCTCGAATGCTTCCAACGACCGGACAAGTGGTTCACGGGCGTGGTAGTGACGAACGGCAGCGGCTCGCCGCGCGATGACGTTTACAAGGATTACACCGACGACGAGATGCGTGTCGTGCGCTGCAAGGAGCAGAAGAAGGCGTCCGTCTTGGGCGAGTACGCCGCGCAGGTCTTGCTCGATTACGCCAGCGGCGCCGTCAAAAGCCCCAAGAACAAAGACCCCATCGAGGACATTGCTGCACTGCTTAAAGCGGCCCGCCCGGGAATCGTCTACACGCACAACCTCGCCGATAAGCACGACACGCACGTGGCCGTCACGATCAAGACCATCGAAGCCGTCCGCAGTCTGCCCGCCGGTCTCCGCCCGAAAAAGCTCTATGGCTGCGAGGTGTGGCGCGACCTCGACTGGATGATCGACGAAGATAAGGTCGTGTTCGACTGCTCCGGCCATGAGAACTTGCAGGCGTCGCTTCTCGGCCTGTTCGATTCACAGATAGCCGGCGGGAAACGCTATGACCTCGCAACGCTGGGCCGCAGGAAAGCCCACGCCACGTATCACGCGTCGCACGGCGTCGACGTTGCGACGGGCCTCACTTTTGGAATGGACCTTACGCCTCTTACGTCGCTTCCTTCGAGTGACATCGCGGGGTTCGTCCAAGAGCACATCGATCGCTTCGCGGAAGAGGTCCAGCAGCGTCTCGCCAAGCTGATCGCCGCCAAGTAGTCCTCACGGCGGTACGTCGAAACCGCCAGTAGGGAACGGCGCGTCGCCTGTGGTAGGATCGCTCTGTAAAGTCAGTGGAGAGCGAACGCTGACGGTTGAATGATGTCTACGGGGCGGAAGTGCTTCATCCCATGAAGAAGGATCTCTTGAAGGATGCTTTTTCGACGTCCCGTGCCCATGTGCCGGGGGTTTCCTCAATCCCCGTTGCGGCTGTTGTGCTATTGTTGTCTCTCGGATGCACGCAGACAGGCGGGGACACGGCCAGACGCGGCGGCATTATCACGATGGCGCCGCACCTGACGGAGACGGTGTTTGCGCTGGGGCAGGGCTCGAGAGTGATCGCCGTGGGGTCGTTCGACGACTACCCGCCCGAAGCGGCTGCGCTGCCGAAGGTTGGGGGATACGTTGATCCGAACCTCGAGAAGATCGCCATGCTTGCGCCGGAACTTATCATTGTGCCGGGCAAGGATCAGAAGGTCACGGACTTCTGCGCGATGAAGGGGATCTCGGTTCTGAACGTGAATATGGACAGCCTGGAGACGATTGATTCCGGCATCGAGCAGATCGGCCAACGGCTCGGATGCGAGAAGGAGGCCGCTGCACTCCGGGCGCGTATCAAAGGCGAACTTGACGAGGTCGGCAATGCTGTTCAAGGGTTGCCGCGTCCAAAGGTGCTCATCATTACCATGCGGCAAGACCACAATCTGAACAGTCTTTACACGGCGAACCGCCGTTCGTTTATATCGGAACTCGTCGACTGCGCGGGAGGAGACAATGTGTTCTCGGACGCCGCCACGACGTACCTTGAGGCATCGAAAGAGACAATTGTGGTCAAGGCGCCGGATGTTATCATCGAACTGCACGCGGGCGAGAATATTGATTCCGCCGAACAAGGGCGATACAAGGCTGATTGGCAGCAGTTGGCGACGTTGCCCGCGGTTCAGGCTGGACGCATATACCTCATCATGGAATCCTTTGCAGCCCGTCCCGGACCTCGCGTCGGCGAGGTAGCGCGCATCATCGCGCGGCATCTTCATCGGGAGGCGCCGATCCCGACATCATGACCCGCATTCTTAGAGCTGAATCGGTGGCGTACGCCTACGAGCCGGGCAAGGATGTCTTCTTAGACGTGAGCCTCTCGATTCAGGCCGGCGAAATCGTGGGATTAGTGGGTCCTAACGGCTCTGGGAAGAGCACTCTGCTTCGCGTGTTGTGTGGACTTCTCCGGCCGCGTGTTGGACGCGTGACATTGGACGCGAGAACGTTATCCTCGTACTCGGGTTCCGAACGGGCGCGCATTCTTGCATTCCTTCCGCAGTCCGTCAACCCTGCATTCGCTCTCAGCGTCTTCGAGGTCGTGTGTCTGGGACGGTACCCGCATATCGGCGCCTTCGGCGGCCTCGGCGTGCATGATAAAGAGGTCGCCGAGCGGTGCATACGCGACACGGAGGTCGAGTCACTGCGGTCGCGCGACTTCCTGACCTTGTCCGGCGGCGAGCGGCAGCGCGTTCTCCTTGCCAGCATCCTGGCTCAAGAGCCCGACATCCTTTTGCTTGATGAACCGACCTCCTCGCTGGACATACATCATCAGATCGAGATCTTCTCGCTGCTGGAACGCCTTGCTGACGAGGGATACGGCATCGTAGTCGTTACCCACGATCTCAACCTGGCAGCGCAATTCTGTGGCCGGCTGCTGCTTCTCGCGGACAATCATCGCATGCTCGCCGCCGGCGGTCCCGAAGCCGTGCTCACCGAGGAACTCCTTTCGCATGCGTACGCTTCGCGGATCCGAGTGAGCGAGAATCCCGTCACGGGTGCGCCGTTGATCTGGGCCGAGGTGCCGAGGGGTGAAAAGACGAAAAAGACGTAAGGGACCGAAGGGACGAAGTGGACAGGATGGACGGAAGTAAGTGATGGTTCGTCGGGTGCGAAAATCGTTCGTTCTTGCCTTGGTGGCGGCCAGTCTTGTGATGACGGCCTTGAGTCTTCTGATAGGCACGGAGACATTGAGCCTGGGGCAAGCGTGGCAGGAGTGGCGCGCGGGACTTTCTTATGCGGAGGCGCCCGTGCTCGGGATCCTCGTTCAGCAGCGTCTGCCGCGGACGCTTGCGGCGTTGATCGTCGGGAGCGGCCTGGCTTTGGCCGGCTGCGCATTTCAGGCAATGCTGCGCAATCCTCTCGCCGAGCCATACACGCTCGGCGTGGCGAGCGCAGGCGCATGCGGCGCCTGGACGGCGACGGTCCTCATTGCCGGTTTCGGTCTGCCGCGCGCCATCCTCGGCCTGTCGCCCGTCCAATTATTCGCGTTCATCTTCGCCGAACTCGACATCCTGATCGTCTACCTGCTTGCCGCGCGGAAGGAGAGGATTTCGCCTTCGGTGCTGTTATTGGGCGGGGTAACGATGGGTATGCTCGCAAATGGGGGCATCCTTTTCATGCGCTACCTTGCGGATCCCGAGCGCGTGGTGATGATGGATCGGTGGCTCATGGGCGGCGTTGACGTGTTGGGATTCAATCCTATCAAGACGCTCCTGATCGGCGTTGTGCCGTGCATGCTGATTCTGCTGGCCCAGGCGGCGAAGTACGACCAGCTTGGATTCGGTGCGGAGATCGCCGCAGGCCGCGGCATCAACGTTAAGATGCTGCAGGTCATCACTTTTTTCGTGGGATCATTGCTGACCGCCATCATCGTGTCCGTGGTCGGGACGGTCGGTTTCGTGGGCCTGATCGTTCCGCATGCCGTGCGCAGTGTCACCGGATCGCGTCATCGCCTGCTCATGCCGATGAGCGTCCTTGTCGGCGGAGGATTCCTTTGCTTTTGCGACATCCTTGCTCGCAAGATCCTGCCGGGCGAGACGCCGATCGGCATCGTAACCACGCTTTTCGGCGGGCCTTTCTTTTTGTACTTATTGATGAACCGTCGTTTCACGGATTGGGAAACATGAAAGGATAGGAGTCATGTTGCGCAAGAGTCTTCTCATTGGAATGGGAATCTTGATGGCGGCCTGCTGCGCCTCCGCGGAACTCAGGCAGTTCGGCGTCAGGCCGCTCGATGTTGACACCATGGTCTTTCGGATACAAGTGGGCGCGGCGTCGGCCACGGTTAATCCTCCGGACGGCACATTCCTTGCCGGCTATGACCTGAACAGGCGCTCAACAGGCGTGCATGACGACCTGTTTGCCAAGGCGGTTGTGTTCTATGACGGCCTGTCAGCCGTAGCTTTGGTCGTTATTGACAGCGTCAGCATCCAATATGATACGACAAACGAAATCCGGGCCGCGGCGTCCAAAGCCGTCACGAAGATCCCGCTGCCGCCGGAGCGGATCATTGTCCAGTCCATTCATACGCACGGCGCCCCTGATACAATAGGCATATACGGCCCGGATGAGACACACTGCGGGCGCAACCCGGAATATATGAAGAAACTCGTGGACACTTCCGCGCAGCAAGTGGCCCGGGCCGTCGAAGCACTGAAATCGGCAAACATCGTCTACGCTCAGACCGAGTGCAAAGGCTGGGCCGTAAACGACAGCGAGCCGGGCGTCCTGGACAACTCCGTGACAGTGATGCAATGTCTCGATAGACAGGGCAAGACGATCGCCACCTTGACCAATTTCGCGTGTCATCCGACGGTCCTCGACGGCGATAACACGCTTATCACCGCGGACTGGGTCGGGCGCTTCTACAAGGCCATGGGTCAGCGGCTACCGGGCGAGCACCTGTTCCTGCAAGGCGCCATTGGGTGCTGGATTCAACCTGAGACGCCCGAACGCACCTTCCAACTTGCCGAAAAGTACGGCGAGGATCTCGCGCAGAAGACACTCGAAGCGATCACCAAGCATGAAACGGCCTTGGGGGATACGAAGATCCGTTTCGCGAACAAGGTGTTCCAAGTGTCCATTGAGAACGACAAGTTCAAGGCGATGAGTGCGGCTGGACTTGTCCCTCGTTCGTTCTCGGGCAGCGTCACGACTGAAGTGGCGTGGTTCGCGATCGGCCCCGCCCAGTTTGCCACGCACATCGGCGAGTCGGCGCCGCTTTACTCGAATGAGACGAAGGCATTGATGAAGTCCGGTCCGAAGTTCATCCTTGGCCTCGGGCTTGATCACTTGGGCTACATTTGTCCCCCGAAGTATTTTGAAGATACTAAGGCGATCAAGTTTGCGGATTATCTGACGGGGATGTCTCCCGGCCCTAAAGCCGGACCCGCCATGATGGACGCTCTGCAATCCATCATCCCGTAACCGGCTAAACAGAGCCGGCGTGACGAACAAAATCAATAGGAGTAAGGGTCGGCGGCGTCACGGAGCGCATCGCCGAGGAAGTTGTAGGCGATAACGACGATCAGCACGGGAATGGCCGGAAACAGAAGCCAGGGATTGTGCAGAAGCACCGTGACGCGTTGCGCCTCTTCGAGAAGCACGCCCCAACTTGTCATCGGCGGACGTATGCCGAGGCCGAGGAAACTGAGGGCGGTCTCGCCAAGGATCATGCCGGGGATCGCGAGGGTCGAGATCACGATGATGTGACTATAGCAGCCGGGGAGAAGGTGGCGGGTGATGATGTGCCAGTGTCCGGCCCCGGCAGCCCGGGCCGCCGTCACGAAGTCCTGTTCGCGGTAGGCAAGCACCTTGCCGCGGACCTGCCGCGCGAGACCGCCCCAACCGATCAGCGACAAAATGACGGTGATGCCGAAGTAGACCTTGATGCTGGACCATCCTGGGGGCAGCGCCGAGGCCAACGCCATCCACAGCGGTATCCCGGGAAACGCGGACAGCAATTCGATAAACCGTTGGACCACGTCGTCTATCCAGCCGCCCCAGTATCCCGAAACCGTTCCTAGGAACGAACCGAGTATCAGGCTGAGGATGACACCGATCAACCCGACGCTCAACGAGACGCGGCCGCCATAGATGATGCGCGAGAGGAGATCGCGTCCCATGCGATCGGTTCCAAGCAGGAACATAGGTCCATCTGAACCGAAGAGATGGCGCTTCCCGTGAGCGTCTTTGTAAAGCAGCCTGACCAGGTACGTCTGCGAGGGGTCCGTCGTGAAGACAATCTCGAGCGTCTGCGGGTCTCGCACTGATTTCAGGCCATCAACGTACACGCCCTTGCCGGGCGAGAAGTGAAGCCGCTGCGGCGGCACGTGGCGGTAACGGATATCGATGGCATTGTAGTGATAAGGCGTAAAAAACCCCGCGAACGCCGCAACAAGGTAGAAAGCAACGAGCACGAACGCGGAAATCACGCCGAGCTTACTCTTGCGGAACCGCCGCCAGATGAGCTGCCGATAGCTCAGTTCGCCCGGATCGTGGATGAGAGTTTCGCCGATCTCGTCCGGGTCAGCGGTCGAGCCGGAGCTCGACCCTGCCTCTTGTCGGCGGTCTTCACTCATAGCGTATCCTCGGGTCCGCCCACGCCAATCCGATATCAGCCAGGAGGTTTCCGGCAATCAGCATGAGGCTGTACATCATGATCAAAGTCCCGGCAAGGTACACGTCCTCGCTCAAGAGACTTTGCAGCAGCAGCGGCCCGACGGTGGGCAAGCCGAGCACAACGGATACGATTGCGTCGCCGCTGAGAATGACGGGCAGACTCATGCCCAGAATGCTGATGAGCGGGTTGATCGCGATACGGACGGCGTGTTTAGTCACCACGACCCATTCTTTGAGCCCCTTCGCGCGCGCCGTCTGTACGAAGGGTTGTCCGAGAACGTCGAGCAGGTTGCCGCGCATGATTCGCATAAGGCCGGCGGTGCTGTTGAGGCCGATGACGACAACGGGAATCCAGAGATGCTTGAGCAAATCGGCAAGCTTGCCCAACGACCATGGTTCCGATTCGTAATGCGAGGAGAACAAACCGAACAAGGGAACGCCGAACACCTCGAAAGCAAACACCATCAATGCAAGCGCTACAAGAAACGCCGGCAACGACATGCCAACGAAGCTCAGGAACGTGAGGATGTTGTCGGACGGTTTGTATTGGTGCGTCGCGGAGTAGATGCCCAACGGAATGGCGATGATATACGTCAGGATCAGGGAAGATACCGCTATGAGTATCGTGAAACCGACGCGATCCCAGATGAGCTCGTTAACCTCCTTCTCGTAGGCGAAGGACTCGCCGAAATCGCCGCGCACGAACCCGGTGACCCACATGAGGTAGCGTTCCCACATAGGCTTGTTGAGGCCGTAACGCTCGCGCAACTCGGCCACGCGCGCCAGCGAGCTGCTGTCGCCGTATTGGCGCTCCAACTGGGCGATCTTTTGGTCGAGGAAATCTCCCGGGGGCAACTGGATTATGATGAAGCTGATGATGGACACGGCGATCAGCGTTGGAATGGCGATCAGGCAGCGGCGGATGATGTACGTCGTCATTGCTTGATCTCCTCGATGTAGTACTGCTCAGGATAGCTTGTTGCGGGCTGGGCGGGCGCCCACGGGCCCAAGATGCCCGTGTTTGGCACGTTGTGGAAGTGGTCGGCAACGATCACGAGCTCCGGGCGCTGGCCGACGGTGCCCAAGTGGAATGGGCCTTCTTTGATATGTATTTTCACGGCCTCCCGGACGTATTCGTGGCGCTTTTGAAGGTCTTTTTCGTTCTTGATCTTGTCGTAGAGGGCGATCAGATCTTTCAAGGGGCCTGTCGGCGGCTCGCCCTTTTCGCCGCCGGACTCGTACCATTGGCCCTCGAGGGGATGCCAGTATTTTGGGGTCGTCGGAAACACCCAATCGGGATACGTAAACAGATCCATTTCGGCTTCCGGGAAGGTGCTGATGGTGAATTCACCGAGGTTCCGCCGCAGATCAAGTTCGGTGGCCGTGGGCGTGTACAAGACCACATCGATCCCGAGCGCGCGCCAGCATTCCGCAATAATGATCCCGCTGTCATTATCCGACATGCTGAGGTTCGAACTCGGCAGGTCAACCATCAGTGTGAGGCGTTTGCCGTCAGGCCGCAGCCGATAGCCCCCGCTGTCGCGCTGGGTCAATCCCATTTCATCGAGCAGCGCGTTGGCCTTTGATGGGTCATACTGTGCATCGGCGCGCTTCCATTCCTCGAAGAGTGCCTGCGCCTCCACGCCGAGAAAATGCCAGTTTTCTTGACTGATAGTGGCGGCCTGCGGCTGGGCGAGTCCCTTCCATGCAATCGCGTTGCACTTCTCCCGATCGATTCCCAGCGCAAGGGCCTTGCGAAACCGCTGGTCGCGAATCAACTCACGGAGCACCGGGTCCGGCGCGGACCAGTTCATCAGAATCGCGGGGTCGCCCCCATAGGCCGTTTTCCAGCGGCGAACATGGTAGCCGCCGCGCTCAGCGCCTCTCATGTAGAGCGCAAGGTCTCGCAGTTCCGCGTCGCGGAACATGCAGTCAATCTCGCCGGAGATCAGCCGGAGAACGCGCACCTGCGGATCGCTCTCGAGGCCGCTCCGGATCTCGTCGATGTACGGAAGCTGCCGACCGAGATCGTCGACCACATAGTAGTAGGGATTGCGTTCGAGGGCGACCCGGAAGCCGCCTTTCTCGCACACCTTCAACCGCCATGGCCAGAGGCTGGGCCGGTCGGGATTCTGGTGCGAGAGGTCCTTCTTCTCGAACTCGACGAAGTCCTTGTACTCGGGGTTGTAGTCAGGATCGAACTGTTTCATGTATTGCTTTGGAATGTTGTACTCATCGCACCACCAGTACCCCGTGGCCAGCCACAGCGGCACGAGCCAGTTCGGGCCAGCGAACTTCATAACGATCGTGTAATCGTCGGGTGTCTCGACCTGCATTTCCTTGCCGTTTACGCGACACCAAACGGGCGGGATGTAACGGTGGCGTTTGTCGAGGCAGAGGTGATACCAATACGCGAACGACTCCGACGTATACGGATGTCCGTCAGACCAGCGGACCCCCTTGCGGAGGTGTAGCGTGAGAACGGTGCCCTCGTCGTTGAACTCCCACGACTCGGCGAGACCCGGTTCAAGGTCGGAGCAGTCGAGTCGCCACCGGATCAGCGGCGCATAGGCCGCCACCATTTTCCATGTAGCCAGGTCCGGGGCCGTGTGGAAGTAATGCCATGTGCCGCCATAGACGCCCGGACCTTCATAGCCGGCGTAGTCATGCTTCGCTACAAGCGGATGCTCGGGCAAGCGCTCTTTGAGCGGCGGCAGCTTCCCTTCTGCAACAAGCTTCGCCAGCATCGGCGCTTCTCTTGCCTCGGGGCCATTCGGATATTCACTCAGATCCGCATTGTCCCGCCTTGCGGCGGAACACGCCGTAGCGGCAACCGCGAGCGTGAGCAGCAAGCAAGGCATTCCAGTGGAGCATCTCCACAGAAACGTTGCGGCTTCGCAATGCCATCCCGAAGGGCCGTCCGCGCCTTGGAACTCTTTCCGTGGGTTCCACCCACGGTTATTCACATTGCACCCCTGTCGGGGTGCTGCAACACCGCTTTGGAAACGTTCCACTACAGGCCTTTCAGGTTCAGCTTCTCACTCAGGTGGCACGCCGCGCGTGTGTACTGCGTGACTTGCCGGAGTTCGGGAACGCGCTCGCGGCAGATGGGCTCGGCATAACGGCACCGCGGGTGAAACGGACATCCCGGCGGAGGCGCGGAGGCGTCGGGCACGTCGCCCTCGAGCCGGATCCGCTGTCGATGCCGCTGAGTCCTCGGATCGGGAATGGGAACCGCGCTGAGCAACGCTTCGGTGTATGGGTGGCGCGGAGTGCTGTAGAGCGTGTCGGCGTCGCTGATCTCCCCGATGCGGCCTAAATACATCACCGCGACGCGGTCGCTTATGTGTTCGACGACGCTGAGGTCGTGCGCAATAAAAATGCACGAAAAACCGAGTCGTTCGCGAAGCTCAGAGAGCAGATTCAGAATTTGCGCCTGGACGGAGACGTCCAAGGCTGAGACCGGCTCGTCGGCCACGATGAGCTGCGGCTCGAGCGCCAAGGCGCGGGCGATGCCGATTCGTTGCCGTTGCCCGCCGCTGAATGCGTGGGGATAGCGACGCATGTCGCTCCGTCGTAGACCCACGGACTCGAGCAGCGCGCCGACGCGGTCGGAAAGCTGACCACCTTTCGCAACACGGTTGACCAAGAGCGGCTCGCCGACAATATCGCCCACGGTCATGCGTGGGTTCAGCGATGAGTTCGGGTCCTGGAAGATCATCTGAACCCGGGGGCGAAATGCCTTCAGTGCCCGAGGCGACAGGCCGCGAATGTCCACCTTCGTTCCGTTTTCGTGGTAGAAGATCTCGCCTTCCGTGGGTTCGATTAGCCGCAGCAGGCAACGTCCCACCGTCGTCTTTCCGCATCCGCTCTCGCCCACAAGCCCCAGCGTCTCGCCGCGGCGTACGTCGAGGGTCACACCGTCCACCGCACGCACACAGCCCACCGTCTTGCGGAACAGCCCTCTCCGAATCGGGAAGTGTTTCTTGAGGTCTCTAACCTCGAGAAGCATGCCCGCCTCGCTCGGCTCACTGGCCGCCATCTTAGAGTCTTCTCGCAGAATCATCTGTCAATGCACTTCGTGGGGCAGACTGCCAGTCTGCCTTTGGGAAAACCGTCCGGTTGCGAAGGCAGACTGACAGTCTGCCCCACGAACTCTTGGCATATACTTTCACTCATACAGCCAACAGCGTATCTTGCGTTCGCTTGTCGCTCCAGTTGCAGCGTCCTGCTGCGGAGACTTCAGGTTCGGCATGCTCGTACACTTGGGCATCCGCTCCGGGCAACGCGGTCTGAAAGGGCATCCTTTCGGAAGCGTTAAGAGGTGTGGGACCGTGCCCGAGATCGACGTCAGGCGCGCCTTCGACCGCTTGCCGAGGACTGGGATGGAGGCGAGCAATCCTCGCGTGTAGGGATGCAAAGGACTGTGGAAGATCTCATCGGGTGAACCTTGCTCGACGACGCGGCCCGCGTACATCACGACGACCTCATCGGAAACGTCGGCAATCACGCCCATGTCATGCGTGATCATGAGAATGGCCATGCCGATCTCTTGCTGTAGATCCTTCATCAGATCGAGGACCTGCGCTTGAATGGTTACATCGAGAGCCGTGGTCGGTTCATCCGCAATGACGAGCGCGGGCCGGCAACACAGCGCCATGGCGATCATCACACGCTGGCGCATGCCCCCCGAGAGTTGATGCGGGTACTCGTCCACGCGCTGCCTCGGGTTCGGGATGCGCACCTTGGCCAGCATCTCGATAGCGCGTTCCCGGCCCTCCCTCTTGCCGACCTTCTGATGCAGCATGACGGATTCCGCGATCTGGTTTCCGACTGTGTAAACAGGGTTCAACGATGTCATAGGTTCCTGAAAGATCATCGCGATGTCGTTGCCGCGAATCGAGCGGATCTCATCGCCGTGCGGGGCAAGCCGGGCAATGTCGATTACGGCGCTCTTTCCGTTCCGATGATAGAGGATCTGACCCTTGTCGATTCTTCCCGGCGGCGGAACCAGGCTGAGGATGGATAATCCCGTCACGCTCTTCCCGCAACCGCTCTCGCCGACCAGCCCCAGCGTTCTGCCTCGTGGGATCGCGAAGCTGACATCATCAACCGCGCGCACCAGCCCGTCATCGGTAGGAAACACGGTTGTCAAACCGCGGATCTCAAGCAGGGGTCTCGTCACAACACAATCCCTGACACGCGGAACACGGACCTTCTTGACTTTCGAGGCTACACAATAGGCAAACACGTGGCTTCTTATCAAGGACTGTTCGGAAAGCGAGCCGTGGCTCTTGGGGCATAACGGCGGCAATGATGGCACGGCGCACTACCCGATTCGGATGAGCGAGGGGTCGTAATCTTCAGGCTTCTCGAAACCGAGGATGTTTACCAGCGTTGCGGCAACGTTGCTGAGACGCGGTGTGTTCACGGGGTTCAATGTTATCCGGTTGGCGCCGGAGAAATCCTTGATGATGAACGGGACCGGGTTGAGCGTGTGGGCAACCATCGGTTCCCGCTTCCCTTTCTTCTCGATGAACATGCAGTCGGCGTTGCCGTGGTCCGCGGTCACCACCAACACGCCTTTCGCCGCCTCGATGACGGGCACCAGGCGTCTCAGTCCCAAGTCCACTGCTTCGACGGCGATGCGTATCGCGGGCACGATGCCCGTATGTCCCACCATGTCGCCGTTGGCGTAGTTGAGGCGGATGAACTTGTGTTTTTCCGACTTCACGGCATCGATGACCGCGTCGGTGATCTCGGCGGCCTTCATCCATGGCCGCTGGTCGAATTTCACCTTGTCCGAAGGGATCTCGAGGTACTTTTCGAGGCGCTCATCTATGTATCCCGAGTTGTTGCCGTTCCAAAAGTAGGTGACGTGTCCGAATTTCTGCGTCTCCGATGTGGCGAACGAAGTAACCCCGGCCGCACACAGGTATTGGCTGATCGTGCGATCGATGGCCGGGGGTTCGACGAGGAAACGCTTGGGGATCAGCGCGTCGCCGTCGTACTGCATCATACCCGCGTAAAAAACGTCGGGCCTGCGCACCCGATCGAACCGGCTGAAATCGTCGTCTTCAAACGCCTGCGAGATCTCGATGGCGCGGTCGCCTCGGAAGTTGAAAAAAATGACCGCGTCTCCGTCCTGGATCGTACCCACGGGCTCACCGTCGCGAACGACGACGAAACTGTTGAGGTATTGGTCGGTGATGCTCTGATCTTCGTCGTAGTACGTCTGGATGGCTTCCGTCGCCGACGAGAAAGGCCTGCCAATCCCGAGGACGTGCGCCTTCCAGCCGCGCTCGACGACCTGCCAGTTGGCGCCGTAGCGATCCATCGTCGTTACCATGCGGCCGCCGCCCGAGGCAATCCGGTAGTCCCGGGGACCGGCGTTCAACTCCGCCAGCTTCTTCTCGAGTCGGCCGATGTAGGTGAGCGCGCTCTTCTCCCCCACGTCGCGTCCGTCCAAGAGCGGGTGCACGCGGACCGTCGAAATGCCTTCTTCGGCGCACCTGTCCAGCAGCGCGAACAATTGGTCGATGTGGCTGTGGACGTTTCCGTCCGACAACAGCCCGATGAAATGGATTGTGCCGCCTTCGCGCGCCTGTTGGATGACCGCGCGCCAGGCGGCCCCTTCAAAGAGCTTTCCGGAGGCGATGGCTTCGTTGACGAGCTTAGCGCCTTGGGCGAACAGGCGCCCCGCTCCGAGGGCGTTATGGCCAACCTCCGAATTGCCCATGTCTTCGTCGCTGGGAAGTCCTACGGCGGTTCCATGGGCCTTCAGCTTGGTGAACAAGGGCTCTTTGAAAAGCTCGTCCAACACGGGCGTGTACGCGAGGTACACCCCATCCGACTCGTCGTGCTTGCCGATGCCGACGCCGTCCATAATGACCAGAACCACCGGGCCGGGAAACCCCTTGTAGTTTCGCAGGGGATCGAGATGAAGATCGCTCACCGTAACGCACATCCTTCTGTTGGCGCCTGTACTGCGAAACGGGCAGTCTACCTTCCGCGAAATTAGGATTCAAATCAAAAGCGAGAATTTGGGAGGGAAGTCCTTGAAAGAAACTGCCTCGGGGTGATGTGGCACAGCCGCCCTCGGCTGTGCAGCGTGCTAAAACGACGATTCACCTCAACGCATAACACAGCCGAGGGCGGCTGTGCCACATTGTTCCAAGCTCGTTGTTTCACGCTCTTAGTGGTCGAGTTTCCGGCGGATCTCGACAAGTCTCGCGAGTGTAGAGTCGTCCAGCCGCTGCTCGATGCGCAATAACGAGTCAGGCCGCCGGGTCCTCTCGAGGGCAGTGCGCGTGTCGGCGTCGGCTTCTCGGATGGTGGCGAGGAAGTTGTCCGGGGCCATGACAAGCGCGCTCAGGCCCGTGCACAAGTCGCGTATGCCGCGGTCCGCGCTGACCACAATGACCGACCGGCGATCCGAGGACAGATACACAATCCGCTCGATAACGGTGTCGGCGGATTGGTGTCCCGGGGAATACAACACCTCCAGCCCGGGAAAATTTGGCGTCGGCGTGATGGGTTCGGTCCGCCGCCCTTGCCCGTCAAAAACAACCTTCGCCTGACAGCCGGTGATTGCGCAGAACCGGCCGACTTTCTCGATCAGGGCTTCCCGCGCCGCTTCGAAATCCTGTTCAGCCAGCGGACGCAGCAGAGAGGAATGATGGATGACGTTGTACCCGTCAATGTAATAGATTGAAGGCATCGATGGATTTTATTCGATGTACTCGCGGTGAACTCGCGGTCCTATCCCTGCGAGTATGTCGTACGGGATGCTCTGGGCGTGCGAGGCGAGTTCCTCGACCGTAATCGTCTCGGTTCCGTCCGTCCCGATCAACGTGGCTACGTCGCCGGGGACAACGCCGTCAACGTGCGTCACGTCCACGACCACCTGGTCCATGCACACGCTCCCTCGGACGGGACAACGCTTTCCGCGGATGAGCACATCGGCGCGATTCGAGAGACTGTGCTTGTAGCCGTCCGCATACCCAACGGGAAGAAGGGCGGCGCGCATGCGGTCGGACGTGGTGTACGTACGCCCGTATCCGACGCTCGAGCCTGGCTCAAGATCCTTGACCATTACGACCCGCGTCTCCCAACGCAACACGGGCTTGACTTGAGGAGGCTCAGTGGGCGTCGCGGTGGGCCATACGCCGTAGGTCATAAGCCCCGGACGGACCATGCTGAAGAAGCTTTCTTCATAGTTGATGATCGCTGCGCTGTTCGCGGCGTGCGCCAACTCGTACGGCACGCCTTGTTTGTCCAACTGGCGGAGCACCTGTTTGAACGTCTTGATCTGGTTGAGTGTGTACGGGTCCTTGGGAATATCCGCAGTGGGGAAATGCGTGGCAACGCCTTCAATGTCGATGTTTGACACGCGCCTGAGATAAAGCAGGTCACGGACGGCCTCGTCGACATCGAAGCCCTGGCGTCCCATGCCCGAATCAACCTTGCAGTGAACGGGCGCTACTTTATTGACCTTGTGGGCGATGTTTCCCAATCGCTCGGCGGCCGCCACGGTCGATATCATCACGCGCAATCCATGTTCGACGGCCGCTCCGAGGGCCTCTTCGGACGGCTGGACAAGAACCAGGATCGGCGTCCGCATGCCCGCCTGACGCAAGGTGACGGCCTCATCCACGGTGGCCACGCCCAGCATGGCCACGCCTTCCTTCACCGCGCGTTGGGCGATGGGCAAGATCCCATGTCCGTAGGCGTTCGCCTTGACAACCGCCATGATGCCGCAGTCCTCCGGGATGCGCTGGCGGACAACTTGGAGGTTCCATGCGTAGGCATTCAGATCGATGACGGCGTGTGAAGGGGAGATTTCACTCATCACGATTTCCCAGGTTCATGGCAGACCAATTGATTCTCATAAACTGAAGACCGGCATAGATTGTGAAAAGGGCCACAAAGATGATGGCCCAGAAAGAAGCGACTGCAACGATCTTGTGATAGAACCTCAAAAACGAGAGCCACCATCCGACGTCGACAAACGCGGAGAGAGCGTCCAGAAGATCGCCGATGATCGCCAGCGCAAGAAATACGAATACATACACCATCTGGATGACCGCTTTGGTCTTTCCCCATATGTTGGCAGGGATGACCGCGCCTTCGCTGGCGGCCAGGGCTCGCGCGCCGGTAACCAGAAACTCGCGTGCGATAATAGTCACAACGGTCCAACTCGGCACCCGAAGCCCCGGCACCTGCATGAGCATAATCAAGGCCCCAACGATCAACACCTTGTCCGCAACCGGGTCAAGCAGCTTGCCAAAGTTCGTCACGAGGTTGCGCTCGCGGGCGATCTTCCCGTCGTAGTAATCGGTAATCGCGGCCAGTATGAACAAGATGTAGGCGATAAGATAGGTAGACAAGGACGGGAACGACATGAGGCCGACGAAAGCCAGGGCCATTACGAGACGCGCAATGGTAAGTCGATTGGGCAAATTCATGACGGTCCCATTGTAGCAGATGCGAGCCACGGCCCCCCAACGTTCAACTGCCATAATCTGTGACGTGAAAGGGAGAGGTCCCACGTAGGTCCGATTTCCTAGTCGGACGATTAGGCACAGTCCGATTAGGAAATCGGACCTACATAGCTGGCATTCGTTAGCCGTTGCTTGCGATGCCCAAGGATTGTGCGAAGCGGCGGAAAAACCCCGCCTTTGACCGTTCCGCCTCGGCCCGCTGTTGGATAATCCGGTCCGCGAGTTCGTACGTGGCTTGGGTGGCGGGTGCGTTCGGGAATCGGAGCACGAAGGGCGCAGTTTGCAT
>Ga0315279_10005056_pt1 | contig 17329 bp, 14 predicted proteins | sample YL17G06_20_MG_FD_203694 | JGI IMG/M metagenome (GOLD analysis project Ga0315279, IMG submission 203694) | Sediment microbial communities from Yellowstone Lake, YNP, Wyoming, USA - YL17G06_20 | ecosystem: Environmental > Aquatic > Freshwater > Lake > Sediment | place: USA: Wyoming | collected... | reverse complement strand
CTCAGCCCGCGGCTCACACTCTACTCCATTTTCATTGTCCCCGTGGTTGGAATCCTTATCGGTGTGTTCGGGAGAAAGATAAGGAAGATATCCAAGAAGGCGCAGGAGACCATTGAGGATGTCATGGTCGTCATGCAGGAGACCTATGACGGCATTCGTGTGGTAAAGGCGTTTGGCATGGAAGAATTTGAATCCCTGCGTTTTCTGAAAGCCAATATCAGGGCTTATAAAACCTATCTGCACCGTCAGGCAATTCGCAAGATATTCTCGCCGCTGATGGAATTTCTGGGTATTCTTGCGGCGATATCGGCTTTATTTGCCGGCGCCCATCTCATTCTCACTGAAGCGACCCTCACTGGCGCCGATTTCTTTGTCTTTATCATCGCACTTTCCCGCCTCTACCGTCCTATAAAGGACCTCAGCCATATCCATCTGGAGGTACAGACGGGACTTGCGGGCGCGGAGCGCGTCTTTGAAATCCTGGATACAAGCCGGGTCCTTGAGGAAAAACCCGACGCAACTCATCTCACCTCTATCAGGGAGGGAATCTCTTTTCACAACGTGAGCTTTCGTTATAATAACAACTCCCAGTATGCCTTGAGAAACATCACGGTGGATATACCGCGAGGCAACGTTACCGCCATTGTGGGGCGAAGCGGCGCGGGAAAGACAACCTTCGTCAATATCCTCTGCCGGTTTTATGACCCGTCTGAGGGCGCAATCCTTGTTGACAATCACGACCTGAGGGATTATTCTCTGAAATCTCTCAGGGAAAAGATTGCCATCGTCACACAGCAGGTCATTCTCTTCAATGAAACGGTGCGCAACAATATTGCATACGGACGGAAAGATATCCCCCTTGAGGCAGTGATTGAGGCGGCGAAAAAGGCATATGCCCATGAATTCATTGAAAAACTTCTCGATGGCTATGACACCCAGATAGGCCAGCACGGGGATAAGCTCTCCGGCGGGGAGCGCCAGCGCCTCGCCATCGCCCGAGCCATCTTGAAAAATCCGGAACTCCTTGTATTCGATGAGGCAACCAGCGCCCTGGACTCGGAAGCGGAAACAAAGATTCAACAGGCAATGAAGAATCTCATCCACGGGCGCACCACTATAATTATCGCCCACAGGCTCTCCACAGTGAAGATGGCGAGTGAAATTATTGTGCTTGACGAGGGACAGGTGGTGGAAAGGGGCTCACATGATGACCTTCTGCGACTGGACGGACATTATGCGCGGCTCAGCCGATTGCAGGGTATATTTGTTGACTCGCAACCCGCCTCCTGAGATATTGGATTTCAGACTGGCGCACCACGGCGAAAGACTATTCACTGCGGCTGAATTTTCATGAACAACCCGACTTTTGATAAATTTATTTTAAAAATTGTCAATTGTCAATTATCAATTGTTTAATTCTATACTGATGCCGATATGGATATCAAATCATTTGCCGGAAAATTTCTCTCCCGCCTCGATAAAATTGACCGACAGCAGATCGAGGCATATTTCTCAAAGCTGATTCAGGAAAAGAATTTCCTGGAGGTTATTTTCAATCGGCTCCGGGAGGGGATTATTGTCACAGATACCGCCTTCCAGATACTCTTCATGAACAGGGCATCCTGCAGGGCGCTTGGACTGAAGGGCGGTCCGGAACAGTATCTGGGGAAAAATCTCCCGGATATCACCGACCATCCTGACTTAAAAGCGCGTCTCCTCCACTACGACCCTTTCTCCGGAGAGGTTGCCACAGAGGAGCTGAGGCTCAAGAAAACGGGGTATCAGGTGCTCCTTGCCCGTTTTCTCCCCGTTCCAAATGACGAGGGCGGCGTGGAAAGTGTTGTCATTCTCCTGAGCGACATAACGGAGCAAAAAAAATCGGATGAGGTCCGAATCAAGAGCCAGCGCATCAACGCCCTCGCCACGCTCACAGCGGGTGTTGCCCACGAAATCAAAAATCCACTGAACTCACTCCAGATTCACGCCCAGCTTCTGAGGAAATACCTGACCATGCCGCCTGAGAAGATGACGCCGGAATATCGTCAGAGGAGCCTTCGTTCCAGCGACATAATTCTTGAAGAGATTTCCCGACTCTCCCGCATCGTGAACCAATTCCTGATGGCGGTCACCCCGAGGCGCTTTGAACTGCAACCGGGCAATCCCAATGAGGTCATCAAGCATGCCCTTGAGGTGATGGCGCCCACCCTTGCGGAAAATGGTATCAAGGTCACCCTGAACCTTGACCCGACTGATGTGGAGGTGCGCTTGAATGCCCCCCGCCTTGCCCAGGCATTTTTGAACATCATTAAAAATTCCGAGGAGGCGATGGAGGGGACGAGCGAGCCCCTCCTTGTCATCACCAGCCGGATTGAGGGAAAATCTCTCGCAATCTACTTTATTGACAATGGCTGTGGAATCGCCGAAAAAAATCTTGAAAAGATTTTTGAACCCTATTTCACCACAAAGTTTCACGGCTCAGGGCTGGGACTGATGGTGGTGTATCAGATTGTGAGTGAACATGAAGGCGCCATAAGCATCAAAAGCGTAGAAGGAAAGGGAACAACGGTCACCATACTGCTCCCAATCTCACGCCAGCCAATCCGCCTTCTGGCGGACAAATAAAGGAACGGGATTAAATATGGGAAGGCGAATACTTATTGTTGATGATGAAAAGAACACACGGGAGGGACTCAAGTGGGCTCTCGACGGGAAGAATTATGACATCAGCCTTGCTACGGACGGTCAGGAGGCAGCCGATCTCCTCTCCATCCAGCCATTTGACCTCGTCATTACCGACCTCAAGATGCCTGTGATGGATGGCATGGAGCTCCTGAACCTCATCTTGAAAAAATATCCAAAAACGATTGTCATCATCCTGACAGGACATGCCACGGTGGAAAATGCGGTGGAGGCAATGAAAAAGGGCGCCTATGATTATATTGAAAAACCGATTAATATTGATGACCTCAACCTTCTTGTCGAACACACCCTCCTGGAAAAAAACCTCCCCGAAGAGGATGAAAATCTCCGCCAGTCTTTACAAAGGCAATACAGCATGGAAAGTATCATCGGTGATTCCCCCGCCATGAAAAAGGTGTTTGAAAAGATTATCCACGTGGCGCCGACAAGGGCAACCGTCCTCATCCAGGGAGAAAGCGGCACGGGCAAGGAACTTATCGCCTCCGCCATCCATTACAATTCTCCCCGCTGGAATAAACCCTTAATCAAGCTCAATTGCGGGGCGCTTACCCCCACCCTCCTCGAGAGTGAACTCTTCGGTCATGAAAAGGGCGCCTTCACGGACGCACACCGTCAGAAGATAGGGCGTTTCGAACTCGCCGATGGTGGCACCATCTTCCTTGATGAGATAAGCGAAACCTCCCTTGATTTCCAGATAAAACTCCTGCGGGTCCTTCAGGAGCAAGAATTTGAGCGGGTCGGCGGGGTAAAGACGGTCCATGTGGATGTGCGCGTCGTTGCGGCAACAAATAAAAACCTGAAGGTGTGTGTGGAAAAGGGGACGTTTCGCGAAGACCTCTTTTACCGTCTGAATGTTATCCAGATAAATGTCCCGCCGCTGAGGGAGCGCAGGGAGGACATCCCGCTCCTTGCTGAGCATTTTCTTAAGGAATTCTGCGCCGAAAATAATAAACCCAACCTCAGAATCTCACCGCAGGCGAAGGCGCTCCTTCAGGGATTTTCCTGGCACGGAAATGTCCGCCAGTTGCGCAATGTGATTGAAGGGATGGTGGTCATGGCAACAGGCGATGAAATCACGCCCGCCAATCTTCCTGAGGAAATCAGGCAAAAATCGGAAAAGGAACAGACCATCACCATCAAGCCCGGAATCTCACTCGCCGAGATGGAGAAAAAGCTCATCGAAACCACGTTAATCCGCGAGGGCGGAAACAAGGCAAAGGTCGCACGCATCCTGGGCATGGGACGCAAAACCCTTTACCGCAAGATGCAGAAGTATGGAATCAAGTGACAATTGATAATTGTCTTCTCTCAATGTAACCATTGAATATTGACAATATTAATAAGGAACAAAGATGTATTTTATCGGGATTGATAGTGGAACGCAATCCACGAAGGCGCTGATTGCGAATGGCGAGACGGGCGAAATTCTGTCGACGGCGTCACATGCGACACCGTTGATTGAAAATCTTCCGCCGGGGCATAAGGAGCAACATCCGGAAGACTGGTGGGAAGCGCTGAGGATTGCGCTCAAGGCGGCGCTGCAAAAGTCCGGAATTAATCCAGAGGATGTGCGCGGCATCGGCGTCTCGGGTCAGCAGCATGGCTTTGTCCCGCTTGATAAAGAGGGACGCGTTATCCGACCGGCGAAAATCTGGTGTGACACAAGCACAAGCCGCCAATGCGAGGAAATCCTTGAACGGGTTGGCGGTCTGGCGCGCTGCATTGAACTCATTGGCAACGGCGTTCCCGCCGGTTTTACGGCATCCAAAATCCTCTGGCTGAAGGAAAATGAGCCGGAAAATTATGCCCGCCTGCACACCGTGCTTCTGCCGCATGACTTCCTGAACTTCCGGCTCACAGGCGAGCGCAAGATGGAATGGGGCGACGCCTCGGGAACATCCCTCATGGATGTCCGCACTCGCAAATGGCGACGCGAACTTATTGATGCCGTTGACCCTGCTCTTATTGAAAAACTTCCTCCGCTTTTTCCCTCACACGAACCGGTGGGGCATATTCTTCCTGAGATTGCAGAAGAGTTTGGATTTTTAAAAGATGTCATTGTGAGCGCCGGCGGAGGGGACAACATGATGGGCGCCATCGGAACGGGCAATGTCCGCTCCGGAATTGTAACCGCCAGCCTGGGAACTTCCGGAACAATTTACGCCTGCAACGACACGCCGGTCATTGATTCCCGGGGGGAAATAGCCGCCTTCTGCGACAGCACAGGCAAATGGCTCCCTCTTTTATGCGTCATGAACGTCACGGTTTCCACGGAAATGGTGCGAACGTTATTCAACATAGACTTCGCCGCCCTGGACGCCGCCGTTGAAAAGACGCCGCCCGGCGCGGACGGTCTTTTGCTCATCCCATATTTCGAGGGCGAACGCACGCCAAATGTGCCGGATGGAACGGGTGTCTGGTTCGGGGTCAACTCTCGCACGCACGACTCAGCCCATTATGCCCGCGCCGCCATGGAAGGCGCAAGTATGACCATGAACTATGGTTTGAATCGTTTGCGGGAACTGGGCATCAACCCGCAGGAAATCCGCCTGACCGGTGGCGGTTCAAAGAGCGCCGTCTGGCGTCGCATACTCGCTGATATTTTCAACACCGAGGTTGTAGCAATGGCTCATGCGGAAGGTGCGGCTTATGGCGGGGCGCTCCAGGCGCGCTGGGCATTCGCCCGCTCAACCGGTGAACATATCACCCTTGAGGAGATTGCGGAGGCATGGGTGAAGGCGGATGAAAAGACGCGCACCGCACCGCATCGAAAAGATGTGAGTATCTACCGGAGGCTCCAGAAACTCCACGACCGCCTCTCAAAAGCCCTCCGCCCGGTCTTCAAATCCCACCGGCGATTAATTGATAAAATCTAACCAAAAATATTTGAAATTTGCCACTAAGGCACAAAGTCACGAAGCAATACCTGATTTGAAATTCTTCGTGCCTTCATGTCTTTGTGGTGAATCTGAGAAATGTGGCTCCGTATCATTTCACAGAATCCGGATATAGGAGATAATTCTCACGAATCTTTTTGAACGCCTCAAGGTCGGCGGCGGATTCCTTTATGAGCGCATCCACGCTCTCTGTCTTGATGCGGTTCTCAAGGTTGGGAATGCCCATGAGTCTTGACGCCCATTTGGTGACGGTCGCCTTGTCGGGATACATGGCGCAGATGGTCTTGAGGACGGTTAAGCCGGTGCGGATGGGCTCAAAGGCGTTGCGGTCTATGACGTGGACCTGCACCCCTCCGCACATTTCATTTTTATACTTGCTGAAGGTAGGGGTGATATAGGCTGGGCGGAACCTCACCCCGGCAAGACCCGCCTGATTCAATGCCTTCGCCAGCGCCACGCCGTCGATAAAGGGTGCGCCTATCATCTCAAACGGCTTGGTCGTTCCGCGTCCCTCGCTGATGTTGCTCCCCTCAAACACACACATCCCCGGATAAACAACCGCAGTGTCAATTGTGGGCATATTTGGCGAGGGCAACACCCAGGGGCGGCGCGTCTCTTCAAATGTCGTCATGCGTGTGTATCCCGGAATCTTGATAACCTTCAGGTCAACTTTCGGGTTCATCCATTCACCATTAACGAGGCTGGCAAGTTCTCCTGATGTCATGCCATAGCGGACAGCCACGCCGAAGGGTTGTCCCTCCCAGTAGCGTCCTATCAGCCCCTCATTCTGGCGATTTGGCGCGCCCTCAACCCGGTCGCAACCGATGGGATTGGGTCGGTCAAACACAATAAATTTCACATTATTTTTTGCCGCCGCCTCCATGCAATGGGTCATGGTCCAGATGTAGGTATAAAACCTCACGCCCACATCTTGAATGTCAAAGACCATGACATCGAGCATTTTCATCTGTTCATCCGTCGGGGCGCGGCGCGAGCCGTAAAGGGAAAAGACGGGGATGCCTGTCACGGGGTCTGTATAATCCCCGACACTGCCGCCCGCCTGATGGTCTCCGCGTAAGCCATGCTCAGGCGCAAAAAAGGCGACAATGGTGGTGGCGCCGTCGGCGCAGAGAAGGTCGGCAATCTGATTCAGATTGTCATCCACGCCGGTGGGATTTGTGAGAAGACCGACCCGTTTCCCCCGCACAGCCTCTATAAGCGTCTGGACTTGCTCCTGCATGGGTGGCAATCCTTGATGGGGCTTCTTCGGGTTGACATTCTCCCCGCCTGTAGTAATGGCGCAGCACACCCAGAAAAATGGCAGAATAATCGGCACAAGATTGCCGCACATGAGACGTTCAAAAATCATTTTTTTCCTCCTTTAAAAAAATGAAATTTATTCACCGCAGAGGTGCAGAGTTCACAGAGTGTTTCTTGTGTTGTAAGGTCATGATGAGCGATGTTCCGATTGTTTTTTGTCAGTTCCGACATCCAGACCCACATGCTCCCTTAAAAGCTGTATAATGTGTACAGGATGTGTGCCATCCCAGTAAAGCTTATTGCAGAGGGGACAGCGGAAAATCATAGTGGCTTGCTCGCGCGCTTTGGGCGGTAGAAGCGCCCTTGCCTCCTCTGTCTTCATACGTTCCACAGGGACATTGCAATGGGAGCAACGGGAGAGAAACGTCTCCCCGAAGTTCATGGGAAATTTCTGCGCCACACACCGGAGTTGCTCCCAGAAATCGAGCGTGCGGATGAGAAATATATCCGCATGGGGATGTTCATCCACAAGGTGCGTATCCCGTGTGATGATGATTCTTTCCTCCCTCTCCGCCGCCTCAAGCAGATGCCGGTCATCTTTGCCGCGGAAATAGAGCACGTCATAGCCCAGATGGAGCATCCACCTCCCCAGTTTCCCCAGCATGGTATCCACAATAAACTTTTTCACCATGAGGCGAGTCCGTTTCGCAGAAAAAAATTATCACATCTTCACCGGCTTTTCACCCGTGATGCCCATCAAGGTAAGGTCGAGAGGTTGTGGCGCTGTGGTCTCCTGCGGGGGTGTCTGGGCGCTGAAGAGTTCGAGGGGGGTCTTATCCCTGATGCGATAAATCAGGTCCCACTTTTCCAGTCCTGCCTTGTAGGCGGGCTTGCCCACCTCAACCTCCAGAACCATAAGCCCCTCTGAAAAAATCGCCCCGAGTTTCTCGGCAAATTTGGCATCTATCATGACCAGCCGCACACCATAAACCTTCTCAAACCATGTGAGCCACTGTTTTACCCTTTCCCGGTCAGGCTCCCGCGGTGACGGGGCTGGCGGCGCGCCGGCTTGCAATTCCGGTGGAGTTAAAGGGGCGACGTGGGATAGCGTCCGAAGGCTCTGATAATCACCTGATATCTTAAGGAGTTCCTTCTGGGAGACACGTTTGACCGTCATGGGGGCAATCTCCTCCCCGCCCCGCTTGATGACCACCTCCACGGCGGATTCCGGTTCCCCGTTGAAAAGACCCACCACCTCAGCAAGGCTTAAACCCGCCACATCGCGTCCGCCCACACGCAATATAACATCCCCATCCTTCAATCCAATCTGTTCTGCCGGGGAATTAACAAAGACGTGATAAATATAGAACTGCCCCCCCCTTTGCGCCAGCTGGATGCCCACCATACCATTCCTCTGTTCGCCAGGGAGAGCCTGCTCGCCGGGCGCAATCCAGTTAATCGTCAGAAAAAGACACACCACCCATATTAAATTTCGCCTCATATTTTTATAACACCCCACAATTTTTGTCCGGTATGATTACTCATTCTGTCCGATGATGTCAACTCCTTCCCTCCTCCTTCAATCCTCTAAGAGCCATCCGCAGAAAAACACCTTAGCATTCATAAATCATCTTGACAGCCTGAGGGATTGCTGGCAAAAGATTTACAATTTTGATTCTTTCTCTGCCCGGCATCATTTCAAGCCTCGTTACTGCGGGGCTCAGGGAATGTGCCGAATTATGTGGAGGTTGTGTATGTCAAAAAAACTGTATGTGGGAAATCTTCCCTACCACACATCGGAAGAAGAGATTCGGAACCTGTTTTCACAGTATGGGGATGTGAAATCGGTTACAATCATTGTGGACCGCGCCACAAACAGGTCAAGAGGTTTCGGTTTTGTCGAGATTGAACTCACAAATCCCGACACCCCGCTCTCTTCCTTAGAAGGCATTGCCCTGCAGGATCGCACACTCAAAGTCAGCGAGGCGCGGGAACGCCAGTCCAGGGGTTAAGGGAAACAATATAGAATCCATCCTCTGGTTTTTCCCGGGTCGGGGTCTTCAGACTCTACATGATATGTCAATCCCGATGTTGAGCAAGCTCCCGCATACAAGCCCGGATGGCTTCTACGAGATTCAACACCTCAGGTTTGACTTTGGATTTGTCCATCTCGCCAGTTAGAGCAAGACAGACATCAGTTGCGCTATACCATGTTGTGCAAAGATGCCCGAGCATTTTTTCGCTGCTATGGGCGCGGGCGTATCGGAGAAGGGCAAGAGAGGCTTCCTGCTTATTCCAGCCCGATGGCAATACGCAAAATCCTTTTTCCTGAAAATAGGGAATTGAGGGATAATCCTTGCGCTTGCCATAGTGCCAGTCGCACATAACAATGTCCTTTGGAATCATGTCAATGGCGGGGGCGGTGCCGTTCCGGCTTGCATCCCACTCGCTGTATCCCATGCCCCTTGCGTCAAGGAGACGGTCTCCCCACATCAGCATGGTCAGCCCCTTTTGCTTCACGAGATGGGCATGGTAATCGTTGACCGCCTTAGCGAAGAGCTCGGCGGGGTTTTTCCCCCTGCAATGCGGACACTGCTCATCTGCTATCAAAAAGACCTCATCCATCCCAACATGAAAGGCATCCGCTTGAAAGGCATCGATAAGCTCATCCATAAGGGCGAAGACAACCTTGTTGACCTCCGGATGGAGTGGACACCAGCTTCTGCAGTAAATGCCGGGGTTGTCAAGGGGGATGCGAGGCGTCTCATCAAACTGGGGATATTTTTTCAAAAGTGGAAATGTGTCTTTCGCCCACGACTGGTGACCGAGGCAGTTGAACTGCGGGATGAGGCGGATGCCATGTTTGCGGCAGAGGGCGGCAAGTTCGCGAGCATCCGTCTTGCTCAGGGCGTTCTGTCCGCGCAATTCGGGATGGGACTGATATTCGTAACCGTAGTTCACCTCCAGAATGAGCACATTCACCCCCATGGGGGCGAGGGATTCCTCTATCGCACGTCTGAGCGGGGGAAGTCCGCTTTTCCCCGGCGAAAGGAAATGCACACCGCGCCAAGCGCCACCCTTTAGTTCCTTCGGGGGACTGACAGGCACACCAGGGCGTGGATTGCCCGCACAACCAACCAGGCAAATCATCAAAATCATCCCCCACATAAATCCCACATTTAGTCCCATAAATGTGTCACCGCCTTATTCAAAACCCTCTCATCCCTTTCTCAACCAACAGGTTGACCGCCGCCCGTTGTATTTGTTGGAGGGGTCTGCGCCTCATCAATAAATCCCACCCATTCACGGTAAACAATGGTTCCTGCAAACATTGAAAACGGGACAACGACAATTACTCCAATCCCGCAGGTCACTGCGATCCCAAGAAGACCGATAAGAGAAACCACAATGCCATACAGGGTTATCATCCAGAAATTCTTGAATGCAAAGGCGATATTGAGCTGGATTGCATCCCATGCCTTCATGCGCCGCTCATATAATAATCCGGGTATCAAAACAACAAACCCGTAAATAGCCGCCCCCATGATAAGGGAGGCAAGAAAGAGGGGCAGATAGATAAGAATAGCCAGCGGACAACAGGCGCCGATTAACCCGACCACAAGGTTAATAATAAAATCCACAAAAAACAAAATGGCAACAAATACAAGGATTATCAGACTGGCAATAAGGCACTCAACGAAGATATCAAAACCGCGGAAGATGTCACTCAAATCGATAGGCATTTTCAACATGCGCTTCTTCGCATAAAGAAACATCCCACACGCAAGCGGCATCATTACAATAAGCCAAAACAAGAAAGATAGCATGCTACTAATGCCGATGCCGGCGACACCGTGTCTCAATAAAAGTGAGAAGCCCATCCCCAATGCATACGGGATAATGAAGATGGCGGCGACAACGAGTCCCAATAAAAGATGCTGACCTATGTTTTCCTTTTCCGTGGTCAGCCTTATCGCCTCGCTGAGCCAATCGCCAATCTTCACCTCTTTTTTCTCAGCAACAGGTATTGCTGGCATGTTTTTCCCCTCCTTAATATTTATTTGATGTGGTTATCTTTTTACTTGCGTGGTGCACATTATACCAGTCTGCGATGGGCTTGCGCGCCTTGAATGCCCAGGAGGCAACGAGGAGTAAAAAAACGATGCCTCCCAAGGCAAAATATTTTAACGGATGAACACTCCCCAGCCACGGCAAAATTGAACGCCGCCGAATCAGGCAATATAACGCACCAACCCCGCCACCAAAAACACTGATGAATAACAAAGTCCCGAATGGCTGACAGAGAAATGCCCTGTCAAACCTCAGTCGCGCCGCATAAGCAAATGCGGTTGTCATCCCGCATGTCAGACATGGCCAACCTGTCTGTGCGTAACGCGGGCATGGCGGCAGTCCGAGCTGGGTGTGGGTGTTATAACCGCTCGGGTCGGGGGTGAGATAGAGCGAGCCCCCAACGCACATGAGAGCCACCAGCACCATCAGACAAAAAAGCACCCGCTCCAAACACCACAAGAACCGTGTCTGTCCTGACGGTTTGACCTTTGAATACCCCCATACTCAGGATGCAAGATGCGCTTTCCCCGAATTTGTTACTTGAGTCCGGTTAAAAAAATCATCCCATCCCCGCCACCCTGTCAAGACATTTAAGAGGAAGTCTCAAGAGTATAGTGGAAATCCCCAAATTATTGCTTGGAGCATTTAATAGTTTAATGAAAATTTAACAAGGATAGACAGGATATTCAGGATTTGTATGATTATATCCTGCTCATCCTGTATATCCCTGTTAAACAATTTATCGCTCTGATTAGTAACAAAAGTTATTCAACCTCAAAGATGGATTTGCCGGTGAAGGTGCACCCGAACTGGTCTTTTGCCCGGATAACAAGGGTGTGGAGACCGGGCTTTAAATCAACAGGCATGGGCGCCGTCCAGATATGATTGGAGACAAGTGCGTTGACCCATGAACGGAAAGTTTCCTTGTGGTTTTGGAGCAGTTCATCAAAATAGGGCGACTTCATCACCTTGCGCTCCATATATAAGGTTCGACTGCCATCCAGTTCACAGATGACAACGGAGCGCTCACTCCCATCAAAGACATTGGCAACAATCTGCGCCTCCTTCAACTGGGACACCTTGAGGGTGTCGCCGGGTGACTCAACCCGCACCTGGAAATCGGGCGATAAACTCGCCGGTATGAATCGCTCCGTAAATTCGTTCCCATCAAAGTGGAAAACATAATGCCCATTGGGGGCGCCGTCCTGCTGGGTGGCGCCTGGGATGCCGCGTTCATCTTTAGGTCCGCTCCACCATGAACCGCACACTGCGATGCAGATGATTTCTTGAAGAGGCTTCTTTCCCTTCCACCCCTGCTCTGTGCCGAGGAAATGGTGTTCACCGGTGTGATTGTGACCTGTGAGGATAAGGAGATGCTCCCTGTCTTGCAGAATCTCAAAGAGTTTCTCGCTGTCCACGACGTTATCGGCGGGGTCACCGGAAAGAATCGTATAGGGCGCAATGTGCATACACAGGACAATGATTTTGTTCATCGGCACAAACTGGAGGTCATTCTTGAGCCAGGCAAGTTGTCGCTCCCCGAAAAAGCCGCGGTACCATGCCTTCTTCTCCTTGTTCCCGCCGGTGCCATGAAATTCTACGCTGTCCATAATCACAAAATGCGCCTTTCCATAATCCATGGAGTAGTAAGTGGGTCCAAACTTGCTTTTATAAGTCTCAAGGGAGTGAAGGTCATCTGCGGAATCAATATTGGTGTCATGATTGCCGGGCACGGTATATTGTGGATGACCGATGGTCGCCATGTGTTTGATGTAAGCGTCATAAAGGTCAAGTTTTTCAGAGACAATATCTCCAAGGGCAATGTTGAAGGCGGCATCCGTGCCGACAAGTCCGGCGAGAACGTCATCTCGCATATAGTGAATCGACCGCAGGTTGAAAGGCTGAGGGTCGCCGAAGACAATTACATCAAAGGACTTTTTCTCCTCCGTCTTGAAGAGTGGGAAGTTCACAGATTCCGGCAGGACGCCTGTTGGTTTGACCCCTTCATAATTATACGTCGGCGAACCATTGGGCTGGTGGATATAATAATACAGGGGGAGATTATCCTCGCTGAGCGGGACGGAATATCCGGCAGGCTGGGTGACGAAGATGACCGTCTCATCATCCACAGGTATCTGATACTTTCCATCCTTGTCAGTAAGGAGGACATCCCTCTGGTTGGATACCATGACCCGTGGCACGCCCCTTTCTCCGGCATCGCATTTCAGGTTGTGGTTTTTATCCTCGAAAACCACACCCCTTGCCACTTCTTCTGCGGGACATATGGCACTCAGCACAACGCAAAAAAACCACACATACCAGAAGAACCCTATCCTCCGTTTCACGTCACACCTCCAAGAATATAATCTTTAAAAATTCCCTCTTTATAAAATGACTCGCCTTTTAGACATATACTTGTTTCAGGCACAACATTTTTTTGCAAGACATCAGAATAATAGTGATTGACTTTTAGCGCATAATATCAATTATAAATCATGTTTAAAAGATGTAATTTATTACTTTTAACAAGGAGTGAAAATCATGAGAGTGAAACATCTTAATCCGGCGAAGAGGACAATCAAAATAGCCTTTCTCCTCTCAGCCTGCCTGCTATTTATTGCCCCTTTTACAATGGCGCAGACCGGAGGTAACTATGACCTGGGATGGAACACATGGGATGGCGGCGGAGGCACAAGCAGCGGCGGTTCATATGAACTCAGCGGAACCATTGGCCAGCCAGACGCGGCTGTCATGAGCGGTGGCAATTACACACTTTCCGGCGGCTTCTGGTCTGGCGTTGCCATCTCTACACCCGTCGTTAAAGAGAATGCCTGGTATTTATATTAATTAAAACAAATCATAAGGAGAATTGACTATGAAAAGAAACTATTCCCTGGTGATAATTTTACTTTGTATTGGATTTGCATACATTCATCACCCGCTTTCCATTGCCCAAACAACTGCCTTTACCTATCAGGGGCAGTTGAAGGACGGCGCAAATCCTGCAAATGGCAGTTATGACCTGCAGTTTATATTGTACAACGTCGTAGCGGCAGGAATCGCTGTTGCGGGACCCGTTTATGTGGATGACAAAACGGTGGCGAATGGTTTGTTCAACGCCGAGGTGGATTTCGGCGCGTCGCCGTTCGATGGCTCAGACCGCTGGCTTGAGATTGGCGTGCGTCCGGGTAGCGCCGACAATGGCGACCGCACAGGATATACCTCGCTCAGCCCGCGACAGAAGATTGCAAACAACCCTTACGCCCTCTTCAGCCGCAACACTGAAAAACTGGCAGGGCAGACCGCCGATTATTATCTGGACGCCTCCAACATCATATCAGGGACTCTTTCAGCAGACCGGTTCTCCGCTTATGAAGACCTCTCTGCCGAAGGCAGGATTGGCACGGCTATAACTCAGGTTGCACAGGGAAATCACATCCATGATTTGCAAAGTCTTTCAGGTTCTGTCGGCGACGGGCAAATCCCGGACGGCATCACCCGCGACAATGAACTCACAGATGCAATAACAACTCACACTGCGAACGCCGCGGCGCATCATGCGTGGCCTCTGACTGACGCCGAAGTTCCGGACAACATCACAATCGGCACGGAAGGTTCCGTGGACGGCGCCGCTGTCAAGAGCGGTGTGATTGACACGAATTTCATCGACCCGGAGATTGCGCGGGATTCCGAGTTGCGCAAAACATACGACGCCATTGTGGCACCCTCCGGCGGGGATTATACATCTCTCTATGAGGCGCTCCATGCCGGAAAAACAAGCATCTTTGTCCGCAACGGGACTTACACCGTCTATTCAAACCTCATCCTTGCTTCGGATAATATCACCATTGTGGGCGAGAGCCGCGACGGGGTCATAATAAATTGCGGCGGGGCTGTCAGCACCTGTTTCAATGCACAGGGCGATACACTCAACTACACGGCTGGAACGGTCACCATTGCCAATGGCTCTTATACCGTAACAGGAACGGGAACGTTATGGCTTGCCAATGCCGCCGCAGGCAAATATATCTTGCTGGGTTCAGACTGGTATCAGATTAAAGTGGTCACTTCGGATACTGCATTGGATGTGGCGCGGACTTATTGGGGGCAGAACATTACAAATGCCAATTATAAAATCGCCGCAATGCTCTCTAACCTCCACATCGAGAATATGACAATAACGACCAAATCAGCCATTTATTTCCGATGGGTTCTTAATGCCACAGTCCGCAACTGCCGTCTGACCAATAATTCGATCTACGCGATGTTTTTTCAGGAGTGCTATCACAACCGGATTTTGAACAATATCATTCAAAACCCCAACAATCAGGCAATCTGGCTATATTATTGCAATCATTTCCAGATAACTGGAAACATCGCGGAAGATGCCCACTGGAATGACGCCATTTATCTCAGTCATTCCAACTATAACACATTGCTTGACAACAGATGCTGCAATAACGCTAACATTGGCATATCTCTGACATCAAGCTCCTGGAATGTGATAAAGGCAAATGTTTGCAACAACAATTACGGCACGGGCATTTATCTTAGCGTATCAACACAAAACACACTCAGCGAGAATATATGCATCGCCAATAACAACTATGGAATAGCCATTTTTAGCAACTCCAATGGAAATACCATCAATGGAAATGTCTGCAAATCATCCGCCACCGCGTCTGGAATAGTAATTGGCACAACAAGTAATTACAACACTCTCCAGGGGAATATCAGCTATGACAATTTCCTGGAGGGAATCTACCTGAGCGCAGGCAGCGAGTGCGTTGTTCTGGGCAATGTCTGCCGGTCAAATACGGATTATGGAATCAAAATCACCGTGAACAGCAACAACAACATCGTGGGGATGAATCAGCTTTCGGGCAACTCATTTGGCGCTGGAATTGACAGTGGCACTGGAAATATGCAAAAAGCCACGAATTATCCTTCGTTCTGATGCGGATGATGCAAATAAAATAATAAGAGACTCAATTTGCCAAAGTATAAACATCAATTTAATTTCTTTTTCTTCAAGTTTGCCATTTTGTTGCTCATACTGCCTCTTGTAAACGTTTTCGGGCAAGACCCTCAATCAAACCAAACATTCAGCCCTTCGCCGACCGCAAAATCTCCAATTTCCACCCCCACGTCAAAACCCAAAATTTCTGAGCGACCCGTCTCTTCATCCGGCGAGATTGTCTCAGGATATGATGGCGTGCTGTTCGGCATGGTTAAGGATGTGTTCATCAAGACAGAGGGTGCGGACTGGGCTACGGCAACAGAGAACATCCAACTCAAGGTCAAGGATGCGGTGCGGACGGCTATGGGCAAGACAAAGATGAAATTGCGCGGTCGCGGAGAACTCCGCCTCCCTCCCAATTCGGAGGTGATTCTTGTCGCCATGGATGAGCGAGGTGAAAAGGTGACAATTGAACTGATGGGGGGACGCATCTGGAATAATATCACGCCCGGAGGCGGCGTGGTCAATTACACGATCAAGACGCCCGACCTCGTTGCGGGTGTGCGCGGGACGCTTTTCAAGGTGAGCCTTGATGAGGGACCGCGTTCACGCCTTGCGGTCTTTGATGGGAGTGTTTATGTCACGAGCGCCGCGGGGGGAGCGGAAACCATCATTCCCGCAAACCAGTCCGTTACAACCGACCCCTCCGGTCGTCTCACCGCCCCCAAGCCTGTCCTTCCCAATGAGATAAATGAATGGACGGAGTGGGATGAATGGGCACTGGACATCCACCAGAACATCTCTTCGCAGTTTTCAGTCGGCGGGGAGCAGATTGACGCAATGGCGAAGACGGTCGCTGACGACCAGAAGAGATATGAGAAGATCATGAATGAAGCCAACCGCACCATCATTGTCAATAAAGAGGCGGAAAGGCTTGAAAGATTTAAAGAGGCATTTCTGAAATTCGCCCGCGACACCGGCGTTTTCCCCTCAACCGAGATGAATTTCACCGCCCTGATGGAAAACCCCGGTCTGCCGGGATGGAAAGGACCCTATATAGAGGAAAAAACCCTGCCCCTCCTTGACCGCTGGGGTCAATCCCTGCGCTACACACTGAAAAAGAGCGCCCAGTCGGGTAACACCTTCGGCGAGATTCACAGCAATGGACCGGATAAGACAGACCAAAATGACCAGGTCGGCTCCGATGATATCCGCATCCTCATTCCTTATTATCAGCTCGGCTTGCCGGAATAGATTGTGTCAGGGAATCAGAATTTGACAATGGTTACGCCCCCACCGCCCTCCTCGGGCGAACCAAAGTGGTATTCCTTTACAGCGGGGTGATTGCGCAGATATTCATGCAGGGCGCGGCGGAGGGCGCCCGTCCCCACACCGTGGAGGAGCCTCACATAAGGTGCGTCTGCGAGCAAGGCGTCATTCA
>Ga0315279_10005055_pt1 | contig 17333 bp, 16 predicted proteins | sample YL17G06_20_MG_FD_203694 | JGI IMG/M metagenome (GOLD analysis project Ga0315279, IMG submission 203694) | Sediment microbial communities from Yellowstone Lake, YNP, Wyoming, USA - YL17G06_20 | ecosystem: Environmental > Aquatic > Freshwater > Lake > Sediment | place: USA: Wyoming | collected... | reverse complement strand
GAAAAACATCGAACAGAACTGAAACCGAAGACAATTCATGCTTTTCCCAAGACCGCCTAGAATGATTGTGACGGCTCTCTATGTTTGAGTGTCTGTGCAGTTTGTCAATCGCTGATTTTGTGTTTTTTGTTACTATGCTGTCGCGGGAGTTGTTCGCCTGAAGCTAAAGAAGAGGTTCTCAAGAGACCGCTTCGCAAGTCGGTGTTTTTAATTTCTATTTTCAAACAAGGAGAAATATCAGTTTCTATTCTTCTCTCCGTTTAGAATTTAGAAAACTAGAAAACCAAACGTTACCTGAGTGCATGAACAGAAAACGTGAGGTAACTATAGGCACGCTTCGGGTTATCAATCAGTCTTCTTGGCAATGTAGCAGCGCGCGAAAAATCTTATACAGAATGGATACAGTAATGGTGTGTTTAGTGAGATCATGCCTGTCAAAGTGGATGTGTCAAAACAGGAGACCTTGACAGGCAGAAGGGTTTACTTGAGGCCTTTTGACAGAGATGATTTGCCTTACATTCAGAAGTGGTCGAATGACGCTGAACTTAGAAGACTGATAGGTGAAGTTGCGCCGATGAGTTGGGCTGAGACTGAGAAATGGTACGAAGAGTTGCTTGCTGACAAGGACAGGACGTGGTTTGTGATAGTCCTCAAAAAAGGTGACCGGGTAATAGGGGAGGCTGGGTTGTTGAGAATGTTCAGGCCTTGGCGAAGTACGGACATGACCATCATAATTGGGGAGAAGGATGCTTGGGGAAAAGGATACGGAACTGAGGTGGGTCGTCTGCTCCTTGACTATGCCTTCAGACGACTAGGCTTTCATAGAGTTTCGATAGGGGTGGTCGGTTTCAACAAGAGAGCACTGAAGTTCTGGGAGAGTCTTGGTTTCAAGAAGGAAGGCGTTGAGAGAGATGCGCATTACTATGACAACGAATACAGCGACGGCATCATGATGAGCATTTTAGAAGATGAATTCAAAAAGGCGCATAAGGATGCAGCTGGCAAGAAGTCGGGTGTTTCAAAGTGATATGTGCCGAAAATGTGACAGTTTGAACAGTGACAGTGTTGAGTGGCTGTTCGGTTATGGGGAGGTTCTGAAGAGCCAGGAGATTGTGAGGAGATAGACCACGTGTGCATGTTACTGCTAGTTCGGAAATGTCTTCTGATACCGATGGCGCGCCACATTTTTGGTATTAGTTTCTTTGTTGCTTGTTCAGGCATGTGAGGTTTTATATGTCTTGAAGTTACAGAGGTTTAAACCACGGTTTTGTGGAGGTGAGAAATCTTGGAAGACTGGAAATTGAGGATCTCGGTGCTGTGGCTGTTCTACACGGTGGCTTTCTTGATCGTCCTGCAATTGGGTAGCCTTGAGCCTGGTGTTATGCAGCATTTTCTGTCGACCGGAGAAATAGGAGGCATGAAGATAACGTATGAAGTACTGTTGGTTTTCGCGTTTTTGATGCTTGTGCCTTTGGTGATGGCTTTCCTGTCCCTGGTGCTGAGGGATTCGATGAATCGATGGGCAAACGTCATCGTGGGCTTAGCCTATACTGGTTTTCAAGTCATCATGTTAGTTGAGACGCTGGCAGAGCCATCCGCCTATGCGATATTGATGGAAACCTCTAAAGTCGTGGTTCCCGCTCTAATCGTCTGGATCGCGTGGAAGTCTAAACCTAAAGCCTGAGTCTTACATGCGCACGCTAAATCAGAAAAAGGTTGAGTTTGGGCTGCAAGTCGCTCGTCCTTGACTCACTCGACAGGATTCCATATGCTCATCGAGTATGCGCCAGGCACCACTAAAGCCAAGAATTCTGGCTGAAGCTTCGTGGCATAATCGGATTGCATTACTCTGCCAAAGAACTTTTCAAGGTTTGCTAGGTTCTCGAACTCCCACATTTCAACGTACCCACCATAGTTGCCGCCAAACAGCTGAGCGAACATTTTATAGGACTTCAGTTCCTTGAGCCACTTTGCAAAGAATTTCTTCCACTTCTTTTTGTATGCCGTGAATTCTGCTTGCTTTTCTGGCTTTATCACGTATGTTTCTACTAGGAAGATAGACATTCTATCCCCACTCATCAGTTATGCCACTGCAAGTTATATAACAGTTTAAACGAAGTAACCGATCGCCTCAGTTCTTAGGAACTAGCAGAAGCTGTCAAAGAACGGTCGCTTAGCTTTGGTACGTGATTTTTCGGATGCTGTGTGCTATGCGCCCGTTAGATAGGCTCGTCGTGTGCACTAGGTGCACATCAATTTTTCTTTTCGTTTTTTCTTATATGGATTCTATAATAAGAAATTCATAAAAGATAGTGGACTTGCAGAAATTGAATTGAAGATTCTTGCGCAAGTCATAAGAACCTAAGAAGGCATAAAGCATTGCAATCATCGAGGTCTAGAAGTGTCCGCCGTACGTTTCAATGAAGAAACTCAGCGTAAGGCTAGGGACTACTTGTACGATGGGTTGGCAGTGTCTTTATTGAAAGGCGTGACCATTCTCTTCCTAGCTTTGGTAGTTTTAGGTTTGCGACTTTCAATAGGCTTAGAGAAAACTATGATGGCATATGTCACCGAGCCATCGTTGGTTGTGTTCCTATACGCTTTGGTCGGCTATGCGGTTTTTTGGCTTGTGTCCTTCCCGTTTGACTATTACAAGGATTTTGTTCTAGAGCACAAGTTTGAACTGTCAAATGAGACTTTGGTTAAGTGGCTTTGGGACAGAACAAAGATGTCAATTCTGTCCCTTCTTGTTATTCTGGCTTTCGCGGAAGGCATGTACATTTTTATGTGGCTTAATCCAACATACTGGTGGTTCTTTCAGTGGATAGTCACTGCTCTTGCTGTAGCTCTTTTCATGTATGTTTCTCCTGTGTTGATTGATCCGCTGTTCTACAAATTCCCAAAACTGGAAAACGAGGAGTTGCTCAATAGATTGATGAAACTTGCTAACAAGGCCGGAATCAAGATTATTGGAGTTTTTGAAATGAAGGCAGGTGAAAAGACAAAGAAAGCCACCGCTGCTTTGACTGGAATGGGCAAGACTCGTAGAATGCTGCTTAGCGACACGTTTCTTTCAAACTATTCCAATGATGAGACTGAGAGCGTAATGGGACACGAGATCGGGCATCATTTATATGGTCACATTTGGAAATTAGACCTAATGCTCACTGTAATCCTATTTATTGCGCTCTTTGTCATAAACCAAGTGTTGCAGGCAACTGCGCGGGGTGGCTTCTTTGGTTTAGAACGTGTTGACTCAGTCGCTAGTTTTCCATTGTTTGCATTGACTTTCGGATTGTTATACGTCGGTTTTATTCCATTGGCGAATACGCTAAGTCGCCGAGCAGAAGGTCAATGTGATCAGTATGAACTTGAGCTCGTTGAAAGACCAGACGCATATATTTCATCAATGGTAAAGCTTTGTGATCAAAACTTAAGGTACGCCAATCCCCCTGCTCCTATCGAGTTCCTATTCTATGATCATCCTTCAGGGAAGAAAAGAATAGAACGTGCAGTGGCTTACAAACGCCTCAAAGGTCTCTAGTATAGTACCGAGTTTCGTCTTTCCTTGATTCACAGTTGCCCTAGGCTTTATACTCTTTAGCTGTTTTCCCTAAGCAACAAACTTGTAACAAAGAGCTTTGCCCTCGCACTCTTTGAATTTTCTAATTTCTATTTCTAAACAAGGAAAAATACTAGAAATCTATTTCTTCTTTCCATTTAGAATAGAAAACTAGAAAAATAATTGTTATCTGAAAATGTGACAGTTTGAACAGTGACAGTGTTGAGTAGTTGTTCAGTAACAGAGATTTGAAAGAACTAGGAGGTCGTGCAAAGAGATAGGCTCGTGAGCTCTCGTAGAGCTCGATAAGAGGAGTTTAGAGTCTTTCCTTTATAGGATGGCATCTGCATTCTTAGAAGATATAAGGCGTCAGGTTTGGAAGCGCGCGCTAGCGCTTACGTGCATCTTGAGAAAGAATTGAGAAGGTTGAGTCAACATGGATCCGATCAAATATCGACTTGTTTTCGAACAAAGTCTACCATTTTCTCTGCCCAAAGTTCCAGATATTCTTCTCCTTTGCCAACTTCTGCTTTGCGGGGATCTCCAAGTACACCATTTTTCGTTAGAGCCTTTATGCCTTGACTCCACACAAGATCTATCTTGTCTTCGACACTTCCCATGAAACCTTCTTCGGCATGTTCCATATCGACCAGGTCTTTGCGTATAGCCAGAACCATTGATGTTTCGGATTCACCTGCGTGACTTCCTGACTCGTTCGCCGAAATCCCATGTTTTGATGAAAACTCAGCAAGGAATCTCAAGAGGCCCTTCAGATCCGTATAAGCTACGACATTAACTTCTGCAAGACTTTGATCGAGTTCATTGACTACCTCTCGCACAGCATCGAAATTCCCGCCGTGAGATGGGAGTATGATGATTTTCTTGAATCCATGCTTTGCCAAGCTAACACAATAATCGCGGATCAAGCTTTTCAGTGTTCCAGGTTTAAGGCTGATAGTTCCAGGGAGCGCCATATGATGTTCGGAGCATCCCACGTTTATGGAAGGCGCCTGAAGAGCGTTGCCAAGTTTCCCAGCCACTTTATTGGCCAACGCCTCACCAATCAACGAATCCGTACTAGTAGGCAGATGAGGGCCATGCTGTTCATTTGAGCCCACGGCGAATACAACGGTGCTAGAACCTCTATCCAGGGCTTTTTGGATATCAACCCAACTCATCTCAGAAATTTGGATCTTGACCATTTGTGCTTCCTCTCCAAATTCTAACGTATAGCTTCTTTTCTAATACCCTGCATATATGCCCGATTTCCTTTTAAGACTACTTCAAAACGGCTCTTCGATCTCGCGGAAAAGTTATAGCTGAATTGAGACAGACTACGTTATTTGGCAACTCGTGTGTTAAGTGAGCGCGCGCGACTTGGGAGAACTCATCCGTGGGTATTTCTGAGCAAGGCCTTGAAACAAGACCCGTAAGAACACGCGAGCATTTTCTCTTCAATCTCCTTAATTTCCTATATTTCAGAAGAGCTGACGGCGTTCGTTTTCTGATGGAAGGCGGCCCCTTTGGCATAATTGTTTGCATTCCATACGTCGCGTTAGCTGAAATGTATTTCTTCAGACAATGGAGATACTTCATCGTTCTTGAGCACCGAGTTGTGGGTGTTTTAGCCCTTCGGGAAGAGATCAGGACATTGTACATAAGCAGCCTGGCAGTTTCACCAGATTGCAGAAGAATTGGGATAGCTACTTACGCACTGAATCATGCAGCAGCAGTTGCTAGCAAGCTTTGTAAGGAAGCTCTTGAGCTTGCGGTACTGAAGAAAAATACCCCTGCTGTCAAACTGTACGAGGGACAAGGTTACCGAGTAGAGGAAGAAAAGAGAAGATCCTTCATTCTAAGAAAGCAAATCATGAAGCCTGATCCGGCGTGATGCGCGCGCTAAGAAGATAATTAGTCATATTCCCTCTTAAAATAGCACGTGCGGTAAAGCAGTATCAAATAGCACCTTAAGGAGAGTGGGAAAGCGCGGGTGTTTCAAACTAGGGAAGCTTCACTTGATATTCTAAGGGGTTTAGTACTAGCCCTAATGATTGTGGTCAATAATCCAGGTGGTAACCAATACTACAGCATCCTTCTACATAATTATGAGTCGTATAGTATCCATCTAGTATATAGTGGCTTATCACTAGCAGATCTAGTCTTGCCACTATTCATATTTGTTTTGGGAGCAACTGTTCCTTTAAGCTTCACTAGGAGGCTACAGAGACAAAGTAAGCGTAGACTGCTTATTCATGTTCTATTGAGAGCTTTGGTGCTTTTTGCTTTAGGGTTAGTAATTAATGGCTTCCCCTATTACAGCTTAGGAACTTTCAGAATTATGGGCGTTTTACAGATGATTGCCTTAGCCTACTTAGTAGCTTCTTTAGCGTTTCTATTCCTTAGAACCAAATGGAGAGTGATTCTTACTATTATCATTCCCTTAGCCTACTGGATCCTTCTGATTCAAGGGCCACTGACTATGATAGGGAATATCCCTGCACAAGTGGATAACTTTGTTTTACGCAGTGGCCATATCTATAATGGCATATACGATCCTGAGGGTTTACTAAGTACTTTCTCGGCATGTGCTACAGTTCTTATTGGTGTCTTGGTTGGAGAATATCTGTTGTCAGAGAAGGAAGCTAAAATCAAGGTAAAGAACTTCGGCATTTTCAGTCTATTACTAATAGCCATAGGTTTACTCTGGAGTTTCTGGTTGCCTATTAACAAAGGATTATGGACAAGTTCTTATGTGGTTCTAGCGTCTGGAATAAGCCTAGCTTTATTGGCATTCTGCTATATCGTTAAGAACCATGCCATTATGACTGAACCTTTCAAAATGCTAGGTTTGAACTGCATAATAATCTACGTTCTAAGTGAACTCCTAAACCTTGCCTTAATCTATTCTGGATGGAAGAGTACTATCTTTAGCTTCTTCCCTAGTGGATCTTTCGGTTCTCTACTATACTCTATTGCCTATCTAGGACTCTTTGGGTTAATGGCTGGTCTAATGTACTGGAAAAAGGTGTTTATCAAGATCTAGAAGCTTATATTTTACGACGTGCGCGCTCTTTTTATGCTTTGGGCTTATGATGCGTGCGCGCGTTGAGTGTGTGAGAGTGAGTATGTATGCGAGTGAAAGTGCGGTTGTTTGGGTTTGGGACAAAACTTTGCCCCAAATCACGCATTCTAAGAGAACAACTAGCACCAAATATATAACATAGAAAGTGCCCTTGCACTCTTTGAATTTTCTAATTTCCAATTCTAAGCAAGAAAGAATACTAGAAACTTCTATTCCTTTCCCCGTTTAGAATTTAGAAAACTAGAAAACCCAAACGTTACCTGAAAATGTGATTGTGTGAATAGTGATGGTGTTGATTGGTTGTTCGGCTATGGGGAGGTTTTGAAGAACTATGAGATTGTGAGGAGATAGACCACGTCTGCACGAAGTGAACTTTAATGAAGGTTCTTCCGCAAGCCATAAAAAAGCTGCGAAGCAAAACTATGAAGTGTGTGAGGTATTTGTTTGGATAAGGGAGCGGGTCGCATAAAGGTCACGGTGCTCAAACGGTTTGACACTAAAGAGGTATTCAATGATCCTCCAGTCAAGGCAAAGTATAGTGGTCCATGCCCCATCTTCAAGGAAGGACAGGTGTTCTATGTTGATGACAGTATGCCAAGCGGGTTTTGCCCTTATGCTTGGGACGCAATTTTCTTTGCAGTTGTAACGCTCAGGTCAAATGGCAACTTCAGCGAGTGGTATGATGAACCTGGAGTTGCAGTAGGGTGTTGCGGAGACGGGTTAAGACCAGTTGTCTTCAAGCTAGAGCGAAAATAACAGAGGGTTCCTTCATATTCCTTCATAAACCATCAGAACCCTAATATCTATTGGAGATATCGCCCATCTGAAGACTGAGTTCGGGAGTTATCGGAATCGAGTATACGCTTTTTCAAGGGCGCATCTCGTCACAAGTGATTTAAGATAAGAGCAAGATAGCAGGATTTCGCATTTTAATTTGTAGGGAGGTGAGTTGAATATGACAAACTTTGTCGTCTTAATGAGTAAAGGGCCCTTCCATGGAGAAGCAGAATGGCCGTTTAGATTTGTTGATTTAGCACTTGACAATGGCCACAAAGTCCAAGTTTTCCTTGTAGAAGATGCTACTTGGATTGCAAAAAAAGGCCAACAATATGACGTTTATCCAAACTTAGAAGAATACATCAAAAATGCGGTCAAAAAAGGTGCAGAAATCAAAGTATGTGAAACCTGCAGAAAAAGACGAAATCTGAGCGAGAAAGATTATCTCCCAGGACTAGTAAAGGGGACAATGACAGAATTCATAGAGGCAGCAGCAAAAGCAGATAAAGTGCTAACATTTTAGTAGGAAAGTTTGGGTTTGGGATAAAACTTCACCCTCACCCAACGCAATCTTATATTTGTTGAATCGTAACTGTGATGATGAGGTCTACTTAATGGGAATCATTCAAAAGAAATGTTCAATTTGCGGAAAAGTCTTTACGACATTAGATAACAAAAACAAATATTGCAGTGCCCAATGCGCTAAAAAAGCAAATAAGAAAAAATAAAGGCGTCTCAAAAAAGATAGACTTCCTATGATAGATTCTTGAAAAGGAATTGATAAAACTTTACCCCAACCAACCCGTACTAGAGGAACAACTTGCACCAAACATATAACACAGAAGGCCCCTCGCACACTCTTGATTTTCTAATTTCCAATTTCTAAAAAGGAAATTATGTTAGAAATTCTATATTTCCTCCCCATTTAGAGAACTAGAATTCGGAAATCGTATTTGCTACCCTGATCAATGAGATGCAAGAATGAATATGTGAATGAGTATTATGGTTGAATAGTAACGTCGTAGGAGAGATTTGATGAAACTAGGATGCTTTAAAGAGATAGGCGTGACGAAGCGCGCGTTAGTTTCTGTCGTTGTATATTCAGTCTTTTTTCCTGATTTTCTCTTCTTTCCTCGCTGTCTTGCGTTTCTTATTGAAGAACCAAGGATATCGTTCCATGTCTTCGTATATTGGTCTGGGCATTCGTCCTGAATAGACGTCTGGGTGACCCTCGGGGTTTGTGAGAGGATATTTCGGCTTGATGCTTCTTATGGTCATGCGGTAGACTTGGTAGACGCCTAAAGAATAGCAGATGAGAAAGATCGCAAGCCACTGAAGTGCAAGGACAGAAGCAACTATGATCATAGGGAGAGCAAACAGTGAAGTCACAAGGACAAATCCAAACAAGAATCTGTGTCTTCTGTTCAATCCTTTCCCTTACAAGAAGATTGTATAGGCTAGCTATTACACTTTACGTTGTGGGGTTTTCTGATATTTTCTGCTAGCTATCTAGCGCGCACTTATGCTATTGCTAGAGTGCATTCGTTGAAGCTTACTGAGAGGTCCCAAAGAAGTTGCTTCATTGTTGGTGATATTTATCTTTCTGTTTTTGGTTTATGGGGATTTTCTAAAATTCTAATTCTAAACAATAGAAAATATTAGAAATCTCTTTCTTTCCCCGTTTGGAATTTAGAAAACTAGAAAACCTAGACGTTACTTGAAAATGTGATAGACTGAACAGTGACAGTGCTGAGTGGTTGTTTGGCTATGGGGAGGTTTTGAAGAACTAGGAGATTAGAAGGAAGTAGACTTCGTTTCGACTTAGAGGCTACAGAGAACAAAGAGGTTTCAAAGAACTAGGAGGTTGCAAAGAGGTAGGTTCGTCGTGTGCACCAAGTGTACGCTACTTGAATGTCAGTTCACAGTTGAGTTTGCTGAAGTCCGTCAGGATGTTTTAGGGTTAAATTATCTTTGGGTTTTTTCTTATGTGAATTTTATAATAAGGATTTCTCAAAAGACAGTGAACTTGAGGAATTGAATCGATGATTCTTCCACAAGTCATAAGAGCTGAGACAGATAACACAACAAATGGTGATGCTGATTGCTTGAAGGCAAGAATGTGAACCTGAGGGTTGCGGAGAAAGAGGACGTGCCATTTCTTGTGGACTGGTGGAGTAACCCAGACTTTGCTGAATATTTCTCTCCAACACAGGGTACTAGGGCAGGGATGGAGAGGTTCCTAGAGAGTACTGTTCTCGAAACGAAGCATTTTATCATTGAGAAGAAAGACGGAAGCAAAATTGGTTGGATTATGCATTTCAACTTTCTTAATACTTATATGAATATGCTAGAACTAGCCTATGGTCTCGTTCCAAGCGAAAGAGGAAAAGGATATTCCACTGAAGCTGCACAGCTAATGGTGGACTATCTTTTCCTTTCAAAGGACATTGTTCGAATAGTAGCAACGACTCACACCAAGAATGTGATTTCTCAGAAGACTCTGGCGAAAGCGGGTTTCAAGAGGGAAGGGATAATTCGCAAATCAGTTTTCTCCAGAGGAGAATGGAGAGATAGGGCTCTCTTCAGCATACTCAGAGAGGAATGGAAGGAACCAAAGACACTGACAAGGACAACTTGAGATATCTGATGAAGCTTCACCCCCCACTACACTGGGAAACAGTTAAGGCATTCTCTTCACACAGTAGCTCAAGATGAAGGAGTATTGCAGAAAGAGTACAAAGCCAACGTGCATCGTTTCAGTCGCAGAAAAATCGCATTGGCCGCCTTATTATTAATCATTTCTATGTCAATAGAGGTCTACGCTCATGTTTATGTGCAGATACATGGTCTTCCTGTGGTAGATGAGGAGGAAATTCACAGACTCTCAGATTCACAATATTATACAGGTACATCTACAATCTCAAGTAGTGGTTGTCGTTGGATTGTCGGATGGATAGTTAGAAGACCTGCACCTCAAAATGGTTATGTGTTTATATTCAAGACCGAGCAGAATGGGAGTTACTTTGTACTGGGCACAGACCTTTTAGTTTTGGATCTTGAGGCTACCTCGAACAACACAAGTAGCTTCTGGGCCCATATGGACGAAATCGACTATGAAAGCAACTATACTGCCATTAGGATAGATTATGAGCTCGGGGAAATTGGAACATATCAAATCGATTTCGAGTTGCATGTCAGGGTTTATGAACGAACGCTGCTAGGGCTGATACCGAAGGAAGATATTGCGATTCCGATAGACGCAACAGTCTACTATGGACCGTGAGCAAAGAAGCAATAAGGAAAACCTGGCTTCCCTCTCTGTGTGTGGGACAAAGCTTTACACCAGACCAAACTTAGGAAAATCATTATTCATTCCTTAAAGTCTTAATAGTAACGGGAGGTCAAGAAAGTTTGGGATTGATACGGAAACTGACTTGTTACGGAAACTTGGAAGTAAGGCAATCACTAAAGAGGAACTTCTACAAAAAGTTGAACAGGACTTCAGTTTGCTTCCCGCGGTGTTGAAGGGAACTTCTTCGTCGAAAGCAATAGTTAGGTACGGATGTGCAAAGGTGCTAATGGATCTAAGCGAGAAGTATCCTGAAAAACTGTATCCCCACGTTGACGGTTTCATTGTGCTCCTTGACAGCAAGTATCGTATTCTGACTTGGAACGCTATGGCAATAATCGCAAACTTGACCAGGGTTGACAGAGACCGAAAGTTTGACGCGATATTTGACAAGTACTACGGTTTTCTGAACAATGAGTATATGGTTACCGTGGCTAATGTTGTTGGCAACTCCCAAAATCGCGTTAGCGAAACCTCACCTTGTCCAAAGAATAGCAGCTGAGCTGCTGAAAGTCGAGAATATCAAGTTGACCCCTCATCTCACTGCCGAGTGCAAGCGAGTCATAATAGAACACACCATCAAATTCTTTGACGCGTTTTTCGAGAAAATCGAAGCTAAAGAACAAGTGCTATCCTTTGCAAAGAAACAGCTTCACAGCACAAGAACATCCTTGAGGAAGGAAGCCCAAAGTTTTCTTGAAAAGCGAGACAAGAAAAAACCATCTTCTCAACTTCACCGAAACAACTCAGGTGTGAGCCATTAGACCTACATTGTTTCTGAGATACTTTTTATTCTAACTAGCTTGCCACTTCGAGGCATCGTCTTTTTTGGTTGGTTGGATAGAACTTCGCCCCAACCAACCCAAACCCTTTTTATGCTTCTGGGTTGAAATCAGCTTCTGTGGTTCAGATAGATGACAATACCAGATGAGCTAAGGATTGACCCGCTGAATTATGTCGCAGGTCTTGAATCACCCATCGGCGTCTACATCAGAAGAGAAATCTTCAAGAATGAAACCAAAAGTGATGCAATCCTAAAGAAAAGATTGTATGGGCAAACGGTTGCCGACCAGTCTGCAGATGGAAGCTGGAGCCAGCTATTTGTTCTAACAGCCAACAATCTATGGAACCTGGCTCTTCTAGGCTGTGAAGCAGAGGACAAGAGCGTCAGGAAGGCCTTAGAATGGCTTCTGTCGATTCAGAAATGCGACTATCGAGGCTACCCAGGCTTTTTCAATTCACCCAACAGAAAAGACCCAGGTCTGATGCGTTCGAAATCCTATGGAGAATTCGGACCAGGCTGTTCGATTTTCTATCAAACAACCTATGCAGTTCATCTATTCCACATTTTCGGTCTTCACGACAACAAGCAGATTCAAACTACCGTAAGGTCATATCTCAGTTTTTGGAACCCTGAATGGTGCGGCGTATGGTGCACAATCAACGTGTTACGTATGCTGATTGAACATCCGCTGAGTGCAGAATCCAAACAGGTCAACAGCGGGATAGAGCGTTTGGCAAAACTGCAAACCAAAACAGGAGCATGGAAAGGCTTCCCATTCTGCCATACATTCCACGCCCTATCCAGAGCCAGACACACCGTGGCAAAGAAGCAACTTGAAAGAGCTTTTCCAACTGTCATCAAGAGACAAAACAAGGACGGAAGCTGGGGGAGAAAGGAACACGAAACCGAAACTTTTCTGGTCCTAGACGCTCTGAAAAATGCGGGCACCATCTAGCGTGCGCTAAATAGTCCCTGCATACGTCACTTGGTTGGTTCGGGTAAAGTCTACTCTCAGATCATGTTTTCTAAAAGAACAATTTGCACCAGACTTAATATACAGAAAACGTCCTCACACTCCTCGGATTTTCTAATTTCCATTTCTAAACAAGAATATTAGAAATTATATTTCTTTACCCTTTTAGAAATTAGAAAACTAGAAAATTAGTTGTTACCTGAAAATGTGATAGTTTGAATAGTGACAGTGTTGAGTGGTTGTTCAGCTATGGGGAGGTTTTGAAGAACTAAGAGATGGAAGGAGATAGACCACATGTGCACGAAGTGCATGCAATCAATAAAGCGCGCTAGTGTGTTCCTAAATTCCTTTTTTTTAGGTGGCAGGGTTGAGTTGTATGATTCTATAATGGAATAAATCGTGAGGACAAAAGTGCGAAATAGTCTCAAACGAATATAGGAACACGCATGCGCGCTAGTTCTTCCGCAGATCTTCTTTTCTGTCTAGTTCGTCTGGTAATTCTTATATCAGATATCAATATCTAGAAAGTAGACTGGATGGAATTTGGCTTGAACAAGACGAAGCATAAAATGCTGATATCAATTGAGAAGAGTGTTCAAGCTCTTGCTGGAGAAATGATAAACAAGAAAGTCATGGAGGGCAGTGAAGAAATAACCGAGAAGACTGACAAACGAAAGATAGCTGAATGGGTCAAAGATGCGATGGAAAGATTAGACTCCTTGGTCAAGGAGGAAAAAAGGGTTCAGATCATGGAGAACTGTGGCCGCAATTGCGCTGATGTGAACAAGAAGGTTATCGAAAGGGCCAAGTCAAGGCGCAAGAAGTTCAAGAGCACAGAAGAGTTTCTTGAGGCAGAACAGAAGAAACCTATGACTGGAACCAGACTTGCCATAGAAGGTAACATGCTCTATCAGTTCTATACGCCGAGGGCATTCACCAGACCTATGAGATGCTACTGCGGTTTGCTGAGAGGTCTCTCTGACGAAGAAACGGTATCAAAAACGTACTGCTACTGCTCGAAAGGATTTGTCAAGAAATTCTGGGAAAGCGTTCTAGAGAGACCTGTGACGGTTGACCTCATACAATCAGCTGTGTCTGGCGCCGATGAGTGCGAGTTTGCTATTCATCTCTGATGGTGAAGGTGGGCAAGAAGGGTTATTGAAAGTGCGCTAGCCTGTTGCAAGATGGTTAAGAATGATATTTATCCCTTTTTGGGTTTGAGGATAAAACTTTACCTCAACCAACCAGAATGTCAGTCAACGGGCAGTTTTGGTTTTGCGGAAAAGTTATAGCTGAACCTGATCAACACTACCTTCATGGGTGTTCGGAATGGTTGATGTATCAACAGTTTCGATAGTTGTTGCATCTTCTGGCGTAATGCTTGCAGCAACATACTATGTTCTTCAGATTCGGCACCAGACTAAACTGCGACAAACAGAATTCTTCATGAAGCTGCTCTCAGGTACGAGCACAAGAGAGGCCGCCGAAACAGCCCTCAAGTACTTTTCGACAGAATACAGAGACTATGATGATTTCGTAGAGAAATATGGGCAACCTTTTGCTGAAGGACCTGTTCAAACAGCCTTCTTCGTAATGCGCAATCTCGGTATCGGAATTGGTGTTCTTCTGAAGAATAAGCTCATAAATCTAGACCTCGTCGCTGAACTCTACCAATTTGAACCCCTTTGGCTGCATTACAAACCATTGGCTGAAGGCATCAGAAAACAGACCAACAACCCAAAGTATTGTGAATGGTTCGAATACCTCTACAACGAAGTGAAGAAAAGAGAACAAAAACTTCAGTCAAGAACCTCAGCGCGCGCTGTCAACACTACTAGTCGTGACTTGTAAGAGAAGATACTCGATCTGATACGCTCTTTTTTCCCTGAAACATCAATCACCAAACTTATAACACAGAACCTCCCATCGCACCTGCCCGGGTGCAATCGCAAATGTCAAACAAGCACAATCTTGTATTGTATGTAGATCAAGAATTAGTTGAAAAGACTCGTAGTCTTGGCTTTAATCTCAGTAAGACCTTTGAAAACCACTTGAAACAGTTAGTCACGCAGTTCTCACAGTGCAATCAGTTGAACAACAGTGAATCATCTAAGAATGAGTGTTTGTGGTGGGCCGGACCGGACTCGAACCGGCGACCTTCTGCACGTCAAGCAGATGTCCTAACCGAGCTAGACTACCAGCCCACTTCAAATCGCGTTTTAACTTGATGGTTTTCCTTTAGAATAGGTTTTCGGTTCTTTACGTGAACAACGTCGTTGAGTCTACTGTTCTTTCTCTTCTCTGTTTATGTAGTCTTTGATATGTTTGAATGTCAGGCTTCGATACTGGTTTGGATCTGTCAGACTTGCCAGGAAACTGCCGACAACCTCCGTTCCAGTGGCTTCCATCTTTAATTCTCTCATGAAGCGCGTGAACTCGGCGAAATTCTTGTGCAAGGTAACCAGTATTCCGTCGCAGCCCATTCCTTCGCCTCGCAAGCTCATGACAGCATTCGGGCTCTTCTGCAGGAAGGTTATCGCTCTTTTCTTTGTCTCCTCATATTTCTCGGCAGAACTTCCAGTACGTAACTTGATCAGCGTGAAAGCAACGAGTTCAAGCCCTATCTTCGCAAAGTCCGGTATCAACGTGTACTCGCTTATGTAACCATTCTGCTCAAGCCAGCGACGCGCACGAGTAACAGTGGGCTGCGAGACATGCAAAGCCTTTGCAAGCTCTCTGTCACTTCGTTTACAATGTCCCATCATTTCCAGCAGCAACTTCACATAGACGTCTTTCATAAAACAGTCCTTCTTTCAACAGTGATTTACTCTGGCGTTGGCAATTTAAGACTTACCCAATACCGGAAACCGAACAGAGTGTTCCAGAGGTTATGCAGAGCGTGAGAAACCATCTCAACCTATAAACACGCTCACCTAGCCCTGTTTTCCTTATTACCCGAGCAACCATCTCCTGCCCTGATCATCAATTGTTTGTCTGTGTTGACTAGAAGATGCAATTAGCCCGACCAGAAATAGAAGAGCAACTTGAAGCACGATTTTCTTACGCATTTCTCCTCAAATACTGCACGGCAAGAAACCAAATAAAACTTGTGTGAGAATCAGTTGAGAGTGACCGTGCCCGTCTTTCAATGATCGCGCAGTCTTCAGGAGCTTTCCACCCAAAAATGCGAGCATTTCGTGCACCTGAAATGATCCACTGTTCTTTCCTGTCTCACACCTGCATGCTCACCAGAGACACTGGATATCAAGTGAAGCGCTTCACCGTTTCCACAATTGGGGCATACTCGGGAGACCCTAACAAAATTGTCTTGGGGGCCGTCGATCACGTAGACAGCATCAGAAAACGCTTTCTGCACACTTTGACCTCTCACTTCTGATCTGAAGCGAACCAACCTACCGCATTTTGGACACAGAAACCCCTCCGCAGTCTCCTTCAAATGAGAACCACAAACATCGCAAAAACCCATTTCACCCACGGGCCCTTGTAATATATAGCTTGACACGGAAATTAAAGTGTCGCATTCCTACGTCAGCGCACTACGTCACGAGGGGAAAAATTCGAGCCCTCACCACAGTGGAGACATATCCATGGACTCCCTCATTTTTCTCTGTCCGAGGAGTCCTGATCAGTGGAAAGTCTTTTAAAACTTTCACGCTGTAATTGATTGTAGGTATTGCTTCGTGGAGATTAGTGCATGCCTTCATTGAAAAAGAAGAATGTTCAAAAGAAGAAAAAACATTCGGACAAAGTTGGGAAATAGCGCAGACTTCATATTTTGTGCCCGTGCTGATCTTCGTCGTTCATCTGCTACGCCATTAACGAGGTTAACCTATTCAGAAAATGGAAGATAGCAACTGCAGGCTTGAAAAGAGATGCCGATGACGCCGCTGGTAGGACTTGAATCCCCGCCGCAGTGGCGGCGTCCCCCGCAACTCCTTTCTTTTTCTCCTGTTTCCCCAGTCTTGGTTTACCTCACTCTCGATTTGTGTCCTGACATCTTGGGTTGACCCTTGAGACATGAGTGATTGAGGATCATTTCCCAAGAATGTCAATTCATGGACACTCTTAAAAACAAGAAACATCTTTTCTTATTCCAACCATCAAGGAAGCGAACGATTTGTCACCAACAGTTCTACCCTTATAATTACTCCAAAACTCCTTAGCAAACCCGTAGACGATTCAAGAATTGTTGGTGCTCCGGCCGGGATTTGGACCCGGGTCCGCGACTTTCTTTCACTTTCAAGTGTCGAGAGGCCGCTATACATGGTCCTTTACAAGGTTTGACCGGACTATACTACCGGAGCCCTGAAGATTGGGTTTCTCTCAAGGATAAATATCTTTTCACATGTTTAGCATTGTGAAGGCATATCCCGTGGAAACAACTGTCCGCTCCTTCTAGTCTCGCTAGGGACTACTCGGTGGGTTTGTCGTAGATGCATGGACGAAAATTGGCGCTTTCAACCTTTTGTGGGCGCATTTTCGTGTGTCTTACATCAATTTTCCTAGACAATGTAGTAGTCAATGACTTTCTGCATGCTTTTCGGTGCCGCCTGCTTTGTAGTAAGCTTTTTCAGCATTCTTATCATCTGAGGCTGAAACCGTGCAATGTCCGTTAGGGTTACTATGCCCACAAGCTTGTTTGCATCAACTACGGCCAGCTTCTTTATCTTACTTTTAAGCATCAGTTTAACGGCTTCTTCCAAATCCGTGCTTGGCTCAACAACAACCAATGGGGTTGTCATGATCTCCTTCACTTTAGTATTCACTACGTCCTTTGCTCCTGCA
>Ga0315279_10005053_pt1 | contig 17341 bp, 6 predicted proteins | sample YL17G06_20_MG_FD_203694 | JGI IMG/M metagenome (GOLD analysis project Ga0315279, IMG submission 203694) | Sediment microbial communities from Yellowstone Lake, YNP, Wyoming, USA - YL17G06_20 | ecosystem: Environmental > Aquatic > Freshwater > Lake > Sediment | place: USA: Wyoming | collected... | reverse complement strand
GCTTTGACATTTATCTCGCCCACCAGCCGTTCACCGAAGGCCGCTTCGCCATCAAGTGGGACGGCGAAATGCACATCACCTACGAGGTCTTCCGCGATCTGGGCCTGGCCTTCGCCGCGGTGCTGGTCTTGATCTACGTCCTTGTTGTCGGCTGGTTCGAATCCTTCAAGACGCCTTTCGTCATCATGGCCGCGATTCCGTTTTCGCTGGTGGGCATCCTGCCAGCGCACGGCGCGCTGGGCGCGTTCTTCTCCGCGACGTCCATGATCGGCTTCATCGCCGGCGCGGGCATAGTGGTCCGCAATTCGATTATCCTCGTGGACTTCATCGAGCTGCGTCTGAAAGAAGGCATGCCGTTGTCGGAAGCCGTCATTGACGCCGGCGCGGTACGCTTCCGTCCCATGCTGCTGACCGCGCTGGCCGTTGTCGTCGGCGCGTCCGTGATCCTTTTCGACCCGATCTTCCAGGGCCTGGCATTGTCGCTAATGGCCGGCGAAGTCGCCAGCTTGCTGCTGAGCCGCATGGCCGTGCCGGTGCTCTATCACCTATCGCACCGCTGATCCTGTTTGGGGCCTTTCGTTGCAGCGCCGGGCGTGCTGCGGCCAGCGGTGGTGAGCTTCTCCAGCAGGCCTTTCATTTCGGCGATGCGGTCCGGTCGCCCGGCGGCCAGGTTCTGGGTTTCACCAGGATCATCTGTAAGGTTGTAGAGCTGGACGGACTGGTCACCGCCGCCCCTGGTCCAGCGGGCTGAAGCTCGTCTCCGACATATCCCACGCCTCAAGCGACTTCACTTTCACACTGCTGCCACCCGAGAAGAACGAGACCCCAGTGCTGTCGGCGCGGGCCGGCCAAAGGCGCTGGGTGAGGCATTGGCGGCCATTGGCGAAGACTTCCATGATGGAATGATCGAGGTAGATGTGCAGATTCAGCAGCTCGCCTGGCTTCAATTCAAACGGCGCTTCCTGGGCAATGGCGAAGCACGCGGCGCGGGAGAAGACTGTTGAACATTGCACCGCTGCCAATACACTCGGAAGTGAACATGCAAGCAAACACGGAATTCCAGTCTGGCTTGAGAGGGTTGGCCTTCACCGTGGCCTTGCTTTGCGTGCAGGGCCTGGCCGGAACGCCTGGCACCGGCACGGCGCAGGACCAGCCTGGGCCGGACGGCACAGTCCGCTTCGATTTTGAGACGGGCGGCCTGCAGGGCTGGCAGGTTGTTGAGGGCAAGTTCGACAGGCTTGTCTCCGACCGAGAGACCTTCCACAACCGTTACAGCGCGGACAACAAGTACAACAAGCAGGGCAGGTACTACCTCTCCACTGTGGAACAGCAGCCGGGGATGCCCTCCAACGACAAGATGACGGGCGTCGTCGAATCGCCTGTCTTCAGTTTGAGCGCGCCGGAGATGATCTTCCTCGTGGGCGGCGGCGGTTTCGAGGACACCTACGTCGTCTTGTGCACGCTCGACGGGAGAGAAGTTCTGAAAGCGCGCGGCAAACGGACCGAGGTCATGGCGCGCGTGCAGTGGAAAGCGCCTGAGTTGGTTGGCCAGAGAGTCTTCCTGCGGATTGTGGATCACAACACGGGCAGTTGGGGGCACGTTACGTTCGACGACTTCAGCGCCAAGGGCACGATTGACGCGGAGGCCACGCAGAAACGGTTTGCCGGAGTGAGGCTGCGCGCGGCCCGCCAGGAGCTGGAGGCGCGGCTGAAAGACGTGAATCCAAAGAACCTGCGGCTCGCAGTCGAGGACCTGACCAAGACGTTCCCCGAGGAATACGGGAAGCGCGACTTCCTGAAGCGCCTCCAAGCATTTGAGCAACAGGCCGAGGAGATCGCAGCGGCGTTGGGCGATGGCAGCGAGGCGGCGCTGCAGCGCGCGAGTGAGCTGAGCAAGAGGCTTGCCGCGTTCCAGCGCGAGGCCCTCACGGCCAACCCGCTGGTCAGCGGCCACCCCATTGTCTATGTGGCTCGCGCGCAATACGTGGCCATCTACCACGCGATAGACACGCTCTACCAGGTTGGCGAGGCCACCGAGGGCCGCTACCACCGCGGCGGCGCGCTCAAGCTCCTCGACGTATCCGCGGGGCAGACGAAGACTCTCGTCGAGACCGCAGAGGGCACGGTCCGCGGCCCCTGCGTCCACTTCGACGGCCGGAAGATCCTTTTCTCCATGCGCCGCCACCCCAAGGAGAACCTGCACCTGTTCGAGGTCAACGCGGATGGCACGGAGTTGAGGCAGTTGACGTTTGCCGAGAGCGTCAGCGACTTCGACCCCATCTACCTGCCCGACGATACCATCGTCTTCTCGTCAACCCGCGAGCCGAAGTACAACATGTGCTCCCAGGACATCGGCGCCAACCTGTACCGCATGAACGCCGACAGGTCCAACATCCACCAGATCACCAAGAGCACGCTCTTCGAGAACCAGGCGTCGCTCATGCCCGACGGCCGCATCCTCTACAAGCGCTGGGAGTACGTGGACCGCAACTTCGGCGACGCCCACGGCTTCTGGACAGTCAACCCCGACGGGACTAACCAGTCCGTCTTGTGGGGCAATAACAAGGCCGACCCTGGGGCGGTGTACTACCCGCGGATCATCCCCGGCAGCGGCGGCAAGCTTCTGTGCATCCTCAGCACGCATCACTACAACATGTGGGGGCCGTTGGCGATCATTGACCCGCACATCGCCACCGACGGCAAGGCTTCGATCCTCCGCACGTGGCCGGCCTACGTCCGCGAGCGCCTCAGCGACAGCGACAACTTCAACTGCGACGGCATGAACGGCATCGTGCCGAAGTACGAGGACCCCTGGCCGCTTGAGCAGACGTACTTTCTCTGTTCGCGCATGACGGGCAACGGCCAGGAGATGGGCATCTACCTGGTTGACACATTTGGCAACGAGGTGCTGCTGCACAGCGAGGCGCCGGGTTGCTTCAGCGCCATGCCGCTGGCCGCCCGCCCCCGGCCGCCGGTGATACCCGCGCGCCGGGAGTTTGACGCCCGGCCGGGCTATCTGTACGTGCAGAACGTCTACCTCGGTACGCACATGCAGGGCGTCAAATCCGGAGCGGTCAAGAAGATCCGGATCGTCGAATCGCCTGAGAAGCGCGCGTGGACTCCGGGCAAGTGGTACGGGCAGGGCTTCCAGGCCCCTGGCATGAACTGGCATGACTTCACGGCCAAGCGAATCCTCGGCACAGTGCCCGTCGAGAGCGACGGCAGCGCCTACTTCTCCGTGCCGTCCGACACGTTTGTCTTCTTCCAGTTGCTCGACGAGAACGACATGATGATCCACTCGATGCGCAGCGGCACGGTGCTGCAGGCGGGCGAGCGGAGCGGCTGCGTGGGCTGCCATGACCATCGGCTCACGGCCCCGCCGTCGTCGGGCGGCACCGTGCCCCTGGCCCTGCAGCGTGAGCCGAGCCGGATCGCGCCCTGGTACGGCCCGCCGCGCATCTTCAGCTACGTTGCCGAGGTGCAGCCGGTCTTCAACAGGAATTGCATCAAATGTCACGACTTTCCTGGCGGCACGGGCGGAGACGCCCGTGGTACCACGAGCGTCTCGCTCGTGGATCCCTTCACGCACGGGCGGGACGCCCGTGCTACTGAGGCCAGCAAGAAGCTCGTTCTCGCCGGCGATAAGGACCCGTTCTTCAATGCTTCGTACACGCAATTGTGGCGCAAAGGCTATATCAAAGCCATTGGCGCGGGCCCGGCAGGCATCCAGCAGGCCTACTCCTGGGGCGCTCACGCCAGCAAGATCGTTCAGATCCTTCAGAAAGGACACAATGACGTCAAGCTCAACAAGGAGGACTTCGACCGCCTCGTGACCTGGATTGACATCAACGCTCCGTATTATCCCACCTACGACAGCGCGTACCCCAACAACATGGGAGGGCGGTCGCCGCTGGACGACGCCCAGATGCGCCGCCTCGGCCAGCTCACCGGCGTCAACTGGGACAAGGAGGTGAACTTCGGCAGCAACACCGGGCCGTGGGTGAGCTTCGACCGGCCCGAGGTGAGCCCGTGCCTGGCGAAACTGTCCAAGGACAGTCCGCAGTATAAGGAGGCCCTCGCGCTCATCCAGACCGGCAAAGAGAGACTGGAACAACGTCCGCGGGGAGACCTGCCGGATTTCCAGCCGTGCGAAAAGGACGCCCAGCGTGAGGCGTTCTATCAGGAGCGCCAACGCATCGAATGGCGCAATCGCGAGGCAATCCGCCTGGGCGCGAAGGTGAAGGAAGATGAACCGCAGAACCGCAGATGAACGCAGATCAACTGAAATGAACCGCAGATGGACGCAGATGAGCGCAGATAAACGCAGATGAGGGAAAGCAGGAAATGACCCGACCTGGCTTGAGAGAGTTGGCCCTCATCGTGGCTTTGCTTTGCGCGCAGGGGGTAGCCGGAACGCCTGGCTCCAGCACGGCGCTGCCCACCGCCCCGCTGCGTGCTGCGCTTCGGGACCTGAGCGCCACGTATGGCGCCGCGTATCCCAGGAGCGGCGAGTTCCTCGCCCGCCTGGATAGCATTGAGAAGGGCATGGCGTCGGAGCGTGTTGAAGACGCCGCAAAGGCCAAGGCCGGCCTGGCCGCTCTGCAGCAGGAAGCGCTGACGGCTAATCCGCTGGTGAGCGATTCGCCGCTGGTCTTCGTTGTCCGCCCCCAATATCGTCCCGACCACCACAATTCCGAAACGATGTTCCAGACCGGTGAGATCAACACCGGCAGTTTCACCGGCCCGGGCTGGCTCAACACCATTGATCTGAAGACCGGCAAGGTGACTACGCTGGTCACCGTGCCTAATGGTATCGCCCGCGACCCGGAAGTGCACTGGGACGGCAAGAAGATCATCTTCTCCATGCGCCACAAGCGCGAAGACGACTATCATCTTTACGGAATCAATGCTGACGGCAGCGGCCTGAAGCAACTGACGTTCGGCGCCGGCATCACGGACATTGACCCCCTGTATCTGGCCGACGACCGCATCGTGTTTTCATCCACGCGCGAACCGAAGTACTGCATGTGCAACCGGCACATCATGTGCAACCTCTTCGTCGCGAACGCCGACGCATCCAACATCCATCAGATCGGCAAGAGCACGCTGCACGAAGCCCACAGCACACTCCTGCCCGACGGGCGCATCCTCTACGACCGCTGGGAGTACGTGGACCGCAACTTCGGCGACGCCCAGGGGCTGTGGACCTGCAACCCGGATGGCACCGCGCATCTCGTTTACTATGGCAACAACACGCCCTCGCCGGGCGGCGTGATTGACGCGCGCGCGATTCCCGGCACCGAACTGGTGATGGCAGTGCTCGGCTCCTGCCACGACCGCCCGTGGGGGGCGCTGGGGATCATTGACGTGCGCCGTGGCGTGGACGGCCGCGCGCCTGTCATCAAAACGTGGCCGGCGAACGCGGTAGACCTGGTGCGCGATCCCGGCACCGCCAACAATGCCTGGGACACGTTTATGGCGGTGAAGCTGAAATATGAAGACCCGTACCCCCTCAGCGATAAATACTTCCTCTGTTCACACATGACAGGACGCGGCGAACAGATGGCGCTGTATCTGCTCGACGTCTTCGGCAACGAAGTTCAGCTCTACGCTGATCCCAACCCGGCCCTGGGCTGTTACAACCCCATGCCGCTGCGTCCGCGGACGCGCCCGCCGGTGATCCCAGAACGCCGCGACTACGAGAACGCGGACGGCTACATGTATGTGTACGACGTTTATGAAGGCACGCACATGAAGGGAGTGAAGCCCGGCGCGGTCAAGTTCCTGCGCGTCGTGGAAAGCCCCGAGAAGCGTTTCTGGACGCATCCAGCGTGGAACGGCCAGGGCGTGCACTGCCCGGGCATGAACTGGCACAGCTTCGAGAACAAGCGCATCCTCGGCACCGTCCCCGTTGAGGACGACGGCTCCGCTTACTTCGCTCTGCCCTCCGACAAGTTCGTCTACTTCCAGCTCCTCGACGAAAACGGCATGATGATCCAGTCCATGCGCAGCGGCACGATGGTACAGAGCGGCGAACACAGCGGCTGCGCCGGCTGCCACTCGAACCGCAGCGCAACACCCGCGCCCAAGGCCACGCCGCCGAAAGCCATGCAGCGCGAAGCCAGCAGGCTCACCGGCTGGTACGGGCCGCCGCGCAACTACAGCTTCCTCGCCGAAATGCAGCCCGTCTTGGACCGCAACTGCGTCAAATGCCACGACTTCCCCACGAGCGCGAGTGTCCCGCCGGCCGATGGCGGCAAGAAGCTGGTTCTCGCCGGCGACCAGAACGCCGCGTTCAACATCGCCTACACGGAAATCTGGACCAAGCGCCAGGTAAAGGTCGTCGGCGGCGGGCCGGCCGAGATCCAGCAGGCATACTCGTGGGGTTCGCACGCCAGCAAGCTCGTCGAGGTTGTCCGCAAAGGGCACTACGACTTGAAGCTGAGCAAGGAGGACTTCGACCGCCTGGTGACGTGGGTGGACATCAACGCGCCATACTACCCAAGCTACGCCACGAACTTCCCCGACAACCCCTACGGCCGCTCGCCGCTGACCAATGCGCAGACCGAACAGCTCAAGAAACTCGGCATCAGCGACATGGCGGTCTCCTTTGACCGTCCGGAAATGAGTCCTGGGCTAACGAAGTTCCAGGACAAGACGGACCCGAAGTACAAGGAAGCGCTGAGGACCATCCAGGCGGGGAAAGAGATGCTGCGCTCGTCGCCGCGCGCGGATATGCCGGGCTTTGTGCCTTGCGCCACCGACCAGAAGCGCGACGAAAAGTACCGTCTGCGCGCGGCAGTCGAGTTGAGGAACCGGGCGGCCATCCGCGAGGGCAGGAAGGTTTACGACGAAGGTGCTGCGGAGAGTTCCCGCAACTAACGCGGTGGCTCGCGCTGTTCGGCGTGTCCGTTCTCTTCCTCTTTCACAAGGGAGAGATGGCCCTGCTCGTAAGTGGACTCAGTAACGCATGTGCAGTTGCCGTTGCGGCAGGAACAGGCTATCCTTTCAAAAGCACACCATGGAAGCTTTGCATCATATCTTTCTTCGGGCCGCAAGACTGCTGGTGTTGGTGGCCGTGTGGTCCGGTCTGGCCGACGCCGAAGACGCCAAGGCACTCCTGGATGCCACGGGTGTGAAAGGCGGCCTGATTGTTCACCTCGGCTGCGGCGACGGGAAACTTACGGCCGCGTTACGCGCCAGCGATAGCTATTGTGTTCACGGCCTCGACGCCGACGCGAAGAACGTCGAGGCGGCTCGCAAGCACATTCGGTCGCTCGGCGTCTACGGCCCTGTATCGGTCGAGCAGTTGACGGGCAAGCGTCTGCCGTACGCGGATAATCTGTTGAACCTTCTCATTTCCCAGGACCTCGGCGATGTCCCGATGGCTGAGGTGATGCGCGTGCTTGTGCCGAACGGTGTAGCGTATGTGAAGGCGGGCGGCAACTGGGCGAAGACAGTCAAGCCGCGTCCCAAGGAGATAGACGAGTGGACCCATTATCTATACGACGCGAACAATAATGCTGTGTCGCATGACTCTGTTGCCGGTCCGCCGAGGCAACTCCAGTGGGTGGGCAGCCCGAAATGGGCGCGCCATCACGATCACATGGCCAGCATGTCGGCCCTCGTGTCCGCCGGAGGCCGCATCTTCTACATCATGGATGAAGGCCCCAAGGAGACGATTCTGCTTCCGTCCCTGTGGTTCCTCGTTGCTCGCGATGCGTTCAACGGCGTGGTGTTGTGGAAACGCCCGATCGAAACCTGGTGCACGCAACTGTGGCCGTTGAAGAGCGGCCCCAACCAACTGCCTCGGCGTCTGGTGACCGACGGCGCGAAGGTCTATGTGACGCTCGGCATTGACGCGCCCGTATCCGCCTTGGATGCCGCCACCGGCGCAACGCTCCAAACCTGGAAGGAGACGGAATTCGCCGAAGAGATGATCCTCTCCCAGGGCGTGCTATTCGTGCAGTGCACGAAGAAACCGACGAAGCTGAACGCGTACCGGCCGCAATTCACGGACATCTGGCGCAATTGTCGGCCCATAGAGGGCGCTTGGGACAAACAAACCCGTAAGCTCCAGGCCATAGATGCCGAAAGCGGACGGCTGCTCTGGAGCAAAGAATACTCGATAGCGCCGTTGACACTGGCCGCCGATGGGAAGCGGCTCTATTTCTACAATGGCGAGCGCCTGGTGTCGGCGGATCGGAAAACCGGCACGCAGTCGTGGGAATCAGAACCGGTCAAGTGCGCCCCCAGCCTGAGCCCGGCCTACGGCCCGACACTGGTCGTGCACGAGGACGTGGTGCTGCTTTCCGTCGAAAGTAAAACCATGCACGGGTTCGACGCCGCGACCGGCCGGAAACTATGGTCCGCGCCCCATCTTCGCGGAGGCCATACTTCGCCAGAGGATTTGCTCGTTGTCCAGGGTTTGGTTTGGTGCGGTGTGGACAAAGTCACGGGACGCGATCTGCACACCGGAGAGATCAAAGGCGAAGTTCCTCCCGATGCGACGTCTTACTGGTTTCATCACAGGTGCCATCGCGCCAAGGCCACGGACCGCTATGTTCTTCTATCCCGCACCGGAATCGAGTTCGTGGATCTTGCCGCCAAGCACTGGATCAACAATAACTGGGTGCGAGGCGGTTGCATTTACGGCGTGATGCCGTGCAACGGGCTGGTCTATGCGCCGCCGTCTGCCTGCGGCTGCTACCTGGAAAGCAAGCTTTTCGGGTTCAACGCCTTGGCTCCCGAATCCCCCATTTTGAAGCAGCTCAAGGATGTTCCGGACGAGCAACGTCTCGAGAGAGGGCCAGCCTATGGGCAGCTCGGGACGCTCAGCGCCCCACCCGCTGCTCCCAACGACTGGCCGACGTATCGTCACGACCCGGCTCGAAGCGGCGCTACCGAGAAGGACCTGCCATCCGACTTCAAAATGCAGTGGCAAGCGCAGTTGACCGGACGCTTGAGCAGCCCGACGAGTGCGGACGGCCGCGTTTTCGTGGCGTCCATTGACACGCATACGGTCCATGCGATCGCTGCCGACTCCGGAAAGCAACTCTGGGAATACACGGCTGGGGGGCGAGTGGATTCCCCTCCGACGATTCACAGCGGCCTCGCGATCTTCGGATGCGCCGACGGTTGGATTTACGCCCTGCTGGCCTCCGACGGCGCCCTGGCGTGGCGTTTTCGGGCCGCGCCCATGGACCGCAGAATCATGTCCTTCGAACAGATCGAATCGTCATGGCCGGTCAGTGGCAGCGTCCTGGCCGCGAACGACGCAGTCTATGCCGTGGCGGGCCGGTCGGCCTTCCTGGATGGCGGCTTGCGTCTTCTGCGGCTCGACCCCAAGACGGGGCGAAAGCTATCGGAAACCGTCATGGACTATGGCGATCCCAAGGCCAGCAGCGAACTCCACGAGAAGCTGAAAGGCTGCACGGACATGCCGGTAGCTCTGCCTGATATCCTTTCCTGCGATGGGCGGAACGTCTACCTGCGGTCCCAGGCTTTTGATTTGGAGGGCGGCATCAAGAGCACCGTGCCGCTGCGCGCGAACGATCAAGCCGGGCCGGACGCGCACCTGTTTGCCCGGACCGGGTTTCTGGACGACACGTGGTTCTCGCGCTCCTACTGGCTTTACGGCCGGGGTATCGTGGGTCTGCATAAGTATCCGGCAGGTTTTGAACAGTGGTGCGAACCAGCCTGGTATGCGCCTTCGGGCAGGCTTCTGGCGTTCAGCAAGGACACGGTATACGGGTTCGGCCGCAAGCCGGAGTTTCAGGTAAACTCCGCGGTCTATGCCTATCAACTGTTTGCTGCCGCACGCGCAGTTTCTCCGGAAGATTACGCGAAGGCTATCGCGAATGTTACGGAAGAGGGGAAACCGAAGGGCTATCACTCCGATTGGAAATTGCGTCAGGGGTTGCCGGCCTCCCAGTTGAGCGCTGTGGCGTACAAGTGGGCGACGTATACGCCGCCTTTCGAGGCGCGCGCGCTGGTTCTCGCTGGCAACACGCTGTTTGCGGCCGGCCCACCGGAGATGCTGGATCAGCCCAAGGCGTTTTACCACCTGGATGACCCCGAGACCAAGATGGCGCTGGCGGAAAAGGCCGCTGCGTTGGCCGGCAAGAAGGGCGCCCGTTTGTGGGCGGTCTTGGCGAGGGATGGCGCCAGGTTGGCCGAGATGGCGCTCGAATCGCCACCTGTCTTCGACGGGATGATCGCCGCTCGTGGGAAGGTGTTCATCGCAACCCAGGACGGCCATTTGCTGTGCCTGGGCAACAGGTAACGTGCTGTGCAGGGCCGCGTTGGGAGCGTTTCAGGTTTCAGGTTTCAGGTTTCAAGTTGACGCGGCATGCAAAAAACATGAAACCTGAAACTTGAAACGTGAAACATTTGTTTGCTGAGCGCAGTGCGGTTCTCAGGAGCAGGAGACATGGCACGATGACGGCGAGTCGCTTTGCGCCGATGGCGCTTGTAGCGCAGGCATGCTGCCTGCTCCCGGCTCTGCTGTCGGTTGCAGGCTCACTAGCCTTCGCGGCAACGCAGAACCCAGGGCCCGAACGAGATCAGGCCAAACAGGCCTTGGACGCGGCCGGTGTGAAAGGCGGCCTGATTGTTCACCTCGGCTGCGGCGACGGGAAACTGACCGCCGCACTTCGCGCCAACGACAGCTACCTTGTTCACGGCCTCGACGCGGACGTCGCCAACATCGAGAAGGCGCGTGCGAACATCCGCGCGGCGGGCATCTATGGTCCGGTCTCGGTCTCCTATTGGCCGGACAAGACCCGTCTGCCCTATGCCGACAACCTGGTGAACCTGGTGGTCGCCGAAGACCTGGGTGCGGTCCCATGGCCGGGTGAGGTCATGCGCGTGCTGGCGCCCTTGGGCGTGGCGCTGCTCGGCGGGAAGAAGACGGTCAAGCCCTGGCCCAAAGAGATTGACGAGTGGACGCACTTTCTGCACGGTCCGGACAACAACGCCGTCGCCCGCGACCGTGTGGTGGGCCCGCCGCGGTCCATCCAATGGGCGTCGGAACCGCGTTGGGGGCGGAGCCACGAGGAACTGGCCAGCATGAGCGCCTCGGTTACCGCGCAAGGCCGGATCTTCTCCATCTTTGACCAAGCGCCGCTCGCCAGCATTCGTTTTACGGGACAGTGGGAACTGGTCGCCCAGGACGCCTTCAACGGCACACAGCTCTGGAAGAAGCCCATCCCCAAGTGGACCGACCACCTGCGCCACTTTCGCGCCGGCCCGGTTCACCTTCCTCGCCGCCTGGTGGCGGTGGGCGATACCGTCTACGTAACGCTGGGCCTTGACGCACCGGTGACGGCGCTCGATGCGGCGACCGGCGAGGTGCTGCGCGTCTACGCGGGAACCGAGTATGCGGAGGAGATTCTGGCCGCGGACGGGATGCTCTATCTGGCCGTGGGGACCTCCGAGAGCGAACGCGTGGGCCTCGGACTCTCGGCGCGCAACGAGCCTGAGGCAAGCCGGTTCCGATTCATCGCCGCTGTCCGGGCTGATTCGGGAGAACTGTTTTGGAAAAAGGAGTTCACCAGGAACGAGCAGTTGTTGCCGCTTACCCTGACGGTGGCAGGACAGAGCGTTTTCTATCAGAGCACGCTGAAGGTCGCGCGGTTGGACGCGCGTTCCGGTCAGGAGCTTTGGAAGGCGCCGCGTCAGACGGCCGCCAAACGGATGTCTTTCTCCGCGCCGACGGTGGTTGCCGCGGTTGACGTGCTCCTCGTCGCCGACCGGACGCCATCCAATAAGGATGCGCCATCCGTGGGAACGTTGGCTTGGGCCGTTCACGGCTGGGACGAACCGGGATTCTCCCGGAAAGCCAAGAGCACGGTGCAGGCCTACTCCATCGAGAGCGGCAAGGAGTTGTGGTCCGCCGAGTGCAGCGAGGGGTACAACTCGCCGGTGGACCTCTTCGTCGTGGGTGACACGGTCTGGGTCGGCGGCGATTTCAAGGGCTACGATCTCAAGACCGGCGTGCTGAAGAAGCCGCTTGTCTGGAAAGGCGACAAGGTGGGCATGACCCATCACCGCTGCTACCGGGACAAGGCTACCGAGAACTATCTCCTGGCCGGGCGGTCCGGCATCGAGATGGTCAGTTTTGAGACGGGTTGGCGGGGAAACAACAGTTGGATTCGAGGAACCTGCCAGTACGGCATCATGCCGGCGAACGGTCTCCTGTATGCGCCGCCCAACGCCTGTGCGTGTTTCAGCGAGGTGAAACTCCAGGGGTTCTTTGCTGCGGCGCCGCAGCGCCCCCTCACCCTGCCCTCTCCCCGGGGGGGAGAGGGTGGGGTGAGGGGGATGCCGTTAACTGATGAGCCGGCACTCGAGAAGGGGCCCCGGTACGGAAAGGCGGCCCCCCTCACCCCGACCCTCTCCCCCCCGGGGAGAGGGCAGGGTGAGGGGGCGGCAGCAGATTGGCCGATGTACCGCCACGACGAGATGCGCAGCGGAGTTGTGACGACCGTCCTTCCTGCGTCCTTGAAGAAACGCTGGACCGCCGGCCTGAAGGGCGTCCTTACGCAGCCGATCGCTTGCGGCGGTCGCGTGTACGTGGCTTCCGCGGATGAGCACACGGTATACGCGCTGAACGCCGACGATGGGAAAATGCTGTGGAGCCACACGGCCGGCGGCCGCATTGACAGCGCGCCGACGTTTCATAAAGGACTGCTTCTCTTGGGTTCGGCGGACGGCCAGGTGACCTGTCTGGACGCTGTTGACGGCGGCCTCGTTTGGCGCTTCCGCGCAGCGCCCAAGGACTTGCGGGTGGTCTCGTTCGGGCAACTGGAGTCGGTCTGGCCGGTTCACGGTTCGGTCCTTGTGCAAAACGACGCCCTGTACGTCACGGCGGGGCGATCAACGTACCTCGATGGCGGGATCATCCTGTATCGCCTCGATCTGCTCACGGGAAAGGAGCTTTCGCGAAATGTAAGCTTCAACCTGGATCCCGAGACCGGCAAACAAACGGGCGTCGAACCGACCGGCCCCTTCAACATGGAAGGAGCGACTTCGGATATTCTCTCGGGAGACGGCGACTCTGTCTTCATGAAGCATCTTCGCTTCGACGCAGCCTGCAAGCCGGCTGCCGCGGACAAGCCGCATCTCTTCTCGATGACCCGGTTGCTGGGCGAAGAGTGGTTTGTGCGGTCTTACTGGCTGCTCGGGACCCAGGTGGGCGCCGGATGGGGAGGGTGGGCCAACGCCGCCAAATCCGTGCCCTTCGGCCGGATCCTCTGTTTCGACCAGAAACGCGTATGGGGTTACGGGCGAAAGACCATTTCGAGCGGTGCGACCGGCCACAAGGCGGACGCGTATCATCTCTTCTGCAAGACGTGGTCGGCTGCAGCAGCGGCGCCGGCGGCGGAACCGGGGAAGAAGGGCGCCGGGAAGAAAGGCGCCAAGGAGAAGGCCGCACCGGCCCCAACGGAGGTCTGGTCGGTCGAGTCGTCCCCGATCGTACGTGCCATGGTACTCGCGTCGGACAAGTTGGTCATCGCCGGTCCCCCCGATGTGGGCCAGAAGGACTCCAAGCTGCTTGCGTATCTGAACGAAGCCGAAGCGCTGGCAGCCTTCAACGGTAAGGAAGGCGCGCTGCTTCAAGTCCTCTCCGCTGTGGACGGCAAAGGGAAAAGACTCTCCGAACAGAATCTCACCAGCATGCCGGTCTTCGATGGAATGTCCGCCGCCAACGGCCGTTTGTACGTTTCACTGAAGGACGGCACGGTCGAGTGCTGGGGGGAGTAGGGAGCATTTTAGATTTTGGATTGCCGATTGGGGATTTGAACTGCCATCCCTCTGCAATCGAATCCCGGCAAGCCGGGAGAAAATCGCAAATCTAAAATCCCTTGCCTTCGCTCTCATACGGCTGCGTGGTGAGCGGCGCTCTTCCGCTGGCTCCGCCTTCTGGCTTCCTCTTTGTCTTTCTCCTCTTGGAGGATTGCATTTGCAGGCGACATTGCGTATACGGGTCGTGTGGTGAAACAAAACAACCCACGGAGGAGTGAGACCATGGCGCCCCGGAAGACGGTCGGATGCTGGACGGGCGTGGCAGCGTTGATGCTGCTGGCGGCAGGTTTGCCGGCACGGGCCGGCGAAACGTTGAGTCCCGAGACCGCCAAGAAGCAGGGCAAACTCGGCTCGCGTGTGGTGGGGGTATCTTGCGTCTGCCATCCAGACGGGCGCAGCATCGCGGAGATGGAGAAGCTGATTGACGCAGCGGCGCTGGATAAGCCGGACCTGATCCTGCTGACCGAGGGGTGCATGCAGAATGCGCCGCAAAGCGGCACTCGCCAAGAGAAGGACGACAAATCCGGTCCGCTGCCCCAGCCCGGCCCTATCACGCAGTTCCTCTCCCGCAAGGCGCAGCAGTACCACACGTACATCCTGGCGAGCTACTGGCGCAAGGCGCCGAAAGGGACAGGCCGGTACAACAGCGCCGTGTTGTTCGATCGGCAGGGCAAGGTCGCCGGCCATTATGACAAGGTGTTTCCCACCATCGGCGAGATGGAAGACGGCATCCTGCCCGGCCGGGGCGCCGTCGTGTTCGACACCGATTTCGGCAGGATCGGCGCCATGATCTGCTTTGACTTCAACTTCGTGGAGCTTCTGGCGGAGTACAAGAAGCTGGGGGCCGAGCTGATCTGCTTCCTGTCGAACTACCGGGCCGGAAAATTGATCCCGGCCGCCGCGCTGCGAAATCAGTGCTTCATCGCCAGCTCGGTGCCCGGCGAAAACGGCGTAATCGTGGATCCCTTGGGGCGCACGTTGGCCGAGTCGAGCCAGTATGGGCGGATCATCTTCGCCCGGATCAACCTCGACAGCCGCGTGGTGCACATTGACTTCAACGCTGATCGCGTTCGCCGGCTAAAGGAGAAATACGGGCCATTCGTGCAGGTGGAGACGGCCAGCCCCGAGGCCGTCTACTTCCTTACGTCGCTCCATCCCGAGATCTCCGTCGGCGACATGATCAAGGAGTTTGAGGTCGAGACGCTCGACGCGTACCTGGAGCGTGCCCGAAGCGTTCGCCTGCAACACTTGCCGAAGGCGGACTGAAGCCGAGGAACGGGCCCAAAGGCAGGAAGGAGTTCCCTTCCCGGCCAGCGGAGCCGGAACATCTGCAATTGCTTCAACGGCTGCGGCGGATGGGGTTGCCGCACTGCAACTTTCCAGCGTTGTGGATCTGCGGGCGCGAAAACTGTGGGAAACAGTGTATACGACGAAGAAAGGGCGAGCGAATTGGCGGCAGAACTGAAAGGGACACGATATTATGCCAAAGCGATGGTGGATTGAAGTACTGCTTTGTCTGGCGGTCGCGGGCGCCGGCGCTTGCTGGTCAGCGGAGGAGCGACCCCGCGTACCGCAGAACCCTGGCGACAAGGACCAGCAAGTCCGGCCGGAAACCGCTCCGGAGGCGCCGCCAGCCTCAACCACTCAACCGCCCGCGGAGAAGCTGCTGCTGGGATTTGAACTCGCGGAGATCGAGAGGTTCGCCGACGGCCTGAAAGCCAAGATGAGCGACGCTCAGGACGTTCTCGGCCAGCCCTGCGTCCGCGTGGAAATGAAGGGCGGACGGATCACCCGCCGCTGGCAACTATACGAAGGCAACACCTCGCAGGGCAGGTATGCGTTGGGACTTGGGTTGACGCGCTTGCCCGACCGCCCCATGCCCAGCGGGTTCAACCGGAAGGAGACCGCTCCTTTCGAGAACCGCGACGTGGTGATGCACTATTACGGCATGTTCGTTGACGGCGATTGGACCCGCCTGTTCAACACGAGCGGGATCCACCAGGTGTTCCTGCCCGCCGACTGGTCCGACTACAATCTGCTCCGCGCCGACGTGTACTGCAAGAACCTGGGGCTGGAGTACCGCCTGGCCCTGGAAGACGAGGACATCCTGCCGCCGGTGGTCCGTGTGATTCAGGCGCCGGCGGACCAGTGGACCACGTTGGAACTCGACCTGCGCGCCGCGGCGAAGGGGCGGGCGCTCGATCTGAAAAAGATCACCTCGCTGGCCGTCGCGGTGACGGGCGTAGTCAAGGGAGACCTTGATTTCGCGAAGAAAGCGAAGAGCCCCTGGGAACTTCGTTTCGCGCTGCTGGACAACATCCGCCTGTGCCGCCGCGACGTGCCTGCCAGACTGCCGGTCGCTCGCGACGAAAGTCCTTACGAGCTTCAGGGCTACTACCGCCCGACCGCCAGGCCGACACCAAGGTCCTTCGAGCCGGACCAGCCTGACTACACCCCGATCAAGCTGGAGGCCCCGATCGTCATCAAGACCGGGGAGCCAAAGCACACGGTCACGCGCATGGGCTGGGTGTCGGCTTATGATAATAACCACCTGTCGGTCGGATTCGAGGTCGCGACGTTCTGGGGCGCCAGGATGCTCCAGTCCCTCAACGGGGGGAAGACGTGGGCGGGCCTGGACGGCAAGCCCCAACCGACCAAGATGAACGTGATGGATTTCATTGACGGCGGGGGAACGGCGGACGTGGTGGACCGGTCCGGCGACGTCGTGGTGACCGTTTTCGGTTTGGGTTGCGGCGGGCCGGCGACGTACCTCCCTCGGGTGTTTACGAAGCAGTTGACGTTCCAGGGGGTGGGCAAAGGCTGGACGATGAGGGAGCTGCGGTCGCTGGCCGACTGCGAGACGCGCCATTGCTCGGCGACCCAATCGGCCTTTCGCGCGCCAAGCGGACGGTTGTGGCTGAGCTACGGCGTGCTCAGCAGGCTGAATCGCACCTGCATCAACCTCCGCTACTCCGATGACGACGGGCTCAGTTGGCTGCCGCTGGAGCAGGGCAAGACCGGCCGCATCCCCGGTTCCCTGTGGCCTTACGATGGCAAGCGGGAGGGCGACGACTTCGGCACATACGTCAAGACCGACCCCGACCCGCGCATGGTCCCGCTTGGCAAGGGCTTCGCCTGCCTTTGGCACAATCGCCGCGAGAAGTCCGGGCAGCATGTCGAATTGCACCTGGCTCGCTTCGACGGAGAGCGCTGGTTGCCTAACGAGACGGTCCCCTACCCCAAGGAGAAGGTCGAGTTCCACAGTTATCCTCGGCTGCACGCGGTGAGCGTGGGCGGGGGCGAGATGTTCGTCCTGACGGCATACTGCAACGGGGTGCTTCACTATCGCGACGGCGTTTGGACGCGCGAGTTGCCCGAGGCACCCGCGTCATTGTGCCGGCTTTGCGTGGCTGGGGACAAGACGGTGGTGCTGATCGCGGCGTTTCCCCAGCCGGGCGGCATGGTGAAGAACGCTGCCCCGCTGGTCTTCCGCGCGTGGCAGTGTGGGGCGGACGGCCGCTGGATTGGGCCG
>Ga0315279_10005051_pt1 | contig 17346 bp, 14 predicted proteins | sample YL17G06_20_MG_FD_203694 | JGI IMG/M metagenome (GOLD analysis project Ga0315279, IMG submission 203694) | Sediment microbial communities from Yellowstone Lake, YNP, Wyoming, USA - YL17G06_20 | ecosystem: Environmental > Aquatic > Freshwater > Lake > Sediment | place: USA: Wyoming | collected... | reverse complement strand
TCCGACGGCCGCCGGTGTATATTGTCGCCGGGCCTGTTGGCCCGGACTCTGCGGGAATAGCTCAGTTGGTAGAGCATCTGCTTCCCAAGCAGAGGGTCGCGGGTTCGAGTCCCGTTTCCCGCTCCAACAAAGCAAACAAGAAAGCTCGGCCTCAGGCTGAGCTTCTGCTTTCCTTTGCGACGCTTAGACTTCGCGCAACGCCTTTGGGCCCTCTGACCCCAGCTAGCCGCCTGCAGACGAGTGGGTTGCCGTTCCCGCATGAGACAATCTTTCTAGTCTCTGACCTCCACGGCGCAACTCCGCCGTCGCGCAACCTCCATTGGACGGCGTACTTGGATGACGCTTTCCGGAAGCTTTGGCAGATGACTCTGGCTTGGCAAATCCGATGGGTAGGCGTATGATGCTGGCCGAATGGGGCGAACGAGGTGTGTCAAGAGGGCGATTCATCGTCGCAGCCGTAGGGATGCCCTTGGTCATAGGCAGCATCATCGGCGACCTGCCGGAAGCCTGTGGGGGCCAAGAATCTCATCCGTATCTACGCAACTCAAGCGGCCACCCACTCGTAGTCGTGATGGAGGCCACCAAGCACGGGCCGGGCAACGATCCTGCCGGTCTCCGGTGGCCCAGCGCGAGCCGGGGGCCCCGTTGGAGTCTCCAAGCCCAGTGAGCGGTGAGGTCGCCCTCGGTTGTAGTGGGCTGCGTACTCCTGCAAGACCCTGCACAGGTGCCGCTCGTTCACAACGATCATGTGGTCCAGACACTCCCGTCGCAACGTCCCGACGAGACGCTCGGCGATCGCGTTAGCCTTCGGTGCCTGCACCGGGGTCAGGATGGTCTGGATGCCGACCCTGGCGGCGCGCGGGATGAAGGCGGCACTGTAGCTACGGTCACGGTCCCGGAGGAGGTAATGCGGCTGCTCACCCCACGGCGTCGCCGCGATCATCTGGCGCCAGACCCACTCGGCGGTCGGATACGCGGTGACGTTCAGATGGACGATCCGCCGCCGGTCATGCGTAATAAAGAAGAAGACGTACAGGGTGTGGAAGGTAACCGTCGGTACCGTGAAGAAGTCGGCGGCCCAGATGTGCGGTGCATGATTGCGGAGGAAGGTGCGCCAAGACTGTGATGGCGGCCGCCGCAGGGCGGAGCGGCGGTAGCAGCGGACAGATTCGGCGCTGACCTCCATGCCCAGCTTTCGGAGCTCACCTTGAATCCGTACGCTCCCCCAGCGCGGGTTCTCGCGGGCGAGGCGCTGAATGAGCAGTCGGAGCTCAGGGGAGAGGCGTGGACGACCCGGCCCGCGGCGTCGGCTCTTCCAGGCCCAGTACCGTCGCCAGCCGGTGCGGTGCCAGCGGATCACGGTGTCCGGCTGGACGATGACGAGCGCCGATCGCCAGCGAGGCCAGGCACGCGAGAGCCACGACCAGAACAGGCGATCCGCCCTCGTGAGGCGCGGTCGTCGGGACGAGCGCGTGAGCACCACGAGCTGCTGCCGCAGGACGAGGTTCTCCAGGGCGACGTCGCACCGCGAGCGTACGGCGCTGCGCAAGAAGCGGCAGGCGAGCCAAAGGTAGGTGAACAAGGCGCGGCCTCCTTCAGGATGGATGCGGTAAGGCTCGCGCAGACGCCGTCTTCGGTCAATCAGTCAGATTCGGATGAGATTCTTGGCCCCCACAGGAGGTGAAACCAGAGAGCTAAGCTATCTGAGGGTTGATGATTTTGGGGAAAGTCAAGCCGCCGTTGACACAACCCGGTGGCTCCCACCCTGGGGCGCGTCTGCCGTTCCCGTGGTATAGTTACCTATGGAAGCCCTTACCTCGGTGTGGCCAGGCGCGGCCTGATCCTGGCCCCCGTCGCCGAACGCCGAGCCCGGCTGCCACTGGCCCGCCTTCCTTATGGCGCCAGAGCGGCGGCTGCCGAAACCGGTCTGCGCGGGGCGGGCGCTGAAACCTACTGATGACGCCTTTCTGCCAGGAGATGGGTGCTGCAAAGGAAGTGACATGAGTTGGCAGGAAGAGAAACAGCAAGTGCTCGCAGCCTGCCGCCGCATCGTCGCCGCGGGGTTGGTGGCGGGCGCGAGCGGCAACGTCAGCCGAAGGGTTGAGGGTCCCGACGGGGCTCCGCTGGTGGCGATCACACCCAGCCAGGTGCCCTACCACCGCCTGACCGTCGATGACATCTTGGTCATCGACTTCGAGCGGCACCCTGTGGAAGGGGAAGGCGTCCCCTCCAGCGAGACTGTGCCCCACCTGGCCGTCTATCGCGCCCGTGCCGACGTGGGGGCGGTCATCCACACCCACTCCATCTACGCCAGTGCCCTGGCGGTCGCTGGCCTGGAGATCCCGCCTCTCATCGACGAGCAGGTGGTGATCCTGGGCGGCACCGTCCCCGTCGCCGAGTACGCTATGGGCGGGAGCCAGGAGTTGGCCGAAAAGGCCTGCGCCGCCCTTGGGGAGGGCTACGCCGTCCTCCTGCGCAACCATGGTGTGCTCGGCGTGGGAGCTGACCTGGAGGAGGCCGCCTCCGTCTGCGAGCTGGTCGAGCGGCTGGCCCAAATCCACGTGCTGGCCCTGGGGTTGGGACCGGTCATGCCCCTGCCCGAGCACGTCGTCGAGGTCGAGAAGAAGATCTTCCGCCTGATTCGCGGTCGCCTGGAGTAGAGCTGGGCCTGGGGAAGATGGCCTTTCAGGTCACGGACCGCGTGGAGAGGGAATAGGCCGTAGGGGCACCCCTCGCGGGTGCCCTCATGGAGCAGGGGCGAGCCCTGCCCCTACTGGTGGCTCGGTGGACATGAGCCCCGTAGAGCCCATAGGCATCGCGGTCTTGGAATGCACGCAGCGGCTCGCCCGAAGCGGCATCTTCATATGACGCCTTTAAGGATCACCTGTCAGGAGAAATGAGATATGGCTGCACACCTGAACACCGACATGCGGGATAGCGGGATCATCAAACCGGGCTATGCCGTTTCCGCCTGGCCCGATACGCGTGATATCCTCGCCCGATTGCATGACCTGGCCAACAAGACGCCGCCCATGCCCATCGAGCGCGCACAGATGGAGCAGTACCTGGAATATTTCGAGCGGAAATGCGGGAAATCAAAGGCTATCACATGCGCGGCCATGGAGGTCATCCCCGGCGGGGTCCAGCACAACCTGGCCTTCAACCATCCTTTTCCGCTGGCCATCGCCAAGGCCCAGGGTCCGTATCTCTGGGACGTGGACGGCAACCGCTACATTGATTTTCTGCAAGCCGGCGGCCCGACCGTCCTGGGCAGCAACTACGCCCCGGTGCAGGAAAGAATCATCGAACTCCTCAAGGAGTGCGGCCCGGTCACCGGTCTGTTTCACGAATACGAGCTCAAACTGGCACAGACCATCAATGAACACATGCCTTCCATTGAACTGTTCCGCATGCTCGGCTCGGGCACGGAGGCGGTTATGGCGGCTGTCCGCGCCGCGCGGACCTTCACCGGCAAGACCAAGGTCATCAAGATCGGCGGTGCGTATCACGGCTGGAGCGACCAGATGGTCTTCGGCATGCGCATCCCCGGTGTTGGAGCGCTAGACGCCCACGGCATCCCCTCCGGCTGCTATGAGCATACCCAGGAATGCTTCCCCAACGATATCGAGGCCATGGAGGCCCTGCTCAAGAGCAACGCCGACCAGGGCGGCACCGCCGCGGTCATCGTCGAACCCCTTGGGCCGGAGAGCGGCACCCGACCCGTGATCTACGAGTTCAACGCCCATCTGAGGGAGCTCTGCGACGAATACGAGACGCTGCTCATCTTCGACGAAGTCGTCACCGGCTTTCGTATCGGCATGGGCGGTGCCCAGGGCTTCTTTGGCGTCAAGCCCGATCTCACCATTTTCGGCAAGTGCGTGGCGGGCGGCTATCCGGCCGCCGGTGGGGTGGGGGGCCGGCGTGATGTCATGGAGTGCTTTGCGGCCGGCATTGGGGGCTTGAGGAAGCGCGCCATGGTGGGCGGCACGCTTTCGGCCAACCCCTTGAGCTGCGCCGCCGGCTACTTCGCCCTCCAGGCCATGGCCCAGACCGAGGCGCCCCTGAAGGCCGGCCGGGCCGGCGATAGGCTGACGGCTGGACTGCAGGAGATCATCAAGCGACGCGGTCTGCCCTTCGTGGCCTTCAACCACGGTTCAATCTGCCACCTCGAGACCGGGGCCGCCATGCTCATGGAGATCACCAATCCCAAGATCTTCACCGAGGTCACCGAGCGCAAGACCATCATGGAGGAGATGGGGGCGGCCTTTACGGCCGAAGGCATCATAACTCTTGCAGGCAGCCGGCTCTATACCTCCATGGCGGACAGCTACGCGGTGATCGACGATGCCCTGGAACGCTTCGACCGGGTGCTGGCAAGCGTCGAGAAGAAGCTCTAACCGCCCAGTCCCCTGAATCATCGAGTGGAGCTGGACCTAGAAGTGGAGAGGGGCTCCGGCCCCTCTCCACTACGCGTTATCGAGCGAAGGGTCTAATTCCCTTTCGCAAATGGGTCCACCCACATTTTCATGACTACGTCCAGTTCCGGATGGTCCTTGGCGTATTCCGTCAGCGGAATTCCCATCATGGTGGCGTCGATGGCCTGGCGGAAGGCCTTCCCGCCCGCCACCGGCCCCTGGGGATGGGCGTGTATGCCTCCGCCAGAGCCGAAGACGATATCGTTGCCCAGTTCCTGCATCACCTTCGGCACCATGGGCTGTGTGATGCCGCCCGATGGCATGGGCCACGTGGGCTTCAGATGGTACAGCGGGTAGGTCAGGTTCTTGGCTACGGTCTGGAACTTGTCCACTAGGACCGGCGCCTTGCCGTACGGAGCCGGTATGACCACGATGTCGGCCCCGGCCAGGCGCGGCAGCTTGCCCAGCACCAGGTGGGAGCTCAGGCCATGCAGCGGCGACATGTACATGGCTCCGGCCACATCCATGTGGGCCAGCACCGGCACGTTGATGGCCGGGTCTTCAGTGATGGCCCGCATGACGTCGATCCCGACCGCCAGGTAGTTGATCATCAGCCCGTTGACCCCCAGCTCCACGGCGCGCCGGGCGTTCTCCAGGACCTTGGGCACCTTGTCCGTGATGTTGACCGTGAAAAGGGTGTGCTCGCCCTTCTCCTCGAAGACCTGCTTCTCGATCTCCATGTAGCGCTTGACGCGGCCCAGCGCAGAGTTGAACGAGGCATCGGCGATGAGTTCGTCATCCTTGATGATGTCGCAGCCGCCCAGCGCCGCCTGCCGGAAGAGCTCCGCCCCCAGCTCCAGGGAGTAGCCGGTGCAGGGCTTGATCATGTTGTTCAACAGGGGGCGCTTGGGGATGTTGAGGAGCTTCCGGATGCCGTCGATGCCGAACTTGGGGCCCTTGAAGCCGGCCACATACTTCTCCGGGAACCGGACGTCCAGGAGCTTGACGTTCCCGGCCATCGAGACGTTGCCGACGACCGTCGTCATCAGCATGGGTATCTGTTCGCCGATGTTGACCTCGGGGTAGGCCACCTGGATGATGTAGTCGCGGGTCTCCACCCCTTTGGGCACTTCGAACTCGTAGTCGGGGACGGCGTACACGCCAATGACCTTGGCGATGTGCCCGCGCCGTACCTCAGGGGTCTCGCCTGGCACGGGCACCCAGGTGCCCGTGCTCTGCTCCACGGCCAGGGCCATGGACAGCAGATGCGCCGGCATGGCCGCCGGGAGGTTGGCCAGGTACGTGGCAATCAGGTACTCATCGTAGTTCACGCCATCGGGTAGGGCCGAGGGCAGCCCCAGGATCTCTTCCGTGTTCATGGCGACACCTCCTCGTCGAAGCCGACGCTATCGGACGCATTCTCGTTCAACCTTCCGTACAAAGGCCGGAGCCGGCCATACGAATCTCTGAAGAATTCAAACATCGCATCATGTATCTTGAGATTCCCCTCGCGTGGCTCAAAGGTCCTCTCTACCCTGGTGACGCTCTCCAGCGCCTCGAAGCTCGGATAGATGCCCAATCCCACCGCCGCCACCAGGGCGGCCCCGACGGCCCCGGCCTCCTTGGGGTCGGGCACCGTCTCGATGCGGCGGTGGGTGACATCGGCCAGCATCTGCATCCAGGTGGCGCTCTTGGCTCCGCCGCCGATGGCCCGCAGCTTCGGGAGCGGGAACCCGAACTCTCTGCTCACGATATCCACCAACCACCTGATATTGTACGCCACGCCTTCGTACACCGCGCGTATCATGTCCTCGCGCCTGTGCTGCCCGCTCAGGTTCAGGAAACTGGAGCGGGCGTTGCAGTCCGCAATGGGAGCCCTTTCCCCGTACATCCAGGGCGTGAAGATCAGGCCGTGCGACCCGGCCGGAACCTTGTCGACTATCCGGTCCATGGCAGCAAATACGTCGGAAGCGTTCGCATCGCCGCTATACAGGTGCTTGGCAGCCCACTCCAGGCAGCCCCCCGCGGTCTCCGATTCGGCGATGAGAAAGGCCTTGTTCGGGTCGGCGGAATGGATGGTGGCCACGCCGCACTTCCCCTTGGGCCGGCGGCTGGTGACCACGCCCAGCCAGGCCGATGTCCCCATGCAGATGTGCCCCGCGCCCTCGCGCACTGCGCCCGAACCGACCGCGGCGCAGGGCGCGTCGCCGGCGCCGGCGATGACCGGGGTCCCCTGGAGCAGACCCAACTCGCCGGCGGCCTCTGGGGTCAATCCCCCGACCTTGTCGGTGGACCGCACCAGGGGAGGCAGCTTGGCCGGATCCAGCCCGACATACCGCATGACGCCCTTCATCCACTGCTTCGTCTTCAGGTCCATGCCGACAGCGGACGCCCCGGTCCATTCCATGACCATGTTGCCGGTGGCGCGGTACAAGAGGTAGCCGTTCGTATCGAGGAAGAAATCCGTTTTCCGGTAGAGATTCGGCTCTTCGTCCTTCAGCCAGAGCAGCTTGGGTATACAGTCTTTACCGGACATCGGCGCTCCGGCGATGAGGGCAAACACTCGGGCACCGATGAACTTCCGCATCATGCGCTGCGCCTGCGCTGACGCCCGGCTGTCCAGCCAGATGATGGCCCGCCCCAGCGAGCCCGTCTTGGCGCTCATGGGCACGATGCCCAGCATCTGGGTGCAATGCGTGACGCAGAGTATCTGGCTTGGCGACACGCCAGTCTGCTGGAGCAGCCCCCGGGTGGTCTCGACGATGGCCTTCCACCAGTCGGCAGGCTCCTGTTCCGCCCGGCAGGCCCCGGGGTAGTGGACCTGGTAGGGGGCGGAGCACTTGCCGTGGATCCGGCCGTCCGTGCCCACTAGGACGGCCTTGTTGGCGCTGGTGCCGACATCATGGGCGATGATGTACTGGTCCATTTTCCTTTGCTAGGGGCCGCTGGGCGCGCGTCAGGGACCTGTTTCCTAATTGGATAAGGATACGATGCGAGCCCATTTTAGGGCAAATACTGGGCGAATCCAACCGGATCGGATCAGCTCCCTGCTGGCGTCGCCACTGAGGTCACCCTTGACAACGAGGCCGGCCAGAAGCTCTTCCAGTGGTGGCATGACATGGTCGATGAGGGGCTGGCCTTCAACGTCGGCCGTAACCCCACCTACGCGGATGGCTTGCTGGCCCTGGCCAGCGGACGCGCTGCCATGACCTTTAGCTTCTCTAACGCCTTGCGCTCGGTGATCGATGCCTTGGAGGCCGGAGCGGAAGGCCTGGAGATCGGTGTCGCCGGACTGCCAGGGGTCCCCGGCGGTACGGGGCACCCCCTTCTCATCGAGCGCGGTCTTGCGATCTTCAACCTGCGGCCGGAGGAAGAGCAGGAAGCGGCCTGGAAGTTCGTCAAGTGGCTCACGGAGCCGGAGCAGCAGGCCGAGTGGTTCGCCGGCAGCGGCTACCTGCCGGTGAGCCGCGCCGCTGTTGACCTGCCCGCGGCCAGGGACGTAGTCGCCAAGTACCCCCTGTTCCAGGTGGCCCTGGACCTCTACCTGAACAGCCCTACGACGCCGGCCGCCCTGGGCGCCCTGCTGGGGCCCTTCTGGCAGGTCCGCGAAGCCCTGAACACGGGGATAGAGGAAATGCTCGCCGGCGCCAAGGAGCCGGACCAGGCCCTGAAGGACGCGGAGTCTAACGCCAACGAAGCCATCGCAGAGTACAACCAGCGGCTAGGAAGCTAGGGGCCTCACACAAAGGCAGGCCGAGCGATTCCACGGGCAGTTCCTTGCCTTTCCCTCACCTACAGGGCAGGCTCCCGCGGCCGTTCATTGAGAACCTGTGCGGTGCCAATATTCCATCCGTATCTGGACGCCGCCTTGATGAACCCTCTGCGTGATAGCCAGAGGGTTTGTGGCTCTCTGCCGGGATTCGACGGTCCTAGTTTGCCACTCGCCGCTCTCCCAGATACGGATTGAGTGTTGGCACTCCACGAGAGCCTGTCGTGCGAATGGTCGGCCAGTCAGCTTGCGGGGGTCAGCTTAGTGCCACCGCTCAGCATGCGGGACTTTCCGTTCAGCCACGCGTTAGCTTCAGCCGACGGGCGTCGGGTCAAGTTGAAACAGCGACTGGCGCTCGCCTCGCCGCCCTCGCACTCGTGCAGGCTTCGGATCACGAGCCCGCGCTATCCCTTCGACCACAGGCCAGGTCTGCTGTGCGGTGGTGAAACCCTATCCGTATCTGGAGTGAGCTCTCCTGGCAGGCCATCGCGGGCGTGGTCTAATTGGCGGTCCGCTCTCGTGCTGGTACAGCCGGGACAGTGATCCGCCAGCAGGGGACGGCGTGGTAGCATCGACTGTAGGACGCCGACGTGGTTAGAAGCGCCCGCCCGGCGTGGAAGCACGCAGTGAGGAGGCCACATGAGGCTACACGAGATCCCGACCCCGGCTCTCGTCGTCGACCTGAGCGCTATGGGACGCAACATCCGGCGGATGGCCGAGTTCTATGCTGAATCTACCTGTAAGCTGCGGCCTCATTTCAAAGCGCACAAGACGCCTGCCATCGCCAGGCGCCAGCTTGCGGCCGGGTCGTGCACAGGGCTTACCTGTGCCACCGTTGGTGAGGCGGAGATCGTCGTCGGTGAGGCACTAACGAATGACGTTCTCATCGCAAACGAGGTCGTCGGGCCTGGAAAGGCTGCCCGCGTGGCCAGGCTAGCGCGACAGGCCGACGTAAAGGTCGCCGTGGATTCCGACGCTGGGCTGGAGGACTTGACGCGGGCGGCACGCTCCGAGGGGGTGGAGATCGGCGTGCTCGTCGATGTCAACGTCGGCCTGCCGCGGTGCGGGATTGCGCCGGGCGCTCAAGCGCTCAGCTTGGCCAAACGCGTGGCCGCGGCAGAGCACGTGCGGCTGCGGGGCCTGATGGGGTACGAGGGTCACGTGGTGAGCATCGGAGACCGCGTACAGCGGGAGGCCGAGGCCAAGAAGGCGATGGAGCAACTTCTATCGACTGTGCGGATAATCCGTCGGGCCGGCTTGCCGTGCGAGATCGTGAGTGCCGGTGGCACCGGCACCTACGACATCACAGGGCGCATCGAGGGCGTTACCGAGATCCAGGCTGGCTCTTACGTTCTGATGGACACCGCCTATGCGCAGCTAGACATCCCTTTCGAGCTGGCCTTCACCGTGCTGGGCACGGTCCTCAGTCGGCCGAAACCGGAGGTGTGTGTGGCCGACAACGGCCACAAGGCGTGCTCCATGGATCACGGCAACCCTAAGGTCAAGGGTATTGAAGGTGCATCCGTCCTCTTTCTGAGCGACGAGCATGCGACAATCATTCTGCCTCCGGCGAGCACCATCCGGGTGGGCGACCGCATCGAGCTGTGGCCTTCCCACATCGACCCCACGATCAACCTACACGACGTGATCTTCGCCATGGACGGTGATGAGGTCGTGGAGGTGTGGCCCGTCGCCGCCCGTGGATATTCTGAGCATCGCGCTCCGAAGGGGCCTGGCGGGTGAAACGTCCTCAACCGCAGGCCGCCTCCTCCCGAAGCCGACCCTGCGGGGTGGCAAGACGCCGTCCTAGCTGGAGAAGGAGGCGGATGACATTTTGCCACCCCTGGTCTGCAGTTATAAATGACAACTATTGGGGGTACCTAACCATTAGTTATGTAACTTTTGCTACGGTCATCTAGACGCCGTCTTGGACAGTCTGGCCCCATCTGAGGTATTCTCCTAACTCGCAGAGGTTCCCCTGTCTCCTCAACCCTGCCTCTCACAGCCCTCTACTTCATTTCTTGACAATCTGGAGCCCCACGGCCGTCGGCTTCAAGAAGCTGTGGGGTGGCAAAACCCCATCCGTATCTGGAGGGCTCACGCTCTGAATCGCCCCTGTCCGTGGTGAGCAGCACGGACCACCGATCCCCAGCGAGGTGACCCTCAACTCTCTGCTTGCCAGGCAGATGCTTACGAACAACCTGAACCGCGAACCCCCAAGATGCCGCACCGCAGCGGCCTGGGCACCGCCACCTCCCTATTCAAGCCCCTCAGATTCTTCCCTCGCACCCCCTTGACTTCTGGCGCCGGCAGAGTGATGAGTACACACCACGGCAAGACAGAAAGGAGGTGAGAACAATGGCCAAGCGAGAACGCAAGGGGGCCGGCCAGAAGCCTCAGGCCCGTGAGCTCCCGCCGGTGGGCACGGAGCTCGTGGGTCGCTATCGGGGTCAGGAGGTCTCTGCCCGCATCGTCGCGGACGAGGACGGGGGCGGCGCCCCGGCCGTCGAGTGCCGGGGAAGCCGCTATCGCTCCCTCAGTGCGGCGGCCCGCGCCATCACCGGCAACTCAGTGAATGGATGGCGCTTCTGGCAGAACGTGGAGGTCCAACAGGACGAATCCGCCTAGAGCCCCCCACAAGGCTGCGGAAGGTCGGGGCAACCTGCGCCGGCCTTCCTCTCTTGGCCTTACTCCCTCACTTGTGGGGTGGCAAAACTCCATCCGTATCTGGAGCGTTGGCACAGGGAGCTGTCCGGGCCAGCCCTGAAGCAGCAGGCCCCCCACGGGCGTCCCGTTTGAACCCTCGATATCGCCGTCTACCCTCTGCGTGATAGGCAGATGCTCCGCAGACCCCTTGTGGGGTGGCAATATTCCATCCGTATCTGGAGCGTTGACAGGGTGAGCTCTCCTGGCCAACCTCGGCCTCATCCCGCACTCGGTCTTGACAGCCCCACGGGGGCGCCCGCTCGGGCCGGCCCGCCAGCGGCTGGCGAGATCATCCCTCGGCCGGTTCTGGGCGGTCTTCACCACGAATATGAGTGGATAGCGGCGTAGCGAGAAGATGGCGGATGGCATTTTGCCACCCCACAGCTAGGTTAGTGTCCTGCCTACCCTATGGCGGGCCCGGCTTTCGTTCACTCCCTCTCTGTGTCACATATTCTGTAACACCACACTAATTGACGGGACGTGACCTCGAACCTATACTCGGGTCGTGCGAAGCGGGGCAGAGGTCATCGTTGTCGGCGGCGGCGTCATAGGCAGCGCCATCGCCTACTCTCTTGCCAACGCGGGTTCGTCCGTTGTTCTTCTGGAGAAGGGGGGGATCGGCGGCCAGGCATCCGGTGCTGCCGCCGGCCTGCTCATCCCACCTCCCGAAGCCATTGGCGGAGGCCCCTTCGGCGACCTCTGCCGTGGCAGCCTCGAGCTCTATCCTTCGCTCGTCGCAGCGCTTGACGCCGCGACGGGGATCGATGTCCAGTTTCTCGCTTCGGACTTGCTGGTCGTGCCTGAGACGGAGGAGGTGGCTCAAGGACTGCGGCAGTTCACGCAGTTGAGAGGCAGCGGATTCATCGATTTCGAGTGGGTAGACGAAGTATCTCTGCGCCTCCTAGAGCCTGCCCTATCGCCGACGATCCCAGGCGCTGCCCTCGCCGTAGATCAGCGGCATATCAATCCCGGGCACTTCACCCAGGCCCTGGCCCGAGCCGCGGGCTTGCATGGCGCAGACCTCCACCCAGGCCGAGCCGTTATCGGCTTCTCGCTCAGGGGCGACCGAGTGCGGGGTGTAAGAACAACGGAACGAACCTTTGAATGTGACCATGTCGTGCTAGCGGCTGGACCATGGACACGGTCGCTGGCCCGGAAGCTCGACTGGGACGTCCCCACAAGTCCGATACGCGGCCAGATGCTGGCCTATCGTCCCACTTCGTTGCGCCACATCATTTGGCCCCTAGACGGGTACATCGTGCCCGGGTACCTCGCGCCGAAGGCTGGCGGCGTCCTCTATGTCGGCGCGACGGAGGAGGACGTCGGCTTTCGCCCACATACCACACAGCGTGGCATCGTCTGGCTTCGCGGTGTCGCCTCAAGACTGGTGCCCGCCCTCCGCCACGCCGAGGTGGCCACTAGCTGGTCCGGCCTCCGACCGGGATCCCCCGACAAGTTGCCGATACTCGGTCGGCTGCCTGGCTGGAGTAACGTGACCGTCGCCACCGGTCATTTCCGCAATGGCATCCTCCTCGCGCCCGTGACAGCGAAGCTCGTTACAGAGCTGATAACGACGGACAAGACGGGAAAGGGGTTGGAGGCGTTCCTGCCGTCACGGTTTGGCTAGTCGGGGCCCAGCTGGCAGAGCGACAAGACGAACCTGTTGTCTCGCCGGCTACCATGTAGAACTGACGGCACGGTAGACTCAGTGTTCCTCATTCACGACTCTGGATCGAAGTGAGCTCGCGGCTGCCAAGTTGCTGAGGCCTGGGTCACGTCCCGTCAATTGGCGTCAAAGCGCGCCACGCTCACAATTCCCTTGGCGAGATGCCGCCGACAGAAGCACCGCGTCCTTCCCCTGCAGGAACCCTCGGGTCATAGCCTCCTCTCCCGCCGACCCCCCGACGTTGAGGTAACACCGGCTCGTTGCCCAGTCATGGTACTGCTCGGCCAGCACGGCCCCAATGGGCCGCCTGGCGCCGTTCTGTTGGGGAAGATGCCCACCACGTCTGTGCGGCATCTGATCTCCTTGTTCAGCCGCTCCAGCGGGTTGTTGGACCAGATCTGCCGCCAGTGGGCGACAGGGAAGGCTGTGAAAGCGCGTCGGCATCCTTTGCCAAGTAGCCACATGCCGAAGGGGATCGCCCCGATGTACATGCCAGCACCATCGCCCAATGCATGGGTCGACTGGAGGCCGATGACTGAGAAGCCGATCTCGATGACGAGTAGCCAGGTAGGTATCCAAGGGTCCGTTTCGCTAGTCATGCGGGCCTCCTTTTGATCCCGCAGCGAGCGCACCAAAGCCAGACGGTGACAAGTACCGGGGGCGGCCTCCACGACCACGTCGTGGTGGGAGTACAGCGTATGAGTGCCCTGCGGCGGCCCGTTGTGGCTCAGGGCCGCCTGGGCTTCGGCGCCACCGGGTCGGTGACGCCTCCTGCCTGCAATAGCCCGACCCAGCCACCACCTCCCGGCTACGGCTCGACCTGCAATGGACGGCCGCGGGAGCCTGCCCTGCAGGTGATGGAAAGGGAAAGAACGGCCCGTGGACTCGCTCGGGCTGCCCTTGTCTGAGGCCCCTAGCCTCCTACCCGCTGGTTGTACTCTGCGATGGCGGCGTTGGCATTAGAGGCAGCGTCCTTCAGGGCCTGTTCGGGATCCTTGCCGGCGGTGAGCATCTCCTCCACGCCCCGATAAACGGCTTCGTCCACCTTCATTACAGGACCCAGGGTCGCCATCAGGGAGGCGGGGGTGGCCGGGGCGTTGAGGTAAAGGTCGAGGGCCTCCCGAAAGAGAGGGTAGCGTGCTATGGCATCTTGCGCCGCCGGCAGATCGACCGACGAGCGGCTCACGGGAAGGTAGCCGCTGCCGGCGAACAACTCGGCCTGCTGCTCAGGCTCCATGAGCCACTTGATGAACTTCCAGGCCGCCTCCTGCTCCGCCTTGGGGCGTGCGCTGAGAATCCAGAGGCCGTAGGAAGTTATGCAGGTCGTCTTGTCGGGGCTCCCGGGGGCACCGGGCAGCCGACTAATGCCGACCTCCACGCCCTGTACCCCCTTCTCCAGGACGTCGATCACGGAGCGCAGCGCACTTGAGTAGCTGAAGGTCATCGCGGCCCGGCCGGAGGACATGGCCAGGAAGCCCTCGGCGAAGCTAGGGTTCCGGCCGATGTTGAAGGCCAGCCCGCTATCCACCATGTCGTGCCACCACTGGAAGAACCAGCGACCGGTGTCGTTGTCGAAGAGGACCTTGGTCGCTCGGCCCTCACGTCCGTTCTCGTTGTCTACCCAGAGGTCACCGTGCCCGGCCAGGACGCGCTCCGGCCAGCGCGCAATATCGAGGGCGATGCCGCTCCGCACCACGTTCCCGGCGGCGTCGCGCTTCAGCAGCTTCTCTGAGTACTGGCGCAGTTCCTCCAGATCCTGGGGCGGCCTCTCGGGGTCCAGGCCCACCTCCCGGAAGGCCACCTTATTGTAGTAGAGGACGTTGACCTCCATCCCGAAGGGCATGGCCCACAGCTTGCCCTGAGTGGTGTAGTACTGGACACCCTTCTGGTCCAGATCCGAAAGGTCGTAGCCATCCCGGTCAATGAACTCCTGGACGGGGGTAACGGCCCCGCCGTCGATCATCATCTGCATGTAGGTGTCCCGTGGGAACATGATGGCCGGGACGTCGCCTGTGGGAAGGGAGGCCACCAGCTTCGCCATGGCGTCGTCGTAGGTGCCCTGGAAAAACGCGCGCACGCTCACCTCATTCTGGGAGGCGTTGAAACGATCCACCAGGCGGTTCAAGGTCTCTTCGTTAGCGGCAAGCTGCGAATGCCAGAGGTCAATGGTGACAGGCCCTGCTGCCGGGCTGGCGCCGGGTGTCTCGGGGGTCGGGGTGACCTTCTCTGAGCCACCGCAAGCCGCCAGAGTCACGGAGAGGAGCAGTACAGCGATTGGCGAGAGAAGCGATTTCCCCATCCTAGGTCTCCTTGTTGGTCCCCCTGCCGGCCTCGGCTGGCTGCACCCTCGGCTGCCGCGGCGGCCCGGCCAGAATCATTGCCCTTTTCGGACCGCCGGCCAGGAACATGGCCGCGTTGGTCGCTGGCAGGAGCAAGGGCGCTATTGGCCGAGGCAACTGTACTCCAGGCACCAAGGAGACGCAAGGATGAACCGGGTTGGGGCAAAGACCAGGGGAGGCCTTCACGCCCCACCTAACGTGTGAATCTGGGTTGTGGGGTGGCGCTATTCCATCCGTATCTGCGGCGCTCATGCTGTGAACCCACATGGTGCGTGGTGAGCCGCACGGATCACCGATCCCCGGGAAGATGACCCCTCAACCTGTGCTTGCCAGGCAGGTGCTCTGCCGCAAACATCCCACCTACCTCTGGCTTGTTAGCACGAGCTCCGTGTACGGCTATTGCCCCTAGAGTCCAGTCTCCAGTCGGCATGGGACTGCAGCCTACCGCGGTCGGCAGAACGGGCACGTCCACTTCTCGTCCCTCAGCAGCGTCGGGGAGTGGACATGCACGAGGTGCCACATGAGAGATAGTTCCTCCTCGCCGGGCTCGGGCAAGTCGAACGGCGGTGTGGGCAGCACAGAGACGGCCTCGGCGTAGAGTTGCGCCAATTCCTCCAACTGACGCGTCAGCATCTCCCGCGTCCCTGGGTGAGCGATGTCCCCTCCCGGAAGATAGGCCTCGTTGGCCTCGTCGATGACCCGTTTCATCGCCTGGAGGTGCTGGTAGAGGCTGACCATCAACTTTCGGACGCCCTCTGAGAGGGCGCACTCTTCCTTGCTGACGGGGTTCTCCATCGGCACGGTATCGTCGGACGGCTCTTCGAGCCTCAGAGGGACCCGCCGGCGGGCGAGGAAATCCTGCACGTCGCACCAGCTCCGGGCCTGCGGGCTAGCCTCCAGCGCCTCGATGAGGGCCGCTCTTCTCTCCAGCTGCCGCTTCACCTCGTCGCGCTCCGAGTCGGCCCGGACATCGAACCGTAAGCCGAACTCAGGACCGATGGGAACCTCCTCCTTTGCCCAGCGGCAGTAGTCGCCCAGGGCGATGAGAATCTGGTCGCTGTCCTGCTGGGCTCTGAGCGCCCCGGAAGCGACGGCCTCCTCCAGCTCTCGGCGGTGAGCCTCGAATTCCTCAGAGCCATTCCAGAGGGCGAGATCGTCCAGAGAAAGCAACTCGCGCTCGGCTTCCCGCTGGCGCTGGACCAAAGTCGTGCGCAGGATGGGTTCCGGTGAGAACATGGCCAGGTAGGCCCCGGTAAGCAGGGCAACGGTGCCCCACCCCCGGCGTGTGTGCGCGACGAGGAGAAAGACTCGTAACGTCTTCAGGCGCTGCGCCGTCACCTCCAGGTATCCTGCCAGGCCACGGTTGATGCCGTCAAAGATGTCGGCGCGTCGCATGATTTCGCGGAACTGCTCGGGCGGCATTTCTCTGGCCAGGTCCGGCGGCGGCTCCTTGCCCTTATGCAAGGATGCCACCAGAGCGCGGAAGCGCTCGTGCACGCTTAGGTCCTTGAACAACCTGGACACCCGGTGCTTCAAGGAATATGCCATCTTCTTCTCCTTACCGCGGCCCTCGGGCCGCCTCAAGTGTTTGCAGCAGTTGCTCGATCTCGCCTCTGTCCAAGGCGTGCAGCGCCACGCTGGCGATGCGAGCGGCGGCGTGGCTACGCTTTGCGGAGTTCTCCAGGGTGAGGGTGTCTAGGCCGACGATCTCCAGGTACCGCTGGATGCCTTCGACCGTCCGCAGCCCCTCGAACTCAAAGGCAGTGGAGACGATCTTCTCGCGGCGGCGACGCAGGCCCCCCTGGCGCCGTGCCTCCGCAGCTTCCTTGGCGCACTTCGGCGAATGCCAGAAGCAATACTCGTCGTCAAGGAGCGGCGGCGCCCCGCATGGACGGCCGTCTTCTTTGGTGAACCCGCACGTTCGAGTCGCCACCTCGATCACCCCCTCGCCTCGTACCTTTTGGCGTTCAAGCCGGTGAAGGACCCCCACCTGGCGATGACCATTCGGCAGTAATGCGGGTCTAGTTCCATGCCGTAACAGATGCGTCCGGTGCGCTCGGCCGCGATGACGGCCGTGCCAGAGCCCAGGAACAGGTCCAACACCAAGTCGCCTTGGCGGCTGCTGTTCTCGATGGCGCGTTCGACCAGGGCCAGCGGCTTCATTGTCGGATGCAACTCTGACTCCGCCGGGCGGGGGATGCTCCAGACGTCACCCTGGTCGCGGTCTCCGCACCAGTGGCGGCGCACGCCCTTCCGACAGCCGTACCATATTGGCTCATATGCCCGCTGATAGTCGGCGCGGCCCAGAACAAAGCGATCCTTCGCCCAGATGATGGTGTCCGACCAGTGCGCACCCAGATCCGCGAGGATACGGGAGACAGTTGGCCACTCCTTGGAGGACATGCAGATGTAGAGGGCGCCGTCAACGTGGTCGATGAGCTGCCTGGCCCA
>Ga0315279_10005050_pt1 | contig 17350 bp, 11 predicted proteins | sample YL17G06_20_MG_FD_203694 | JGI IMG/M metagenome (GOLD analysis project Ga0315279, IMG submission 203694) | Sediment microbial communities from Yellowstone Lake, YNP, Wyoming, USA - YL17G06_20 | ecosystem: Environmental > Aquatic > Freshwater > Lake > Sediment | place: USA: Wyoming | collected... | reverse complement strand
TCCTCGCCAGACAGATTATCTTTCCGCCTTGGGACTAACCGCTGATGTTTTTGTTAATCCTCTGTGTAAATGCGTTCCAGTAATTATTCAAAATCTGGCTGGCAAAGGGTGAGGAATGTGGGTTGCTCCATGGCTTTAATCCCCTATTTTCCCCATCACCACCGGCAGCACAATGGCGCCGCCGGCATGAAGTCCGGCGGCCTTGTTCGGGTCCGGGAGCAAAAAGACATACCGCATCGTCGCCAGAAGGCCTGATCCCGCGAACGCCGAAACGCATGGCCGCCAGCCGCGATAGCTGGTATCGCTGCCGTTGTTCTCGACAAACGCGATGCCCGCGCCGTAACCGGCACTAACCGGCAAGGCGCTGCGTGACGAGAGCGGCATGGACCACAACCCGATGTCCTGGATTTCAAAGAAGGCGCTGGAGGCCTGGGAATAGCGGTAGTTGCATCGCGTAAACCCTATGGTGACGTTGCCGATGCCGAAGTTTTCGGAGGCCCAGAAGAAATCGCCGGCGGAGACCTTAAAACCCCAGGCAAGCCCCTGGCCGCCGTTGTAGCCGAGAAGAAAGCCGGGGCTGAGGTACCAGCCATGGATCGGCGCTATTAGAAAAAAGCAGAAGATCCCGAGAGCAGACACTCGCGTTGTAATCATAGAGCCGGCTTTCGGCGTCGCATGATCATCCCTGTTCAGCCGCAGGCGCCGCCGGCGCCTGCGCCAGCCATTCGTTCAGCACCGCGATGATCTGGCGCGCCTGGTCGTCGCTGGAGATGTTGAATTTTGAGCGTTGCCGGTAGACGTCGCCCATCTTCTGATACCGGCGCAGCGAGTATTTGACAGGACCGTAGTCGTTCGCTTTCGCGTTCCAGTCCTGGTACTTGAACATGATGGTGGTCCAGGCGCCCTTGGTGAGGATCCGTTTATCAAGCTGCTTGACCACGGTGACGCCTTCTTCCTGGAGCTCTACGCTGAGTTCATCGATTTCGGACATGGGGAAATCCTTTCGGTTGGGGAATATAGGGAATATACAATATGAAAAGGCGGGCATCCTTCGGATACCCGCCTTTGTATCGTCCACAGGCTTTTCTTCGCGCGCCGGCTATTTCTTATCGTCATCCAGCACTTCGAAATCCGCGTCCACCGGCCCTCCGCCGCCATTGCCTTTTTTACCGTTCTGTTGCGGTCCTGCGCCGGCGCCCGGACCGAAGCCTGCCCCCGGGTTGAAGCCCGTGCCCGGATCGAATCCCGCGCCGCCCGAATGAGTCTGGCTTTGCTGCTTGCCCGCCTGGGAGCCTTGCGCGTTTTTATACATCTCCTCGGCCATCTTATGGCTGGCTTTCGTGAGCGCTTCCATGGATGACTTGATGGCATCGATATCGCCGCCCTTGATTTTTTCCTTGAGGTCTTCAAGCGCCGATTTGATCCGGCCCTTATCATCCGCGGAAATTTTGTCGCCGAGTTCCGAAAGCGTCTTTTCGGTCTGGAACACCAGCTGGTCCGCGTGGTTTTTCACTTCCACGTTTTCCTTTTCCCGTTTGTCGGAATCGGCGTTGGCCTCGGCCTCCTTGACCATCCGTTTGATCTCGGATTCATTCAGACCGCTCGATGATTCGATGCGGATCTGCTGCTCCTTGCCCGTGCCCAGGTCTTTTGCCGAAACTTTCAGAATGCCGTTGGCGTCGATGTCGAAGGTGACTTCGATCTGCGGCACGCCGCGCGGCGCCGGCGGAATGCCCACCAGGTCGAATTTACCCAGGAGGCGGTTGTGCTGCGCCATCTCGCGCTCGCCCTGATACACCAGGATCGATACGGCCGTCTGGCTGTCGGCGGCGGTGGAGAATATCTGGCTTTTTTTCGTGGGGATCGTGGTGTTGCGCTCGATGAGCCTGGTCATCACGCCGCCCAGGGTCTCGATGCCAAGGGACAGCGGTGTAACGTCAAGCAGCAGAACGTCCTTGACGGTTTCGTCGCCGGTCAGGATGGCGCCCTGGATACCCGCGCCCACGGCGACCACTTCGTCCGGGTTGACGCTCTTGTTGGGAACCTTGCCGAAGATTTCCTCCACTTTGCGCTGCACTGCGGGCGAACGCGTGGCGCCACCCACCAGGATCACTTCGTCGATGTCCGCGGGCGACAGCTTGGCGTCGGCCAGGGCCTTTTTACACGGCCCCGCGGTGCGCTCGATCAGGTGGGCCGCGAGCTGTTCGAATTTTGCGCGCGTCAAGTTAAGGTCGAGGTGCTTGGGCCCGCCCGCGTCGGCGGTGATGAACGGCAGGTTCACGTTCACCTGCATGGCCGACGAGAGTTCGCATTTCGCCTTTTCAGCGGCCTCTTTGAGCCGCTGCAGGGCCATACGATCTTTGCGCAGGTCGATGCCGTTCTCGCGTTTGAATTCGTCGGCGATATAATCGATGAGCACCTGGTCGATGTCGTCGCCGCCCAGATGGGTGTCGCCGTTGGTTGAGCGTACTTCGAACACGCCGTCGCCGATATCGAGGATGGAAATATCGAAGGTGCCGCCGCCCAGGTCGTAGACCGCGATCTTTTCGTTTTTCTTTTTATCAAGACCATACGCCAGCGCCGCCGCCGTGGGTTCGTTGATGATGCGTTTGACGTCGAGCCCGGCGATGCGGCCCGCGTCTTTGGTGGCCTGGCGCTGCGAATCGTTGAAATACGCGGGCACGGTGATTACGGCCTCCTTGACTTCGGCGCCCAGATAGTCTTCGGCGGCTTTTTTAAGGTACTGCAGGATCATGGCCGAAATTTCGGGCGGGGTGTATTCCTTGTCGCCCGCGTGTACCTTGACAAGCTCGGATGGCCCGCCCACGATTTTGTAGGGCACGAGCTTTTCCTCGGATTCCACTTCGCTGTGGCGTCGCCCCATGAAGCGCTTGATGGAATAAACGGTATTTTCGGGGTTGGTGATCGCCTGCCGTTTGGCAATGGCGCCTACCAGGCGTTCGCCGTTTTTGGCGAACCCGACGACCGACGGCGTGGTGCGGCCGCCCTCGGCATTGGCGATAACAATGGGCTTGCCCGCTTCCATGACCGACACGCACGAGTTGGTGGTCCCCAGATCGATTCCTATGACTTTTGACATAATTGCCTCCTTGAAATATTCGAATTTTATGGCTTATCCGTATTTAAGAATGCAATAGATATGCCAATGATTTTTCGAAGGTTGCAGCATTTGGGTTTTCGATTTTCATGCGGATGGGATGCGCGATAACCTATTGCATTTATTGGTGATAGAGATCAGGATCAGTGGGCGCTGTCTTCAGGATCGGAAAATCCGGGGATTCCGGGACCGTTCCAATGTGGCATGAAATCCAAAGTATTCGTTGCATTATGGAACGTGGACAAAGGGGGCTTCGGTATTACGCCAGCCATTCAAGCCGCATGACGGCGCATTCAAACACGCCCCCGCGGCCGTGCGAAAGTTTACGTTTTGTAAATGACATGCCGTGGTCGGTGGTGAAAACGAGGCGGCGTTTTGCCTTCGTGCAGTACTCCAGAAGATCGGGCACATGGCGCGCCACCACGGCGCGCACAAGTTCGGGCAGGTCCACGAGCCGCGCGCCGGCGGTATGGGCCGCTTTGTCAATCGCCCCGAAGCGGACCACCGCGGGCCGGTCGGCCGGCAGCGGCGGCAGCAGGTTGAGCGCCGAATGCGCCTCGTCGCCCGAAAGCAGATGATAGGCGATTGATCGCGCGGAAAACTCGTTTACGGGATCGCGGTCATTGGCAAAGCCGAACAGGGCGTTCATGGCAGGCACGGTTTCGGGTTTGGCTTCAAGGCGCCACCAGGTCTGGACAGCGGTTTTCGTGATGATGCCCATGGTGGTGGAGGCCGCAAGCCATACGTCGGGCGCCAGTCCGTCCACGATGAGCACCAGCGGGTTATCGCGTATGTCAATCGGCAGCACGGGCGGCAGCGAATCGAACCAGTCGGCCGATGCGGCGGCCAGGGCGTCGAGGGCCGCGTCCGCGGCGGCGTGCAGGTCAGATGCGGCCCAGGGATCGAGCGCCAGCGCGGCAATGTGCAGGCGGGCCGACAAACGGTCGGGGAATGCGGTGAACAGCGCATCGTTGAGCCGGCGCAGCAGTTCCAGACGCGCGGCAACGGCCGCGGCCTCGGCCGGGACAAGGTGGCGCGAAGAGGCGGCTATTGCCGCGCTGTCAACGCTGCGGCCCAGAACGCGCAGGGCCAGCATGTTCCACGCGGTCTGGATGGCGCGCGTATGGCACGGCTCCTCGGCGATGAAACGCGAAAGCCGCGCGTCGTCAATCCGCGCCAGGCGTTCGCCTACTCCCCTGGCGGGAAAAAGCTCTTCGCAGCTTTTTTCGAGCGCGCGCGCTTCATCGATGGTCATGATGGTCTGCTTTGCCGAAAAAAGGTCGGGCCGCAGCAGGGACCACCACCGGGCCGACGCCGGCGCCGCCGCGCCCGCGGCGTTGACTTCGCCGATGGCGATGATGGCGTCGGGTTCTTTTGTGTCAAGCCATTCGTCCACGGCGCGGCGCACCTTGTCGGGCGTGAGACGCCGCCCCGACAGCGTTTCGATGAGCGCGGCGAGCGGCTTGTCCCGCACGGCCGCGCGGCCCGACAGGGCATTGCCGATTTCGATGATGGTCTGTTCGTCAAGAAGATCGGCAGGGGCGCCGGCGGCGGCGGCAAGCGCTGCCGAAAGCCTTTCCAGGCGGCGCGCCATATCGGGCGACAGGTCCTTGAGAGCAAAGGCGCGGGCGGTGATGGCCTCGCGCACGGCCGATGAGGCGAGAATGACGCCGTAGTCGGCAAAGCAGCGGGCGATGGTTTCGTCGGGCTGTTTATCCGGGCCCTGCGGCGGCGCATCGCCGTACTGGTATCCGCAGGCGCAGATCGCGGAGCGCAGCAGCTCTTCGCGGATGGAGCGCCGGCACGGCGGCTTGTGCGGCGCGTCAAGGTCGGCCAGCAGTTTATGCAGGCCGGCGGGCCTGTCGAGGGTGTCGATTGCTGCCAGGCGGCGTAACAGCGGCACGAGGCGCTGGCTGTATCTGGAGAGGTCCGGCCGCTCCAGCGACCGGCTGTACGATTCGTGGCCGCGGCCGTATACGCGCGCATAGGCGTCGCGGAACAGTTCGAATGCCTGTGACAGCTGGACGCCTTCATCGCGCACCACCATGGTTTCGGGAGACGCGAGCATCACGTTGACGGCCTCGCGCGACCGCGCCGTGTAGTCGTCCTCCGCCACCGCGTTTTCCACGGACCGGTGTTTGACATAATGCGCCACGAACACGAACTGGTCCAGCGACGACGCGAAAAAGCGGTGCAGTTTGCGCACGGATTCGATATCGTCCAGCGTCAGGCCGGACGCACGCCACGCCGAAAGAAAACGCTCCAGGCCTTCGCGCGCCTGGTAGGATATCTTTACCTCATCAAATACGGTTCGCAGGGCATTGAGCCGCTTTTCAAGTCCGGCCAGGTCGAACGACCGGAACGCGGCGTATTCCGAAGCCGCGGCCGACCGCCGCGCGATCTCCTCGATCAGCGGATCCAGGCTTTTTTTTAGCTTGACCGCTGCCTGCCATGCGTCACGCTGCTGCCGCAGGCCGAAGGAAGAAAATCCGCCGGCCGGCGCCAGAAAGCCGCACTGGGATACCAGGTATTCCCGGTCGGCTTGGCTGATGATTTCGCCCGGGGCCACGGCGTCGGCGTTTTCCACCGAGGTGATGGAGATGAAATCGAGCGGCACGGCGCGCCCGGATTTGAGCAGCGTCACCATGCCGCAATGCGCCAAAGACACCAGGACGAACATGGCCATGTCGGCGGGAACGCCGTATTCGCCGGTGCGCAACCGCATGACAAAATCGGAAAGCTGCGTGGGCTGCGACGGCGAGAGCAGGCCGAACGCCTGCGACAGGAACGGGTGCGCGGAAGGATTGGGCGCCAGTCGATATGAGCCGCTTTTCAGCTCGATTAATCCCAGGGGAACGGCAAGCGCTTCGATGGCCTCGGCCAGCCCTTTGGCCCGCGCTTCGGAGAGCGACAGCGTGCCGGGCGCCACGAATTCCTCCAGCAGGCGTTGATACATGCGCGGGCTGGGCGGCATGGTGCGCGGCGCGATTTCCTTGAAGCGGGGATACCGCTCTTCCAGCATGGTTTCGGCGGCCGTTTCGAGCAGCCGGTCGAAGCGCCGTATCTGGAGCGCCGCCGCGTCCACGCGGATACCCGCATGGTCGAACGCGCCGGCATACACCTGCGACATCAGGGCGCCCGCGGCCAGGGGCGAAAGGCGCGCGGCCTGCTCCTTGACCATGGGCAGAATCGGCGCGTCCGCCGGGTTGCCGGGTTTGAGCTCCGACAGCAACAACTTGACGGAAAGGTATTCGCGCAGCGTGTCCACGCCCGGCCCGCCCGACGGAACGCGCCACACCGCCGTGTGGGGCGCGGCAAACGGCTGCTTGTCGAACGCGATTGCCAGCGCGAAATCGATGCTTCCAGCGGCGATAGCCGACGCGATCCGGCCCGCCGCCTGCTGCTCCCCGCCTTGCGGCACGAAGAGCACGCCCGCCGTGCGCTGGGAATGGCGCCACGTCACCGGCCGATGCATGATATCGCGCATGATCTCGGCCCCGGGCCACGACATGGACGGCGGCAGTTCGGCAAGCGGCTGCAATACCAGCCGCGAATCGTTGCCCGGAATATCGGCGCCGATACGCGACAGCCGCGCCTTGAAGGTTTTGCTGTGGTCTTCCCGCGTGGTGACCGTATACACGGCATCGAGCGGATCGCCCGATGCCGCGGATTTCTTGACTAAAAAGCGGCTGTTGGCCACGACCGGGTCCAGGATCGCGCCGGTCACGAACTGCACGTTGGCGTCGGGATCGTGCGGGGCGATCATGCAGCCCGAAAGCTGTGCAAGAGCGCGCGCCGTGGGGACCTCGGCCGCGGGATGCAGATTGTACAGCGTGAGGATGCGCACCAGCCGCCGCGCCAGCGCGCGGTCATCGTCGCCCTCGATCACCGAATGTATCACTTCGTCAAGATGCGGAACCACATGGCGCGGATAGGCGTGAAAGGCCGAGAATTCCTGGATGCGCTGGCTGAAGTGCTCGTAGATGGCGTCCGGGGCCAATAGCTCGGTAAAGGGCTGGTCGAGGATGCCCGGAATGCCGCGCGACGGATCGCCGCCCACGCGTGCATGCACGAAGTCAACGATACCGCGGTGCTGCGAAAAGAGGTCGCCCAGCCCCTGCAGCAGCGACAGGGTCACCGGGTGCACCGGATACACGGCATTAAACAACGCATAATCGGCGGTAAAGCCGGGATAATTGGCGCGGTAGTCTTCAAAGGCGCGGTGGATCTGTTCGTCGGCGCCCTCTTTGTGCCGGATGAGTCGTTTGGCGATGAGGTCGCGTATATGCAGCGTGGTGAGCGCCAGTTTGACCGGGAACCGGTCCTTGATTTTGCGGAAAGTGGCCTGGGCGATGTCGCCGGTCTGCTCGATGCTCTCCTGCACCGCGGCGATGATCCAGAGCGGCCTGCCGCGGCCAAGTTCGCCCAGAAGCTGGAGCGTGCGCGCGTCTTCGTTGAGCGACGCGGGATCGGGTTTGCTGCGGAAGAACTCCGAGAGCTCGTCGATGAAAAGCACCAGGCCGTCAAAGCCGGCGGCCAGGACCGTATCGATCATGCGGCCGAAAAGCTGGTGCCGTTCCTCGTCCGCTGCGGGCGATAGCTCCGCCGCGGCGCCGCGGTCGAGCAGCGCCTGCTGCACGGCCTGCGCGAGAATAGGTTCCAGGGCTGTTGACGCACGGTAATTTATCAACGATATCGACACCGGGAGCAGCCGCCGTTTGGCCTCCTGCATCCGGCGCAGGCCGTCGTGCAAACCGGTCATGCGTAAAGCGCCGGGCGCGGCGCAAAGCCACGCCGACAGCGCGGCCAGAAAATGCGATTTGCCCGAGCCGAAATCCCCTTGCAGAAAGAAGCCGCACCCTGTCGGCCTGGCGAGAGAATCGGCCAGGAGCGTGATATGACTGCTCACATCCGCGGTGAACACAAAGCTTGCGGTAATGGATTCCGGGGCCGTGCGGCCTTCCTCGAGGCGGATGACGGTCTGGACGGGAAGGACGTGGATGAGGTCGCCGATGCGTTGCATCATGGTTCCTGGTGGGGCGGCGGATTTTCCAGTAACTTCCGTATGCCCTTGATGCGGCCGAGCAGCCCTTTTTCATCGGGATATTTCGCGCTCAGCTCGTGATACAAGCGCCATGCGCGTTCGATCTCCCGAACGCGTTTACACGCTGCTACGAATGCCGAATGAATATACATGTCACGGGGATCGAGCCGCAACAGCTCTTCCATGAGCGGAATGGCTTCCTTCTCCTGGCCAGATTTTGCCAGCGCAAAGGCCTTTTGCCGCAAAAGGCGCGGCGTTACGACCGTGGTGGTCATCTTTTCATACTGCCGGACAGCCGCATCGGTCACGCCCGATTTGCGGCAGAGGGAAGCGTAAATTTCGCCATACACCGGCGGCTTGCCGGGGATCCTGGCCAGACGGCCGACACGCTCACGCACGGCGTCAACGCCCTCGGTCTCGGTTTCGAGCCGCGCCAGCTCCCATAGCGCGGGCGGATGGTCCGGTTTTTCCTTGAGCCAGGCGCGGCAGATATCGAGCGCATCGTCATGCCGATCGAGCCCCGAAAAGGCCTTGACGCGCCAGGGGTATTTTTCGGCTTCCGGCATGTCCCATTGATTGACAAGAGAAAGCATATCGGCCCAGTTTTTAAGCGCGGCCAGCGCCTGGAGCATTCCTCCCCGCGCGCGGGCGGCCGTGCGGCCGTCCGCGGCCGCTTCCGAAAAATCGGCGTAGGCCTCCCGCGGCCGCGCCAGGCCCAGATGCGCCTCACCGCGCGCGACCAAAGCCCACGAATTGCGGGGTGAAAGCCGGAGCGCTGCATCGGCAGCCTCAAGCGCCGCATTGTATTTCCGCGCCGCCGCAAGCGCCGCGCTCAAGCGCGTCTGCCAGAAAACGCGGTCCGTATCGGGCCGAGCTAGTTGACTTTCCGCAAGTGCGATGGCCTCGGCATACGCCGACCGGCTCATGAGGGCGGCGAATTGCTGGTAAGTTTGGGAACTCATGGGGGTGGCGGAGCGCGCGATCCCGCTACTTCTTTACCGAAATGGAAACGCCGGATCTGTTGGATGTGTTTGTCACCACGGCGCCGGCCGGCACCGACTTCGTTATCCAGGTGTTGCCCGACACCACCGCGCCTTTGCCGATGCGCGTTTCTCCGCCCAGAATCGTGGTATTGGCGTAAATGATCACATTGTCTTCGATATCGGGATGTCGCTTGATGCCCTTGACCGGATTGCCTTTGCTGTCGAGCGGGAACGAAAGCGCGCCCAGCGTAACACCCTGGTACAATTTAACGTTTTTGCCGATGGTGGCGGTTTCGCCGATCACCACGCCCGTGCCGTGGTCGATGAAAAAGCGCGGGCCGATGCTCGCGCCCGGATGGATGTCGATGCCCGTGCGCGAGTGGGCGCGTTCGGACATGATGCGGGGGATCACCGGCACGTTCAGTTCGTACAGGCAATGGGCCAGGCGGTGCGTGGCGATCGCCTCGATGCACGGGTATGAAAGCACGATCTCTTCGTACGACGTGGCCGCCGGATCGCCGTCGTATGCGGCCCGGATATCCTCCATGAGCGCAATGCGGATTAACGGAAGGGATTCGATCAGATGGATGAGCGCCTCCTCGGCCTTCTTTTCACAACTGCACCCGGTTTCGCACGAGCGGGAGCAGCGGTAGCGGAAGGCCTCGCGGATGTGCCGGCCCAGGCGGAAACTCACATGGCGCAGCAGGTCGCCCAGGAAAAAGTTGGTTTCACCCTTGCCGATGCGCTCGCGGCTGTAGCAGCCGGGAAAAAGCGCTGCCAGCAGGTCGTCCAATACTTCATAGATCTCGTTGCGTCCGGCAAAATCAAGTCCGTCTTCGGCGTGGTTGTCAAAAGATTCCCGCATTTCCGATTCAAGCCGCGCAACGACCTGCGGCAGGCGGTCGTTGATCCAGGTGTTCAGGCGCGGCGTGGGGAAGGGCTTCCGGGCTGGGCCGGTGTAGTGATGCGGCCGGTCAGTACGACGTGGTTTCGTGGACATATTTGATCCATTGTGAAAAGAATTCGTTGCGGTGCGTGCGCCACCGGTTGACCGGATGCTGCGGGTCGAAGTTGACCGGCGCCTCCACATCGGTGCGGCCGGCCTTCATGTCGCGTTCGTATTCGTCAACCAACCGCTGCGGATCGTATTCCGGATGTCCCAGATGCATCAGGAACCGGTGGTCGGCGCTTTCGAAAATCACATACCCGCCCTGATCGGCGCGGGCCAGCGGGTTGATCTGCCCGCGGTCGCGCTCGCGCTCGACAGCGGCATCGTCCACGCCAGAGTGACGGCTCTGCGGGCACCAGAAAACATCGTCCATGTCGCCTGTGATGCGATGGTTGAAATCCAGATTGGTCGTCTGGAACACGCCGAATATTTTTTTTTGGTACCGCACGTTGTCGATGCCCATGTGCTTGGCAAGCGCCAGCCCGCCCCAGCACATGCCGAGGGTGCTGGGGATATTGTTGCGCGCATAGCGGAAAATGCGCTGCAATTCGGACCAGTAATTCACCTCTTCGAAGGGCAGTTCCTCCACCGGAGCGCCGGTCACCACCAGCCCGTCGAGGATGCGCTCCCTGATCGCGTCTTCGAACGGGATATAGAGATTGTCAAGATGCTCCCGGTTGCTCGAAGTATAGGCGTGCTTGTGAAGCCTGATCCACACCGGTTCGATCTGCATCACCGACCGCCCGAGCGGATGCAACAGCGAAAATTCGTATTTCTCCGCCTGGGGCATGATGTTAAGAATGCCGATGCGCAGCGCGCGAATGTCTTCTATCCGCGCTTCTTCTTCGGAAATGCAGAGGATGCGCCGCTCTTCGAGCGCGTCCTTGATGTGATAATTTTTCGGGCAGACGACCGTCATGGCCTTGTATCCTTTGAATGTCCGGGAAAGTGATCGACCAACATCATAAATTATATCATCCACAGGTTCGATTCCTATGGCCAGCCGCACGCATTGTCCGGGGCGGCAGTGCCATAGCGCATTTGACTTTTCTCATCGCAGGGTAGTATTTATCTTGATAGCGCGCGGTTAGAAACAATCCAACCTGTTCCTGGAGGACCCGCATGAAGAAGCTCGCATCCCTTTTGCTTTCCGTGCTGGTAATGCTATGCATTGTCAATTGCGGCGATGATAATGGCAATCCCGCCAAACCATTGTCGGAAGCAATTATCGGCAAATGGCTGCTGACCAGATTTTCCGCCCTTGGGACCGCGAGGGTCAAGACCCCGCTAAAGCCGGCGCAGGTGAATGCGATCATTGACACCTTCATTGCGACCGATCCGGCATATAACTGGGTCCAATTCAGGACCGACCATCGCTATGTCGCGTCCCTGGACACGACGATCAACGGCGCATTAACCGCCGCTGTGCAGGCGCAGGTCATGGCCCAGGCTCTGGGAAAAAAGGCCGCGGCAGCCGACGTGGTCATCGACTCGGGCGCCTGGGCCGCGCATGGCGATACCGTGGCGTTTACATCCGATAATCCCTCCGCGGATGCGCTGCATGTAAAGGCAAAGCTCAGGGGATCTGTTCTCGACCTGGATTCCACGCTCACCGTATACGATTCAAGCGCCGTGTATATGGTCGATATGCATGGGGTGGCGACATTAAGCGGGTCGAAGCAATAAACGAAGTTTCGAAAACAGGGGACCGGATGCGTCCGCAGGGAACCGCATCCGGATCACCTTCCGCGCAGCTCTTCCAGCATTTTTCGCGGCCGCTCATCCCCGGGCCTGACCTTCAGGCATTTTTCCGCCCACGTCTCCGCCGCGCGCCTATTGCCGTATGCATAGCACGCCGCCGCCATCCCGTACAGCAGGTCCAAATCCTCCGGCGCGCGTGAAAGCGCCGTTGCATAGACATCACGCGCGGCCTTCGGCTTTCCCGCCTTCAGATACAGCGCGCCAAGGTTGGCGGCGATCCCTGCGTTTTCCGGCTGCATGCGCCGCGCTTCTTGGAGCAGGATGATTGCGGAATCGGATTTTCCCTGCGCGTCAAGAGCCAGCGCCAGGTTGCCGCGCGCTTCAATGAATCCGGGCATTGCCGCGCTAGCGCGGCGGAAGCATTCGGTCGCGGGACCCGGCTTGCCCATCAAACGCGCGATATTGCCGAGATTGAAATAGAATACCGCCATGACTTCCGCGGGCGCAAGGTCGCGCATATAATATGGTGCATACGATGGCACCGCGTATTTAATCCGATATCGTTCATCCGTATAGACGAAGCCGCCGCGGTTCGGTTCCAGATTGATGCGCGCGCCGCTGCGCTCGTAGCGGATGAAAAAGTGGCCGGGTATCACTACTCCATGCAGCGGCAGACCAAGCCGTTCCGCAAGCAGAAGATAGAGCAGCGATACGCCCAGACAGGCGCCGCGCCGGCGCATGAGCACGCATTGCGGCAGCAGGTTGGGCAGGCTGTCCTGCGCGGAATCGAACGCGATTGCCCATCGTTGGTAAATGATCTCGCGGATGAACGCGACCGCGGATTCCGGTGGAGATATCGCGGCGATATTCAAGGCATATACTGATGCAACGGCCGCCAATGAATCCTGAAGCGCCGCCATGGGCGGCGCCGCCGATTCGCCCAGCCATGCGCGCGCGTCCGTGATGGCGGCGGTCAGCGCGGAATCCAGGTTGATTTCCGGGGTTGTTGCGGCGGCCTCCGGCGGCGGATGCCGCGGTTCGCCCTTGCCGCATCCGATGCCGGCCGGCATGCCGGCCAATGCGGCGAATATCGCGGCGTTGATGAATCGGAACCGCATATGCGTGCCGTCCATTTCTCCGAATAGCAAATCCGATGGCGTCAATGGCAATTCAACGAATTGCCATTGACGCATTGCTGATTTCGCTCTACTATCCCAGGAATTCGGCGATGATACAAATAGCTAAGGGCGTTTCATCAACGCCCTTAGCGCTATTCCGATGTTCCGTTCTCGTATCCGTTTTATCCGCGGGCTTTCCGGATTATTGCGTCTTCAGCGGCGTCCAGTTTTGCGCATAATTATACAGATCGCGCGCCACCATCAGATAAATCACTATCCGCTTTACAGCCATGTCATTCTTGCGCCCGCTTAAGACCTTTTCGCGTACAAGCGGGCCGCCGCCCCAGCTGGTAATCACATCGATCGGCAGGCGCGTCTGATACGCGATATTGGATCCCACGCCCGCGCTCTTGCAATCGATACTCTCAAACACGCCGGTAAAGCTGTCGCCGATGAGCATGAGCGGCGCGCTTTTATTGACCGGATTGATGGGCTTGCCGTCGGGCATGTGGATCTGCGAAGCCTCCAGCCGCACTTCCGGATAGGCCCCGCGCGAGGCTTCGGGCAGTTTGTCGACAATATCGCCTAGCCGCATGAATGTCGTATCGACCAGCGCAAAGGCCACGGAGTCTTTGATCGCATCCTTGTACCAGGAATACTCTTTAATGCGGTCCGCTATGGCTTTGGCCGCGATCTGCAGCCCGCGGTTGGTCCAATGCGTGTCGTGGTGCTGGTACAACTGCTCTTTATGAAATTTATCCTCCTGCTTTGCTTTCAGGAACAGCGGAAGCAGGTCGATCACCTCGATGCCCGCGTCCTGCAGGTCTTTGATGAATTTGCGGAAATAAGGGTTGACGATGGCCGAAGCGTCCCTGGGCATGTCGAACGGCAGTTTTTCATAATAGATGTCTTCCTTGTTGGGCACGGGTACGAAGATCATGTTGACGTCCTGATCATTGCACCATTTTCTGAATTCCGCAAGGTGCGGGACCGGGTTCTTGTCTTTTGCCTGCACGCTCAGGTCGCCGCCCGCCATCATTTCCAGGGATTTACGGAAGAAAAGCCAGTCGTCCTTCCCGGCGAATCCCATCTGCCCTTCGGGCAGTTTGGCGATGAAATCTTTTTCCGCCTGGATGGAAGGCGCGAGCTTTTTTGCCCAGGCTTCATAGGTCTGATACGGTCCCAGTTCCTGCTTGAGCCGGTCATAATTGCCCTTGAAATTATTGGAAACCTGCGTATCCATGAATTTGGCCGTTTTTGGCGCGGCGGTCGCGTTCTCCGCGGGCTGTTCGACCGGCGCCTGCTGCAGGCCGTCAACCAGATAGACGTTGTAGATGATTTTGCCGTAGGGGTTCCCCTTGATAACGGCCAGAGGATTGTTGAAGGTCAGGCGCTTAAGGCATTTGATGGCGCCTTTATCCGCGCCCGCATTGGGCCACACCGTATCGCCGGCCAGATCCATGACGTCGGTATTATAGGTGGGATACCAATACGATGCCAGAATGGTGATCCAGTCAATGGCCTCATCCCGGGACTGCTCGCGCGCCAGATAGTCGTTTTTCATCCATTCAAAGGCCTTCTGCACCACTCCTTCGTCAATCCCCGCAAGCGACAACTCGGCGTAGATTTCGGGGAAGCCGTCTTTGTCTTCGTCGGTCACGTCCCGCAGGAACTTGACAAAGGGCTGAAATTCCACTTTCACCCACAGGTGCGGCCGGCCTTCGATTTCGTGGATATAGGCGCAGGCGATTTCCTGAAAGGCACGGGCCACGTTCGGGTCGCCCCATTTTTCCCCCGCGATTTTGCCGCCGATTTCAACGAATTTCGGGTCCTTGACCATCTTCCACAACCGCTCCACCAGCGGCTTCCACGCCATGGGGGCTTCTTTTTCCTGGGCGGTCAGCGGGGTCTGGGACAGCGAATCGCACTGCTGCGACAACAGATTATTGAATGTCAATTCAACCAGCGACACCTTTTTCATCACCTTCGGCTTGGGAAGCCTGGGGTCGAAGAGCACCGGGTTGGCCGTATACGCCGCGTAGTCCAGACAGGCAAGCGTTGGTTTTGTCACCCTGCGGACCATGGAACGCGATTTCTTGCGGTCGAATTTGGGCGTGAGTTCGATATACGGCGCTGCCAGCACGGCGCCGGCAAACAGCATGAGAACGGCGCCTGCTATGAAAATTCGGGACCTGCAATACATGGTTATTCCTTTCGGATGGTTTTTTTTTATGCGCCTTTAAAAATAATGATAATGTCATTGCGAGAAGCTCAGCGACGAAGCAATCTTCTTATACCGCTCGAAAAACGCGAGATTGCTTCGTTCCGCTCGCAATGACGGATGCGTTTTTCGAATTTTAAAGGCGCTCCTATATCAATCTTCCGGCTTTTCCAGCTTGACGTGTTTCCAGCCCTTTTCCCCGAACCGGAAATCGCGTTCCACGATTTCCCACACAACCAGCTTCTTGCCGTTCAACGTGGAAAGCTTTTCAACCAGCATTTCGCGGACCAGGGTTGACGCTCCGCCGTCGTTGACAATGGATGCTATCGGCTGCCCGAGTTCGCGCGAAAGATGGGAGATCCAGCCGGCCGATTTTGGAGGATCCGTCTGGTAGATGCGGGAGAAGCTGTCGCCTAATAACAGGATCTTGCTAGTTGCATAATTATCGCGATACGGAGTTCGTCCGGTTTCATTCCCATTTTCATCGCGGTCGATCCGCCATACCTGGTAGCACTTGGTTTTTTCCAGGGGGAACGAAAACTTCAGGTCGCGGATAGCCATGGCCGGGAGGTCTGTCATGGTCCCGATGTCGCCGTCGCGCATCTCAAAAACCGTATCGACGGCGTATTCCACGTTCCCCTGCGCAAACCATGGATATTGACGGACGCGGTCCGCGACCGCTTTTGCGCATGCAAGTACTCCGCGGCCGCGGAAATGCGTATCGGTATGCAGGTAGATCGAATCGCCGGCCTCCACGTCGTGCTTACGCTCTTCGGCAAAGACCGGGAACAGGTTGACGGTCTCGATGCCGGCCTTTTTCATCTCTTCCATAATCCGCAGCGAATGAGTGAACGTTCCCGCGGATTCCGGCTTCATCTTCGGGTTCAGCATGTCCGGATAAATCGACGGTTTGCCGGGCATGATGACCACCAACAGGTCGGTGCCTCTGGCTTTGAGTTCGTCGCGGAACGCCGCTATGGTATCGATGATGGCGTCGCGGATCGGGACGTCATTGGGATCGACGATTTTCGAGTGTTTGTCGAATATATAATATTTTGTCAAGTAATCGACGCCCGGCCGGTAGAAAAACCAGCCGTTTTTCCCCAAAACGCCTTTTTCACCCAGATCGCCGAAAAGTGTGTAATACGCAAAGAGAAACCATGGACGGATGGTATTGGCGAACACGGAGCTTTTTTCCATTTCCTTTTCATACGGACGCAGATATTCGGCGCCCACCATGATGCGGCGGAGGGCCAAAAGCGTCAGCAGCGGAAAATCGAGAAGGCCTTTTTTAGGCCCGAAAGCCTTTTCCGCCGCGCCGATTTCGTTCTGCGCCGATGCCGCAGCCGGCAGGATCGAAGATGGCCCCTCGCCGTCCCGAACAAGGGTATCGATTGTGCGCAGCTGCCGGTGCAGAGCGCGCAGCGACCTGAAATAGGGCTTGGCAGTGTCGGCCCAGGCTTTCACATGACGATTATAATCGATCACTCCCGTCTTAAGCAGCTTGACTTCGATTTCACTTCGCGAAAGCAGGTCTTCGGCGCGTTCGGTGTTCCACGATTGCGTACTGTCGAGCGATCCGGCGCGCACCGTGAGTTCCAGCGTGAGCGAGTCAATCTGCTTTTTAACTTTCTGAATATTATCAAAATTCCGGTTGGCCAGCTTCATGGGCGTGATACAAAGGTCTTCCAGCAGGTCCAGCATCTGGATGTGGTGCGGCTTGCCTTCCGTATCTTTGGCCACGAAGTATTCATATCCCGTCTGCACGCCCGGCACCGAATAAATAATCAGCAGGAAAATGCAGATGAATCCGATTTCTTGGGTTCGTGTCATATCGTAAACTCTCCGCCTTAGAACTGGAAGTACAGGAACGGGTTGTAGGTCTGGGCGAACATGGTGCATATCGCGAGCACGAACAGCAGCGCGCACACGACAAATTTCGCGAATGACAGGCGCTTGACCCACTCGTACGCCTGGATGGGCTGCCATACCATGATGGCGCAGATGATCAGTTCGGTGATATGCCGCGGCGTTAATATCTCCGCGTGCAGAAGCGGTATGGCGGCCGCCGGATGCACCAGTCCGAGCATGGAACTCCAGTATTGGATCCCCTGATCGAGCGATGCCGAGCGGAATATGACCCACGAAAACATGACGATGACATTGGTGATGGCGATCTGCACCCAGAGCGGCAGACCGTCAAACAGGCCTTTTTT